>ERZ1106922.391-NODE-391-length-14696-cov-4.452838_pt1 | contig 14696 bp, 11 predicted proteins | sample MGYA00403656_ERZ1106922 | MGnify/ENA primary metagenome ERZ1106922 (study PRJEB35170, sample SAMEA104062453) | human gut metagenome | biome: human gut; feature: human-associated habitat; material: faeces | place: Denmark | collected 2012-10-12 ... | reverse complement strand
GTAATATCAAAGGCTGGCGCCAGCGACCAGTTCCCGTTTGCTGACATCAGATAGGCAAAGTTTTTTGGATGATCGTCTCTGTTATTAAAGATGACGTTAAATACCACTCGTTCGAATGCGCGTCCTTTTTCACGGACATCATTTGTACAAAGCTGTGTCGCCCTAAGAAAACTGGCATAGTCCATTGAACCCGGAATCTGATAGTTTGCACCAGTAAAAGCAGCAAGACTTTGCATAGGGACTTTCATTCCCCGTTCTCTGTCAAATCTCCTGGTTGCAAACGCAGCCTGCTCACCAGGTAATTCAAAATATTCCGTCGCGGGAGTGTCAATCCCGCATTCTCTCAGACACTGTGAGTAGATCATTTCTACGGCGCAGACTTCAGGATGTTCCTGCCTTGCCGGAAATTTTATCAACCATGGTTCAAGCCCTTGAGCAGGTACCGTTGTAAACTCGCCGGTCCCGGAGTGCCGGTAAAGAAGAGCTTTTGGCCTGGCCCCCTGTGGTGATCCCCCCATAAGCAGAAGCCGGTTGAGAAACTCTCCCCCTTCCCCCCTCAGAACTTCCTGGACCTCTGCTGCTAACTGACTGATCGGGATATTGTCCTGGACAGATAAGACATCCGGTGACACCGGCATATAGGACATCGCCCCCATGGCATTGCTGCCGATATACGTGAGACGTTCAAGAGGGCCAATTCTTGCGCTGCTCAGTCCGCGCTTACGGAACAACCTGTCCATAAGTAGCATCCCCCACCCGTCAGGTAGTGAGTCATAGACAGGTCCAGGGAGTCCCAGTTGGTGTTGTGGAAAATCTCCCCGGAGATTAGGGCCAGAAAGCGGTAGCGTATAACGTGCCAGTTCCAGTCCTTTCTCACGGGCGGCAGGACTATATTCAAACACAATAACTGGTCGCCCCGTCAACGCAGTCGTACTGACTAAGGTTCCCCAGAGCCAGCGTTCACCCCAGCCCTCGTAAAAAACCTCCACGCTATCCATTATGGCCGCCCTTATTTCTGATACGTTTTCGGGTTAAGGTGGACTCATAGCGACGTAGGTCTTCGAGGCTTTCAAGTCTGGGTTTGAACAGTCCTTCCAGTTCGGCAGCCCGACCGAGGACCATGGCGACACGGATAATATTCTCAAAACCCGTATTTTTCCCCGACTCCAGGTTTGACAACGTATTCACGCCAATACCCGCCCTTTTGGCCAGTTCTGACTGGGTCATCTGTTGATTGATTCGTTCTTTGCGCAGTCGATCGCACAAGAGAAAAACCATTTCGTCAGGCTTCGTGAATGATAAATCTAACATAGCGTGAGTTATCTCTTAAAAATTCACTTAACACACAATATTATGGAATTATATCATAATGGCCTTTGAGCGCAAAATTAAGCGAGGTAATGACAAGACAACATCACTCGCTTTGGTCATGATTTCATCTTCTCTGAATTAACCAAGAAACACCGGATGCGGGGAAAACTCACTTTTACCCGCATCCGGTGTTGGCCAACCGAACAGCGTAAGGGCGGCAGGTCATCGGGGTGTTGGTCCGCATACCCGACGATGCCGGGAACAATGTTCAGTTCGGTCGGATACAGACTGGTGCTGACCAGGGTCAGCGCAGCTCGTCGCGACGAGCATCATCGTGCGGCGGTCAGGGGGACCACCGCCAGGATGGATATCAGTGAATACCACCCGCCGCGTTCTGGATAGCGGCGTTGAGGGTTTCGCCGTCAGTGAAGCCAGGGATAACGGTCACATTGTCCGCGCTGGCGCCGCTGGACGGCATCACCACCAGGGCCGGTGTTCCGCTGAAGCCGAGCTGTTGTGCCAGAGCACCAATTCCCTCAAGTGTACCCTGAACATCCGGAGCGGTTTTTACATCGAGCTTCGCGGCTTTTGCTGCGGCGGTAATATCGGCATCCGTCAGCTTGCCCTCATTATGTCCGGTGGCATACACCGCATTATGGTACTGCAGATAAGCCTCACTGCCCTTCTGCTGGTATATCTGCAGCCCGGTTTTCGCCGCGCTCAGCGATGCCGGCCAGCGCTGGCCAAATATCGGCAACTCCTTAAACACGAAGCGCACGTTCGGGTTAGCCTTTATCACCTTCTCCAGTTCCGGCGCCAGGCGGGCACAGTAGATGCACTGGTAATCGAAGAACTCAACGACCGTCACTTTCGCATCGGCGGGGCCATATGATGGCGTGCCTTTATCGTTCAACAGCGAGGCCTGATTCTGAATCACGGCAGCCGTCATTGCCTGTTGCTGCTTTTCTTGCTGTTGCGCCTGCAGTTTCTGGCTCACTTCGACCAGTATCTCCGGGTGAGCAATCAGATAGTCTTTCGCCACCTCGCCAATACGGGCCTCCTGCTCCGGGGTAAAGACCGGGATGGTCTTATCTGCTGCATTTGCCATGCCGGACAACATGCCGGTGGCCATCATCACCGCCAGCGCGGCACGTTTCAGGGTTAACATGTGAAAGTTCCTTATTTTCAGTAACTGAGGCAGCCTTTGCTGCCTGTTTCTTTCGTTTGTCTGTCTGCACCCGCGCCAGCTTCAGCCCGGCGGCCGCTTCACGCTCAGGCGGAATAAGCGATTCAACTGAGCCATCCGCGTTGTAGCATGCGACCCCGGCGGTCAGGCTGCTCAGATACGTTTCCGTCTGTGTCAGTGTTTTCAGACAGCGGCGTATCTCCTTACGTGGCAATGGTAATGCCCGTTGCATGACATCAGCAAAGAGCTGCTCCCTTACCCCGATGGCCAGCGGGCGCAGCTGACCGCCAGCGAACAGGCCCGGCCAGTGTTTACTCAGCTTCTGCACAGCGTCCACCGGGCACATCAACCGTGGAGAACGACCTGGACGCGTTTTTTTCTTCGGAGGTGGGGGTGTTACCTTCACCACCTTTTTGGGTGAAGGCGCAGGCTGATTTTTTTTCTTTGTTTTTGTCGGTTGCTCGTTGCCCGGCTGAGGCATCCCGGGGGGGGGGTGTCTGTCATCCGGCAACGGTTTTTTATTGCGCTTTGGCCCGGTGTTCACCACCACCTTTTTCCGCCGGGAGACAGTGATGTCCGCCCTCGCCTCGTAGGCTGGTACGGAGGTGTCTGCTGACGGGGCCTTACGCTTCAGGCTCAGGACCGGACGGACTTTGTCATCATTCATTGGCTGACTCGAATAGTGTGTTGATCGCTGGGGAGTGTCTGATATACGAAGTATTCCACAGGACAGACGCTGTCGGCATTGATATTGCGCGTCAGATACCGGTTACTCACCGACTTCCTTCTCTTTCACTATCTCACGCTCAACCTGGTGAAGCTGGTCAGTTACACTTTCTCGCTGGCGTGCCTGTTGACGGCCCTGCTCTATGACCTGGCTCAGCCCCGCCTGCTCCTGCTGCCGGGACTGTTCAGCCTCACGCTGCAGTGCACGGGATTCCGCGCGCTCCGCCTGTTGCAGGACATCCGGCCGTTCGACGTCATCTGGCGAATGCGGGTCATTCTCCGGTTTCTGCCGGCGCCGGACCTCTTCAGCCAGCGCTTTATCCATCCGCTGCTCTTCCGGCGTTTTGAGACCGACCGGGTCCGGTATGTCAGCCAGGTTGCTGGCCGGATGATGAGAAATACCGACGCTTTCCGGCAGGACCAGTCCGCCGCTTAGTCGCTTCATGATGGCGTCGGACGGTAACCCATCGTTGACCACCACAATACCGTCGCCGGGATGCTGTAGCCCAAGTTGTCGGGCCTCCGCCAGGTCTGCGGCCTGACGGGTCAGACCGGTTTCACTTTGCCGGAATATCACCAGTGTGGCAGCATCACTGCCGATCAACCGGGCGTTATCACTTAAGCCCCGTAACCGGCCATCGCCATCAAGCTGCACCTCCCGCAGCAATACTGCCCGCTGCACACCATTGACATCGTGCACCGGCAGCGCCACATGCGGCGCCGGATATTTCCGGCTGCCGTGGATAAAACGGGCTTCGCCCGCCTCCGGTAATTGTGTGGCCAGCGCACGCCCCAGAGTACTGTCAGACAACGGCGTAGCTTTTTTCCATAATTGCTGTGCGGTTGCCGCCTGACGGTCATCGTCGGCCAGCAGCACATCGTGGGCCGTCTGCCGCTCCGCAGGCTGAGAGACCTTCTTCAGCCACTTACCCAGATTGTCGGTATAGACCTGCACATGCGCTTTTACTCGCGACAGGCCGACGTACGCATCGCGCATAGAGGCCAGAGCAGCCCGCGCGCCCTCAACGCCGGCCAGCATAATCACATACAGGGCTCCTGCCCCCTGAGCCTTGTGTGTTGTCCCGGCATAGCCGTAGTCCAGATGACGATCGGCCAGGTCGGCATTCGGATTCAGGAGACGGGTCTCTTCTCCCTGCGTCAGCTGCAATTCTCCCTCCTTTGTGATACCGGTGACGGTCCAGTTGCTGTTCGCTTCACGTCCACGCTCGCGATCCGAACGGGAGAAACTGACTTTCTCCCCGACCGAGACGTCTATCTCACGGGGCCTAAACACGGCGATATCCCGCAGGCTGCTCTCAAAAGCCGACAGTACCTGTACCTGACCGGTTTCATCAACCAGCTCAACATAACCATTCTGTTTGCTGTCCTGCCCGGCACGAATGGTGTAGTAGCGGTCATTAATCAGCGCGATATTGCCGTGCTGCGCCATCATCCCCGCCACTGACTTCAGTCGCTCCGTTTGTGTTTTCACCCGTTCAAGCACGGTAATGGTGACCTCCCGGCCGAGCTCGCCGCGTTGTTGCAGCTGAGCGTGGATGGCGGTATTGATGGCGTTCTTGTCGGCGTTGGTCTGGGTGACTATCAGCGTATTGTCGCGTGCGTCTGCGGTACGACCGGTAAAGTCATCGACAATGGCCTGTATTACCCGGTCGCCGACCTGCGCCTTCTGCCCCGCGGTCTGGCGGATTTCCACCACGGATTGTGTCGGTGACCAGCGTCCTGGCGATCTCGGCACAGTATCCGGCGTCATGCTGCGGATGGTATCCAGTGCCGCCGGGACCTGCCGGGCAATGACGGATTCGATAGCCGGCTTCAGCGCCGGAGTCTGACGGACAATATCCTGCATAATAGCCGTATCTAACGGACTGCGTTCCTGCAGCAGCGTGAACGGCGCACCGTTTTCCACCGACAGCAGCTGGTCCCGGTCACCGCTCAGTACCGCACGACCACCGCCGGCGGCAATATGTCCCATCGCATCGGCCATATCCCGGTTGCCCACCATCGAGCTCTCATCCACCAGGAACAGAGTCTTACTGAAATCGGGCGTCTCTCCGCCCTGAAGTCGGCGTTCCACATCCATCAGGAAGCTCGCCAGCGTCTGCGCTTTGACGCCAACATCAGCCATCTCACCCACCGCCCGGTGGGTAGGTGCCAGACCAACGACGTCCGGGCGCTGGTCTGCTGGCAGGGTCTCCAGCGCCGCCAGGACGGTTTTCAACTGAGTGGTTTTCCCCACACCGGCATAGCCCTGTATCCCGATGAAACGGTCGGTACTCTCCAGCATCAGTCTGGCGGCCTGCTGCTGCCCGACCGTCAGCCCGGCAAACAATGCCGGGTCGGCGTGGCTCAGAAGCGATGACTGCGTATCCAGCCCCTCCACCACCAGACGAATGACGCGCTTCTCCGCCTCATAACTCGCGGCTGTAACGTACAACTGCTGTGCGATGCCTTTTGGCCCCGGTACCGGGATAAGTTCACCGCTCTGCACCTGGCGGCTCAGTTCACGGTCCACATCGTCCTTTCGCAGGGAGGCATGCATCGGCAGCGCATTCGCCAGTACATCAGGGCGACTGAACACCACCTCACTGCCCTGAGTCAGCGTCACCGCCTGCCGTACCGCTTTCTCAGCCGGACTCATCAGCGCATCCTGCGCCGCCGACATCGCGTCAGCCAGCTCACCGTTCTGCGGATTCACCTGCGCCAGCGCGGTCCGGTACAGCGGTGAGCGGGACAGGCGTCGCCCGGCCTCATCGTTCGCCAGCGGGGTATAAAGCTGTATGTGTTCGCCGCTGCGGGCCAGGGTATTGAGCATTGTCGCACCGGTATCCCGGCCGGAGACCGCTGCCAGTACCGTGCCCTGCTCGCTGACGCGTTTTCCCGGCGAGGTGACGTAACCGTACCCGGCCTTCAGCGGTTCATCGGTACGAATAACCCGCGTCTGCCCGTCATGCTCCACCACCAGGCTGTTCTTTCGCACGCCCGTAACGGTGACACTGTCACCGGCACGCTGTTTGCCCTGCCGCGCCAGCCAGGTCAGTTTCTCCCCTTCGGCAATATCAACGGTCTGTGACCGGTACAGGCTCCAGCTGCTGTCCACCTGACTGAGCTTCATCCCCTGACGCTGGCCATCCTCCCCGACCAGCATCAGTGTGCGGGTCTCCGCGCTGACGCGGTCAATGGTATAGCGCTGAGGTGCCCGGATGTCCGGAGCGCGTTGTTCGAGCACCATGCCCTCCCGGTACGTATCCAGCTGGCGGCGGTTTTTGCTGTCCAGCCACTGCGGAACCAGCATGTCGATGGACGCCGTTTTTACCCCGAGCAGTCCCTTTTCCAGCAGCGCCTGCCGCAACTCAGCCGTCAGCATCTGCTGCTCGCGCTCGCCGCTGACCTGGGCCACCACATTCTCATGCTGACTGACTCGTTCCACATAATCCTGCGCCAGCGCCGTATAACGCTGCCGCTTGTCCGGCTCACTGACCACGCTGACGGCCACGGTACGTTCCGTTTCCGCCCGGTAGCGGGTCACCCCGGCCGCCTCCAGCGTCTGCAGGGCATTGCCGGTCCCGCTGCGACCGCCGCTGTCCATCATCAGCAGCTGCGACTGCGCGCGAAGCGCCTGGTCGGTGACCGTCAGCGCATCACGGACGGAGAGCTTTTCCGCCCCGGTCACAATCAGCATACTGTTCTCCGGCAACGGGGCCTCTGACAGCCCTTTCAGGGTCACCACTTTATCCGCCAGACCAGGCTGTTCAGCCAGCCAGCGTTCACTGCTGCGGTCGGTGGCCAGCACCACCACGTCCCGTCCCTGTGACTGCGCCAGCAGCATACTGGCCAGCACCGATTCGCGCATACCGCCCGCGCCTCCGGGCTGGCTGACAATCGCCAGTGCCGGGCGGTCGGCCTCAATCTGCTGCATCACCGGCACAGACGAAGAAGACCGGGCCAGGGCACCACCGGATATCACCACGGTGGATTTCATCTCCCCGGCCAGATGCTGCAGGCTCAGTTCATCCAGTAGATGAATGGAGGAGGTAAATACGCCTTTCTCCCGGTCCAGCGGTATCAGCTGCTGGCTCTCAATCGCCGATTCAATGGCCGAACGCGCCATCACTGCAATCTGCTCCCGCGCATCGAGACTGTTCAGTGTCCGGTTCAGCACATCGGAATAAGTAAAGCGGGTGCGTTTTTCACTGAGCTGAGAAATCGCCAGGCTTACCGCCTGACGGACATCGTCCGGGGTCGTCTCCGGGCGTACTGCTCTGTCACTGTCCATCGTCTTCAGACGGGCTTCCACGTCCTGACGGTACACCCGGTAATCAAATCCGGCACGCTCCCCCGTCTCATGCCAGCGGGTCAGCAGCTCCTCCTTATCCGGGTTGACCTGTTTCGCCTGACGCGTATCCAGCGCAGCAATATCCCGGATATGGCGTGGCGCATCAGCCCCCACCGTATCCACGATGGTCTGCCGTCGCTGCGAATACTCCGTCTTTGGAACGCCTTCCAGTTCCCACAACCCGTTGGGTCCGGTATCCACCGTGATATGCCCCAGCGCCTCAGTCTTCTGACGGAAGTTCGCGAGGTTGAGTTTCCCCCAGCCAATCTGCTGCGCAAAAATGTGTTCAATAAATCCGGATTTCCCTTTCGTGTCCGTCGCCAGCGTCCGCCAGCCCGCCTCTGTCGGCGTCGCATTCAGAAACACGTTATGAGTGTGGACATGCGGGTCGAGGTCACGGCTGGTATCGTGATTGAAGGTTGCAATGACCGCTTTGCCGGTGACAATCGTCTGATTCACACCGTCCACCATCTGTCGGGTAGTGACCGTTTTCTCAATCTCCGCCAGCGTCTCTGCCACCGATTCGTTCCAGGCCTTCAGCAGCTCCTGGTCACCATGCACCACCATCAGGACAGAAGCGGTTTTAGGGGCCCCAAAGGTCAGGTCATAGCCGGTACGATGCACATTTTTCCCTCCCACCATCCGGGTCAGATCGATATCACCGGGCAGTCGCCCCGCCAGGGCCGCACTGAAATCATGCTCATTCACCTTACCTTCCAGCCCCAGCATTTCCGCGCCTTTTCCCACCCAGTTCGCTTCCATGCTGCCGAGGAAATAGTAGTTATCCTGCGCCATGTAATAACCTGCGGAATCCACCGCCGTCGCAATACTCAGCATTACCAGCGGTCCCCCGGTTCATACTCATTATCCGGTTCGTCATGGTCACGATGGACGAGGATATTTTTTTCTTCTTCCCGCATCGCCTGCAGGGCCTCCTGCTCGTACGCCGCATAGTCCTCGTAGTGATCTGGCTCAGTCAGGATTTCGCCGGTCTGCGTATCCACCTGCAGCCCGTCATACTCCTTCACCCGGCCACCGCTCTGAGCCGGATTATTCGAGGCATTACTACTTTGCTTATCCACAGCAGAAGACGATGCCGCTATCGGTGCCGGAGACAGGACCGGTGCGGAAGTAACCGGGACCGGAGGTACGACGGCAGTTGATGTACCGATTTCCGGCTCCGCAGCGACGCCGCTCTGTACCGCCAGCAATCGATCGATGCTATCTTCGTCCAGCTCACGGCGGGTAATTTCCTCCTCGACCTCCTGATCCAGACTGTCATTCAGCTCTCGTGGCAGGAATTCTGCCGCGATAAAGTCCATTTTTTCGTAGGTCATGTTCATGCGTACTACCGGGTATTTTCCGGGCAGCGTGGCATAGCAGCTCAAATCCGGCAGGGACTGAATGTCGGAGTAGTTGACCAGATACTGATCGTCTTCCTGCTTGCTGAACGACACCCCGTCACGCACAGTATCTGCACCATAGCTGTACTGTTCGTTAAACACCTTCGCCCGGCGCTGGCCCAGCTGACGCATCACGTAGCTGGCCACTTCTTCATCCGGAGAACGATAAAAGAAGCGCGTGTTCAGCAGATCCATCATGGCCGTGGCAAAATCCGAACCATAAATCACATCCATCTGCGGTTTATTCTGGAAACCGAGAACAAAGCAGCCGCCATATTTACGGGCTTCAGCCAGAACGCCCGGAAGTTCAGGCAGTTTGTGGAGGGAATAGAGTTCGTCAAAGATAAACCATACCCGGCGGGTCGGGTTCTCTCCCATCTCCAGCAAACAGTTAGCCGCCTGCGCCAGCCACATTGAGATCAGCGGTTTCAGGGACTCATGCTGCCGGGCGTTGCTGGTGATCCACAGCCAGCCGTTGCGCTGGTCGGGCTCATTCACCTGCTTCATCCATTCGCGGATAGCAAAGCGGGGTTTGCCAGTCCGCTCGATCCCCTGCAGGTACCTCAGAGCCTTCACGTAGTTGGTCAGCACCCCTCGGATAGAAATGGCGGTCTTCTCCACCTTCTCTTCCATCAGGTTCGCGGCCTCTGAACCGGCGACATACTCACGTAGCGCCTTCAGGTTGATGGCCAGCAGCGTACGCAGTAGCCGGTTATACGATCGGTCGGGGTCAGTTTTTAGGCGGGAAGACACCGCGGTAAAAATGGTCCTGGCGGCGCCTGTCCAGAACGGGTCTTCTTTGGTTCCCTGGGGGATCAGGGTATTGCCCATGGAGTCATAATCCGGCGTGCTCTGACACTCCAGCCACAGATCCCAGAACTCACATCGCTTATCGAGCGGATTGAGCAGCTTATCGACGTTCTCATTAAAGTGACGCTTAACCAGTGAACAGCCCTTGTCGTAGACAATGACCATATCGCCGCGCTGCCGTAGCTGCTTCAGTAGCTTGTTCAGAGCATTGGACTTACCGGCACCGGGGGTCCCGTGCATCAACATATTCTGGACTTCAGCGCCATTAACCAGTGGCAGCTGGTCAATGTGCAGGGGGGACGCTTTACCCTCTTTCTGCAGCATTCTGGCCACCGACTTCACGTCCTCCGTGAGTGAACGACCGCCCACCAGGTCGTCCCGGGCCTGCCTCTCACCAAGCCGGCGCAGAAGGTAATAGACACCATACGCCACCACCAGTACTACGCAGCTGGCCAGAAACAGCGCAATAAACAGCTCCTGCAGCGCCAGCTGACCGGCATAGGTCATATACGGATCTTTCAGAATGGCTGCGGAGGTAAAATGCAGGGTTTGTCCGTCATAGAGCACATCGTATACAGGCGGTACATTGAACAACGCTTTTTCACCACCGGAGGACAGGTATAACCACCAGTACAGCCCGCCATTACGCATGTCCTGCCACGGCACTCGCATCCAGAATAATAATGGTGTCAGCACAAAAAAAAGATTCAATAACCAGAAAGCAATACGGCGGTTGACCTGCATAAACATATTCAGCATATAGCTGAATACCTGCCCGCCCTGAGTAATATGTTTGGTGGAACTCATTTATCCCTCCCGGTATATTCACATGACGGCGAGACAACCAGCGAGTCAGTAAATATATTCCAAGATGCAGCATTCGGCTCATAAACAACAATAAGGTCATTACCATTCCATTTCATCATGAGCAGAAACTTATTTACACGAGCGTATCCCATACCTGTCTGGCGCGAAAAGGAAATATTTTCTTTAGGCAGTACGGCATCAGAACTGACGTTATCAGAACAATTCATGGCAGAACCTTATTTTGAGTAAAAAAAAACAGACGCTGTGGGCATGCGACAGTGCAATACTGGATATTTTATGGACGATTAAAAAATGGAATCAGATAACAAATAACTTGTACAACAGGATGGTGGTTAAGTCAGAACAGTCGGTACGTATCGGAATTGATTTCTGATACGTACCGACTGAGAACAAACGAAGTGCGTTAGTGACCAGTTATAATAAAACCCTAGAAATTACTATTATTCCTTGGGGTAAGACTCAATCAGTTGAGTCATCAATCCTTTATTATTTAATTTTCTGATAATATTCCCACGATATGTTTTCATATTTTTCCGGCTATCTCCCGTTACCGATTGAACTAATGCAGAAGCCATGGCATCGGCACTTACACCGCCAGATTGTTTATCAAAGCTAACATACCAGTCGAGATGCCAGCCATTTTTGTACTGCCACAGGCAATTGTAGAAGCGGGTATTTTCTCCCCATCGGGACATCCCTTTGTTATCCGACGCAACAACCACAAAAGCGCCTTCACATAATGGGATGTTGAGAGATGCACCGTTAGCGGTCGCAAGTGCACCCAATCCACTATTCCCTAATGGATTAACTAATCTGAAACGCCCTGGTTGCTCGGGAAGGGGAGACAAAGGTAAATTTCTGGTTACCCTGACATCACTCATGATTGTTTTTAGAGTATCAATATAAATATCAGCAACATCATCCGGGGTACGGTTCTGCGTGTCCTTCATATCATATATAGCATAATTTGAAACAGACTCGTGAGTTGGCGTAAACATGCATCCTGACAATAATGTACATCCTGCTACAATAGAAAATCCGATAAAATTATTCATAAATCCCTCTATATTTATTTTGATAGAATCACTACCTTACTGAAGATATCAATAGTTATTATCTGATGAAGTTGTCCCATATGTATTTCCCTGTATATCAAAGCCAGAGTTAACCATTGGCAGGCCTGATGCAGGGTTAAAGTTACTGTGACAATGAGCATCGCTCGTAGTATTTGTTGTTGAAAACACGAATGGAACACTCATTCCCTTATTTTCATCATTTTTATTACAACAGCCACTATCTGACATAGTATCCCTGGTTCCATAAAAAGTAGGTGCATCCCCTGCCCCAGCCATGCAGGGAAAATGACCGGGGCGCAGGGTCTGTTTTCTGACAGTTATTTTTGGCAATACTACAGACATAGCATCCTGACCAACTACCCAGAAAAGTATATTACCGAACCAGCTTGCAACAACACTCCCGACCAGGATTGCCATCCCACCGCCCCACCATGCCCATACGAAAATAAGTAGAACAAATGGAATGGACGCAATAACCTTTTTTTGAAAAACCTTGCACAAATACAGATTATTATCACTGACCACCTTTAGCGCTGGCCAGTATATAAATGAGAAAAACATCGGCACCATACACATAACAGATACAATCAAGCATGGCATGACAAACCATGAATCGAACGACATAAAACAATATGATAAATAGATTGCGTTAGCTGCGATAACAAAATGGTTGACCCAGTAGAAAAACATCCATTGCCTAATCACTTATTATTCCCCTCGTGCTGTTTTTGTATATCCTGAGCCCGTTTCATTAATTCATCACGGGTTTTACCGCCTGGCAGCGCGTTTTGCTGTTGCTGTTGCTGTTGCTGTTCATCCTTATAGGATTTATCGAACTTCCGCCCCTGAACCTGATGCTCCTGCTCCTGCTCCTGCTCCAGTTAAGTATACTTTTTATGCACCTCGCCATACTGCTTATTGACGTTTTCTTGAGCAGAATCAACAGATCGCTGCACATCACCTCTCATCGTCTTCGGAGGACATATAAAAGCACGGCCAGTATCAATTCTTACAAAAATATTAGGGTAAATTATAGCTTCCAACATTGATTGCATAGAAGCATCCAAGACAAACTGCGACGACTCCATCCCTCTAGACGCCTCATCTTTTATTGCTTCATAATTTTCGATAGATAAACCATCACTATCATCTATAACTTTGACATTTACTGCATGAATAATAAAAAAAGCAAGTAGAACTGGTATGGTTTTTGGAGATTACCACTTAATGGATTTATTCCCTCAGAAACATTAATCCTTCAAGGATTCTAGAACAACAGCATCACCATATGCAATAGTAAACCCAGACCACCTTCCAGTAGAATAACGTGCTGCGACACACCGGAAGTTCACAATTGCATTTGCGCCAAGACTTATCGCTTCATCATGAAGCATTTTTGCTATATTAGTTTTATCCTCATCATTAAGGCCACTCATTATATCATCTGTAACATCAATCTTTAGCACGCCTAGAGATTTTACAATCCTCATTCCAGGAACAGATGGCGATGAATAGCACCCAACATGGTGCTCAACCCGCACTTTTTTATTTTTTTGAATAAAGCCATATAATCTCGTTTTATCACTTACTAAAATAATACTTAAAATTATAGTTTTTTATCGAAATTTTTACTCAAAATTCTATCGATGCGTTCTTTTTCAGAACCATCATCACCAACAGGATAGGCTTGGCGATGAGATTCGGCCTTATTCGCCTCATCAAACCGGCGCCCCTGAACCTGATGTTCCTGCTCCAGTTCAGTATACTTTTTATGCAACTCGCCCTGCTGTTAATCAACTGAACGCTGCACATCGGCTCGTAACTGTGACACCTCACTAGCGACAGCGCCCTGCATTCCATTGGTAGAAACTGTATTGAACGCACTGGCATCAATACTCTCTGCTGAAGGGGTTCGACATTTTTCCATATCCTCCAGATATACGATACCAATCATGTTTCGTTCATCCAGTGATTTTTGATACGCATACCGCGCAACTTCCTCACTGAATTGATTAATAGCGTCATCAGAGAGCTCATCAATTTTATGCATTGAGAATATAGATGATTTCTCAGTGCTTTTTAATAAAATATCACCGTGAGATTTGAGAACCTTTTCCCGTGTTGAACTAAACCCATCTGAATGAACCATCAACCAGAAAAGTCATGCAGCAACCTCATCAATCAGCAAGGGATTAAAGTCTCTATCCATTAATTCATCCATTTAATTATTTCCCCTTAGCTTCTGATGAAACCACTTCCCGAATCTTATCAAGCGTGGCCACAACTGCTGGCGTCATATAGCGGCTCATAGACATACTGAGGATTACGCCACCTATAAGAATACTGGCGAACCATGAAAACCCATAAAACACAATAAACCCAGGTCCTATATTAATCATGACGACTGCCACAACAATATTTATTGCGATCATGACACAGCCATAAAACTTCATCTTGTCTCTAAGGAGGTTAAGCAATAACGAGCTGTCCCTAACATCCTTTGGAATGCACATTAGTATGGATAAATTCCCGTAAGTCATTATTAGGGCCATGAGAGTTAATATTCCACATGAAATGAAAAAGCATGTCGTTTGACCTAAAAAATCAATCCTAACTTCATTATAGAAAAAATCATTCGCGGCATAAGCCAACAAATGCATAAAATAAATAATTGACATAGGCTTAATGATGGGAGTGATAATCTGGCTAGAGGTTGGTATAACGTAGTCACCTTGCAATGACTCAATAATATTTCTTGCATCTTTTTCAATATCGCTCTTAAGAATCATTCATTCTCCTTGAAATCTTTCATCATATCGCCCAGCTTACTTTTCGCTTCATTGCTTTTAGCACGATCCCAGACAGGAATCGCATCCTGTCGTACATGCTCGGCTTTATTTGCTTCATCAAACCGGTGCCCCTGAACCTGATGCTCCCGCTCCAGTTCAGTATACTTTTTATGCACCTCGCCATACTGCTTATTGACGTTTTCTTGAGCAGAA
>ERZ1106922.367-NODE-367-length-15535-cov-10.820736_pt1 | contig 15535 bp, 11 predicted proteins | sample MGYA00403656_ERZ1106922 | MGnify/ENA primary metagenome ERZ1106922 (study PRJEB35170, sample SAMEA104062453) | human gut metagenome | biome: human gut; feature: human-associated habitat; material: faeces | place: Denmark | collected 2012-10-12 ... | reverse complement strand
GCCGAGCTTTGCGTTTGTCCGAAGCGCACGCGAAGCGAGCGGTAGCGGTGCGCAAGGGCGCGATGCCGAGCTTTGCGCCAAACCGAAGCGCACGGCGGGAGCCGAGCGGTAGCGGTGCGCAAAGTAAAAGCTATGCGCCTTTCCAAGAAAGGAAAACGCGCTAAACGCAGCCTTAGGGCTGCGTTTAGCGCTATATTCAGGCGTTCGTTTCGTCCTTAACGCCCTTGACTACATAGTTCGTCCATTCGGCGATGTTGGTCGCATGGTCGCCTATACGCTCGAGGTACTTGCCTATCATGAGGTAGTTGAGGATGTCGTCGGTATTCTCTTCGGTCTTGATGCGTTCGCCGAGCTGCGTTTTGAGGCTTTCGAAAGCGGCGTCCACTTTGTCGTCTCTGACTTCCACTCGGCGGGCGCCTTCCACGTCGCGGCCGATGTAGGAGTCGAGAGCGCCTCTTATCATGACCGAGCAATGTTCGCACATCTCCGTTATCTCGTCCGCGCCCGGGAGTTTGGTGCACTTGGACGCGATCTCGGCGATGTCGCGGATCTGGTCGCCTATGCGTTCCATGTCCACGACGACGTTCATCACGCTGACGATGAAGCGCATATCCGAAGCGACGGGCTGCTGCGTAAGCAGGAGCAGGCTGCAAAGCCTTTCGATGTCCTCCATCTTTTTGTCCGTACGCTTTTCCGTATTCGCCGCGTCCTTGACGACGTTCGCACCGGGCTTGGTGAGCGCCGCGGCAACTTCCTCGAAGCCGCTCACGATCAGTCCGCCCATTTTTCCCATAAGTTCTTCCAGCTCGCTGAGCTGCTGCAGATAATGTGATCTCATCCGAACCTCCCCGAGATATATCTTTCCGTTTCCGGATGCGAAGGATTGGAGAATATCTTCGCAGTATCGTCGAACTCGATGACCTTTCCGAGAAGGAAGAACGCCGTCTTGTCCGAAATTCGCGCCGCCTGCTGCATGTTATGCGTGACTATGACGACGGTGACCGTTTTCTTGAGCTCGTCGCAGAGCTCTTCTATCTTGCCCGTAGATATGGGGTCGAGCGCGCTCGTCGGCTCGTCCATGAGAAGTATCGCGGGATCCGCCGCGAGCGAACGCGCTATGCAAAGACGCTGCTGCTGACCCCCCGAAAGCCCGAGCGCGGACTTGTTCAGCCTGTCTTTGAGCTCGTCCCACATCGCAGCGCGTTTGAGGCTCGTTTCCACTATATAGTCGAGCGTTGCTCTGTCGCGTATGCCGAACATGCGCGGCGCGTATGCTACGTTGTCGTACACGCTTTTGGGGAACGGGTTGGGTTTCTGGAACACCATGCCCACGTTCTTGCGAAGTATGGGCAGGTCGATGCCGGGCGCGTAGATGTCCTGCCCGCCGATCTCTATCTTGCCCGTTATCTTGCAGCCGGGGATGAGATCGTTCATGCGGTTGAGGCTCTTTATGAGCGTGGATTTACCGCAACCGGACGGACCTATGAACGCCGTGACCTCGTTCTTCTTTATCTGCATGGATACGTCCTTTATCGCGTGGAACGCGGTGTAGTACAGATCCATGTGCTCTATGTTTATCACTGTGTCGCGGGCGAAATCGAACGCCGCGCTCCTTGCCGCTATCTTATCGGCTTTGGATGCTTTCTTATCCATATTATGCCGTCACCTCCGGTGGCTTGATCTTTTCTTTATGCTTTTTCTGTCCTTTTTCTTTTTTACTGAAATATTCGATGAGCCCGAGCGCAACATAAATTATAGCAACGAAAATTATAAGCACAAGCGCCGCACCGTACGACTGATTCTGGTCTTCCGTGGTACGGCCTTCCATCGCACGTTTATAGATAAGAACCGCGAAAGTACCGCCTTCACTAAAGTAGCCGTTCCTCGGCATCATCATTCGAGAGCCGGACGTATAAAGCAACGCCGCGGATTCACCTACAATACGACCTATCGAGAGCACAGCCGCCGTAAGAATACCGGCAAGCGCCTGCGGCAATATCACTTTATACAGCGTCTGGAATTTGCTCGCTCCGAGCGCAAGGCTCGCCTCTCGCAACGAATCGGGCACCGCGATAAGGCTCTCTTCCACTGAACGGATGATCGTAGGCAGAATTATAAGCGCCATGGTGAGCGAACCACCGAGCAACGAATAACCCAAGCCAAGCACAGAACCGAACAACATGTTGCCGAAAAGACCAAAAACTATGCTGGGGATACCCGAAAGCGTATCCGTGAAAAGACGTATTGCTTTGACTATCTTGCTGCCGGGTTTTGCGTACTCGTTAAGATACACCGCCGAGCAGATACCTATGGGGAGCGCGACCGCAAGTGCCAGCAGGATCACCATGATGGTATTTACGAAAGCCGGAGCCATCGTCTGATGCGAATAAGACGAAGTGCCGAAAAGGAAATCCAACGAAATATTGGGCACGCCCTTTATGATAACGAACATTATCAAAATAACCAAAACGACGATCACAAGTCCGGTAAGCACAAAGCTCACGTACTTCAATATTTCGCAGAACACACCTTTCTTTTTATATTCGGGTGACTTCCTCACGTATTCGGGGAATTCACCCGTCTCTTCGGAAGAGAAACCGCGCTTTCCGATGATTGCCGCTTTCACTTTTCCGACTCCGCCGGCGATCGCACTGCCTACATACTTTGCCGTACCGGCAATCGAATGACCTATTTTTACAAAGAAATTGGCATTTTCCGCTGTCACGCCATCCTTAACCTTTTTCGACGCTTTCTCTCCGCTCTGCGTTTTATCCCTCTTCATGAATGAAATGATGAAATTCAGGATAAGAACGAATATCATAAGTACGAAGCCGGTCGCCATCAATGCTGACTTTGTAGTCGCGCTTGCATACGGGAGATTGCCGGCTATAGTTGTTGTCAGTGTACTTATGTTAGAGAAGAAGAACGGCTGACCCGCAGCTCCGGGGAAGCTGGTCACATTTCCGCAGACCATCATGACAGCCATCGCTTCGCCTATAGCTCTGCCCGTGCCCATGATGAGGCCGCTTATGACGCCCGACTTTGCCGCAGGAAGCATGACCGTGAACACCGTTTGCGCCTTGGTCATACCGAGAGCGACTGCTCCCTCGTAATAACTTTCGGGCACGCTTTCGAGCGCGTTCTTGCTCATACTCGCTATCGTAGGCAGGACCATAAGCATGAGTATGATCCAGCTTGCCACTATACCGTAACCAAAAGCGCGTTCTGTCATTCTCGCCAATATAGGGCAAATAAGCATCATGCCAAACAAACCGTATATAACGGATGGTATCCCGGCAAACACATTTATCACCTGCTCGAGCGGTTTTTTAAGCCTTTTCGGGCACCAATACACGACGAATACCGCGGTAAATATTCCGAAGATACCTCCGAACACAAATGCGCCGAGCGTGACAAGTATGGAGTTCACGATCATCGGCAATATGCCATATACCTCGTATTCCGCATTCCATACCGTGCCGAATATGAATTGGAAGAATCCGGTTTGCGCAAATGTCGGCACTGCGGCTGCTATTATGAAAATTATAATGCCTATTACCGCAACGACCGCAAAAAATGCACACACGAAAAATATCCACTTTTCTATCAGCGGTTTATTCCTTTTCTTTTTTTCCTGCCCGGGCGTTCCCGTATCGGGCACCTGCCCGTTCATCTCCTGCTCGCCATCCTGTGCCGGCATGATGTTCTCATCTCCGCTCACCCGACTCCTCCTTTCGGAGCGCCGTGACGGCTTTACTCACTTTTTCCGATCTCATGAGTCTTCTCCTGTCGATTTACTAAGTATATTGTACACCCAACTTGTAAACAACTTCGACACAATTGTAAACAAATTGTAAAATCCGTGTAAACTTTTTCTTGCGCGGCGTTTTATCGCCGAACAAAATTTCCTGAATTTTGTTCGGCTGACGCCGCGCTTCGGTCAGACGAAAACGCTGCCGTCTTTTTAGTATATAACTGCGTTCTCGGGTCGTGGTAGGATCACCTTGCCGCGACCGCTTCCGCTATGCTCGCTCCGAGAGCCGCAGTTCTATCCTCAAAAATACGGCGCATTTTCTGCGAATTCTGCGGTTGTTTCTCCGTCGGTTTCCCGCAAAAAGCGGGCGCGCACGTCGGAGACGTCGCGCGATATTTCTTGCTTTTTTACACATAAGCTTCGAGTAGCAGAATTCGCAGCAGACGCATCGGATTTTTTAGGTATAAAACGCGTTTTCGGAATGAGCGGACGCGGAAATGGTCGGTCCTGACGGACGGTAACCGATTTACTTGCTAATGGATACGCTTGCTTCGTACCGCAATGGCTTAACTTGCCGCACCGCAAGGTGCTGACCTTGCGCCGACCCGAAAACGCGGTTTATAACAAAAAAGACAATGATGTCCTGCGTCAAAGTCGCAGCGCGACATCAGAAAAATACGGGAAAGCATTTCGCTTTCCCGTATTTTGCGGTCAAATGTCGCGCAAGGATCAGATCCTCGCCACTCCCGTGCGGCGGGCTGCCTCTTTGACGGCGTTCGCCACGGCGTCTTTGACGTTGGGGTTGAAGGAATCGGGTATGATGTACTCGGGGCAAAGCTCCTCGGGCTTGACTATGCTCGCGATGGCTTCGGCGGCGGCGATCTTCATCTCGTCGTTGATGTCGCTCGCGCGCACGTCCAGAGCGCCGCGGAAGATGCCCGGGAACGCCAGTACGTTGTTGATCTGGTTCGCGAAGTCGCTGCGGCCCGTGCCGACGACCTTTGCGCCCGCGGCGATAGCCTCGTCGGGCATGATCTCGGGAACGGGGTTAGCCATAGCGAAGATGATGGGATCGCGGTTCATGCTCTTCACCATCTCGGTGGTCAGGCTGCCGGGAGCGGAAACGCCGATGAACACGTCCGCGCCGACGATAACGTCTTTAAGGCTGCCCGCTTTCTTCTCGAGGTTGGAGATCTCCGCCATCTCGACTTTGATGGGGTTGAGCCCGTCGCGGCCCTTGTATATCGCGCCCTTGCGGTCGCAGAGGATGACTTTTTTAAGTCCGCGGCTCATGAGCAGGCGCGTGATCGCGATGCCCGCGGCGCCCGAACCGTTGACTACGACGCTGACGTCCTCGATGTTCTTGCCCACTATCTTGAGCGCGTTGATCATCGCCGCCATCGTCACCACGGCGGTACCGTGCTGGTCGTCGTGGAACACGGGGATGTCGCACACCTCTTTAAGGCGCTTCTCTATCTCAAAGCAGCGGGGCGCGGAGATATCCTCGAGGTTGATGCCGCCGAAGCTGCCCGCAAGCAGCTGAACGGTCTTGACTATATCGTCCACTTCCTTGGAGCGGACGCAGAGCGGGAACGCGTCTACGTCGCCGAAGGTCTTGAACAGAGCGCACTTGCCTTCCATGACGGGCATGCCCGCTTCGGGACCGATGTCGCCGAGGCCGAGCACCGCGGTGCCGTCCGTCACGACAGCCACGAGGTTGGCGCGGCGCGTGTAAACGTAGGAAAGATCCACGTCTTTCGAGATCGCGAGGCAGGGCTCCGCTACGCCGGGGGTGTAGGCTACGGAGAGCTCTTCGCGGTTGGTTATCGGGGCGCGGGTAACGACTTCTATCTTGCCCGCCCACTCCTTGTGCTTGTCGAGTGCATACTGCTTCTTATCCATATTGTACCTGCCTTTTAATATCAGATATTGAGGTTATCGAGGAATTCGCGCATCTTCTTTGCCGAGGAACGCAGCTTCTCCGTCTCTTCTTCGGTGTAATCGTAAGGAACGTATTCCTCTACGCCGTTTATGCCCAGCACCGCGGGCACGCTTATGCATACGTCGCTTATGCCGTGGTAATCTTCGAGCAGCGTGCTCACGTTATGTACGCTGCGGGTGTTCTTGATGATGACGTTGCAAAGCTCCGCAACGACGGAAGCTATCGCATAGAAGGTCGCGCCCTTGAGCTTGATGACCTCGCCGCCCGCCGTGCGCACCGCGTTCTCTATCGCGGGCTTATCCAGCTTTATGCCTTTCTTCTCGCAATAAGAATCGATGGGCATGCCCGAGACGTGTACGCCGCTCCACACCGCGAACTGGCTGTCGCCGTGCTCGCCGCTCATGAAACCGTGGATGTTGCGGGTGTCTACGTTGAGCTCCCTCGCGAGAAGATAGCGGAAACGCGCGCTGTCCAGCGACGTGCCCGTGCCCACCACGCAATGCGCGGGAAGCCCCGAATGCTTGCGGATGACGTAAGTGAACACGTCCAGCGGGTTGGCAACGACGAGCACTACGCCGCCGTTGTAATACTTGGCGATGTTCGCCGCGATGTCCTTCGCGATGACGATGTTCTTCGCGGCAAGGTCGAGCCTGCTCTCGCCCGGCTTTCTGCCGAGACCCGCGGTGACGACGATGACGTCGCTGTCCGCGATCTCCGAATAATCGCCGTCGTGGATGTTCATCGCGTCCATGGTCACGAGACCGTGGCTGATGTCCATCGCCTCGCCCTTGGCTTTGTCCTTGTTCACGTCGATGACGACAAGCTCGGAAACGAGCTTGCGGGTCGCGATCGCGTAAGCCGCGGTAGCGCCTACGAGTCCCGCGCCGATGATGCTGATCTTAGAGTGTTTTCTTTCCATAGTCCTTTATCCGTTCCGTTTGAAAATTTTTGTCAGCTTATTTCCCTGCGTTTCCCTTTTCCCCTGCGACGGCTCTTGAAGCGCTTAAAAAAAGGGCACAGCCGTCGCCGATCCCGCAAGCCTAAATACGGACAGGCGAAACCGCCTTCCCCCATTGTCTCATCGTACCCTATTATACCATACTCGCCGAAAAATGCAAACGAATTTCCATACCTTTTTCAAACTATTTTAAGCGAATGAAAGCGAACAAAGTTCATCCCCGCACGGCAAAGCCGCACGGGGATGAAGCGCTCTTATGCGCGCAATATCAATTATCGCCGTGACCGTCCGCGTCTTTTTTCTTATCCGCGGGACCGTCCGCCATTATATAAACGATATGCGTTTTGCCCGTGGCGTCGAGGACGAGTATCACAGCCCATGCCAGCCACGCCGCGCCGATAACGGCGCTTATCGTTATCATGAGTATCGCCCACACCGGCATGAGCTCGACCTGTCTTACGCCGAACGAATATCCGTTCATCGCGTTGGAGTTCACCACGGTGTAAAGGATATTATGTACGGCGTTGCGTGCGACCGCTTTGTCCTCCGCCGTAGCCATCGGGACGTTTGCGGCGATCGTCGTGAGCGCGAGGTCGTTGCCCGTGCGCAGCATCTGCGTCATGTTCTGCGGCTCGGTGCTGAAGTAATCCGTTATGACCATGCCTTCGAAACCCCATTCGTCGCGGAGCGTGAGCGTCATAAGACCGTATCTCGCGCCCGCCCACAACGCGCCTATGCGGTTATAAGAGCTCATTACCGCGGTGCATGCGCGCATCTCTTTGGTGGCTTTGGTATACGTCGTGTTGCCTTCGGCGTCCGTGCTCTCTTCGAGGTATTTAAGCTCCATGCGGGCGTTTTTCACGCACATTTCGAAAGGCTTGAGGTATATCTCGCGTATAGCCTGCTCGTCCGCCCAGGTAGCGACATTGTTGTTCGTCTTTCTGTTGGTCTCCTGCTCGTTGAGCGCGAAATGCTTGATATACGAATACACGCCTCTGCTCGCCGCACCCTGCACGACGTACGTCGTCATGTGCCCGGCAAGTACGGGATCCTCGCTGTAATACTCGAAATTTCTGCCGCCGAGAGCGTAGCGGTGCATATTCGTCGCGGGAGCGTACCAGCCGCTGTAACCGCCCGCAAGTCCTTCTTCGCCTATCGCCTCGCCCAGCCTTTCCGCTATATCCTTGTTCCATGTACATGCGATGAGCGTCGCCGCTGGGATGGACGAACCCTTTATGGACGCGTCCATGAACGAGGTGAATCCTGCGGGTCCGTCGGGATCCTTAGTCGCGGGCTTGCTTATCGAATCGACTTTCTGCGTTTTGTATCCGCCCGTGCCTATGAGCAGCTGAGCTTCCCTTTCGGTCACCTGATCGAGAAGGTCGTCCCACATCGGGTCGTCGTATGCCTTGCCGCGCAGCTGGATGAGCTCGAGTTCGCCGTCCTCACCGAACGTCATGTCGCTGCCGCTCCACACGGAAGCGTCGTAAGTATAGTCCGCTTCGGGCGACTTGGAAACGAGCATCTCGGAAAGCGGCATATCGCAGTACTCGGACTCGTATACGGGAAGTTTTCTGCCCGACTCGGGGGCGCTCACTCCGCCGGCGAACCCGTCGGCACGCGTGAGCGGCTCGGTGGCTTTTTCCATATACTCGTTCATATCGTCGAACCGATTGGTAGCCGCGACCGAATCGGAAGCGCGCTTGTTCTCGCCCGAATATACCTTCTTATCGAGCTCGACCGTCTTTGCGTCGAAGTCCTCGTGCGCGTTCTTCCCCGCCGAGATCGTGTACTCGCCCGCGTCCAGCACGTACGCCTTTTCCGTCTTGTAGTCGTAAGACGCAAGCTCTTCGACGGGTATCGTGAACTTTATCGTCGCCGACGCCCCGCCGTCCAGCGTGTCCGTCTTGGCGAAATCGAGGAGCACTTTTTCGGCTTTCTCTGTCCCGCCCGCCGAATACGGAGGCGCGGAGTATATCTGCACGACTTCTTTGCCCGCGCTCTCGCCCGTATTCGTCACCGTGACGTCGAAGGAGATCGTTTCCGCCTCGTCGTCCGCGGTAATATCGCTCATCGTCTGCGTGAACGTCGTATACGAAAGTCCGTAACCGAACGGGTACGCCACCGCCGAATCGTACCACGCGCCGCCGTCGTTCTTGATCGCGTCCATGGTCTCGTAATAGCGGTAGCCGACATAGATCCCTTCTTCGTACTCCACATAAGAGACGTTATCGAGATCCGAGTATCTGAAGTCTCCCGAATTGACGTATGACGGGTCTGCCGTTATGTCGCGCAGCCAGGTATCCGTCATCCTGCCCGACGGCGATACCGCGCCCGAGAGCACGTCTCCCAGGCCGTTCGCGCCCGTCGAACCCATACCCGCGACGAACATCGTCGCGCTCTCGAAATCCGTATTGCCGCGCGCCGCGTTGTCCAGGATCGTCTCTATCCTGCCGGTCTCGAACATATTGCCCGCCGTGTTTATGATGACGACGACCTTATCGAACTTGCCGCAGATGTAAGAGAGAAGAGACTCTTCCTCGCTCGTGAGTTCGAGATAATGTCTGCCGGCGTCGCCTTCCCATTCGTTCATCTCGCGCGGGAGATCGAACGCTTCGCCGCCTGCTCGTCCTATCATATATACCGCGGTGTCGTAAGAGGCATAACTGCTCTCCGCGCCCGCGTATATCGACGACGGGAACTCGTCAAGGTGGAAATCCGCGGTGTTGTATACGACGTCCACCGCGCCGCGGCTGTAGTCGTCGGCATTCTCGGCGCTCGCGTTCCATACGTCGGGATTGACTTCGAAGTTATCGCTCTCGAGAGCGCTCTTCATGTCCACCTTGCCTACCGACTGTCCCGAGCCCGTACCGCCGACGACGATGTTTATCGAGTCGTAGCCGAACAGACTGATCTTTGCCTTCGAGCCCGCCGAAGCGGCAAGCGGCAGCAGATCGTCGTCGTTTTCGAGCAGCACGACGCCTTCGGTGACCGCCTCGGGTATGATTGTAGCCTCGGTGCCCGCAATCGCCGCGTCGTGACTGTCGTAAGCGGAAGTGTAGTATTCCGCGTCGACGTCGCCGCCGCCCGTGGTCTCATAGCGCGCTCCGCCGAACGCCATCGTTATGATGCCGTAAAACGTCGGGGACATCGCAACGCAGTTGACCGCGATCACGACCGCGGCTATCACCGCCATGATGATCGACCACTTTATGATGTGTTTTTTTCTGTTTACCGTTTTAGCCATATCCGTTCCCCTGCTTTATATCGCCGCAACGCGTTATTCGGCGTCGGCAAGGTAAACGATCGCGCCGTCGGCGAGCGCCACTTCTACGGTAAGCTCCTCGTCCGTCATGCCTTCGGTGGAAGCGAACAGCAGCGTGGGTCCGAGGAAACAGTCGACCGCTTTGAAAGCCGTGGCGGGCGCGCCGACGTATATATCCGTATCCAGATCGCCTTCGTACTTATCGTTCATATGCTCCGCATAATCTTCGCTGTAAGAAGTCCCGTTGCCCCAGCCCGCAATAACGGTCATGCCGGGAGTAAAAGTCCAGCTCGCACCGGTAGGCTTATTGAGTATGTACGAATTTTCCGTCGTACCGCCGTGCTCGGTCATACCGTCTTCGTACTCCCCGGTAAACGTCACCGTGAGCGCAAGACCGAGCGCGGGTCCCTGAAGATCTTTCGTGTAGGAGTAAGTGCCGTCCTCTTTCATGACGAGCGTATTGGACGAATAAGCCTCAGCCATCGTCAGGAACATGGCGGCGCCGCCTTCGAACTGCGCCATATTGGTAGACACGTATTCCTTATCGTAATCGATCTTGAACGTACCGTCGATCTTTCTGCCGCCGCATGCCGCAAAAACCGTGACCGCGACAGCCACCATCGAGATCGCAACGATGAGCGCGATCAACCTCTTTGTCTTTTCCATGATTATCTTCCTCCGGAAATGTATTTTTCGATCCCTTTCGGATCGCCGACATTATATCCCGAAGAAAGCATCCTGTGAACGGGTTCCCGCACGAAATGTCGTAAAATTCTCTTCAAATGCGTTTGCCCGACGCCGACCTTGTATGATGCGCCGCAAGCGAGCGCGCTTTCCCGCCGTCTCTCCCGCATGCGGGCTGCTGTGGAACATACGCAAAAAAACGCCGCCCGAAGGCGGCGGCAGGCGATCTCACCTGTCCGGAGGAGACGCTCTCCCCGGGAAAAACATATTCAGCGAAAACATTTCGCCGTCGGCGGAAACATTCACCGTTCCGCCGTACTTCTCAGCTACGGAGCGGATGCTCCTCGTCCCGTAGCCGTGCATATCCTTGTCGCGCTTGCTCGTAACGAGACCGCCGTGCTCGGAGTGTTTTACCCCCCCCCCTGCATAATAATTTTCCGCGCATACGAGAACTCCGCCGCCTTCGGCGCGCACGCGCACGTCGACGACGCGCAGCTCTTCGGGCAGACCTGCGGCTGCCTCCGCCGCGTTATCGAGGATATTGCCGAACACGGAATATATGTCCGCGGCAGACATGAACGACAGCATTTTTCCGTCCGCCATATACATGAACTTTATACCGAGCTCGCGGAACTTGGCGGCATACTCGGTGAACGTCACGTTGAGCGCCTCGTTGCCGGTATTCGCAAGTATATCGTAGTCGCCCGTCTTTTCTGCGATCTCCCTGCCGTACGCCGCGAGCTCTTCCGACGAGCTCATGCGCATTATCGTACCGAGCTGCTTCTTCATGTCGTGATACTTGATGTTTATCGCGTCTATGCTTTCTTTGGAACGCTCGCCGAATATCTTTTGTTTATCTACTATATTCTCGATGTCCTCCACCTCTTCGGTGAGCCGGCTGTTGTCGAACATGCTCGCGAACAGGAAGAAATCGATCGCACAGAAAGCTATGTGATACACTTCTATCACGGGGTTTTCCCAGCGATACGCCGTAAGATACATATTCATCACGATGGATATCGCGAGTATGACGGAAGACGGTATCATGACCGAGATCACGGCGAGCTTTATACGTTTACGATACATCCGCCTTATGAGAAGAAAATATACGAGCGGATACTCTATAACGCATATCGCAATAGTGACCAGCCCCAGCAGTTTTACGTTATGCTCCACGAAGCCGCGGAGCGCTGTCAAAGAAAACAGCCACGAAACGCTCGCCGCCATGTGCTGCATCGTATATCCGAGTATGCCGAAAAACGCCGTTTCGACGACGCTGCATTCAAATGTCGCGAACATGGCGACTGCGGCGAGCGCGAACAACACGACGTAACGGAATATATTGGACAGCATCGACAAGGTGGGATGCGCGATATAAAAAACGGCATTCGTCCAAAACACCGATATCGCCGCCGTCGCGGCAAATCCTATGGCGGACCACAGCACGCCGAGCTTTCTCATGCGTTTGCCCGAAAACGTTATCCATTCGGCGAGGAACAACTGCACCGCGAACAGGAAACCCGAGTCCGTAACGATGTCGAGTATAAATTTCATCTGTTACCGCCGAACCATTCCGCCATATGCGATACGAATCCGCGCTTACGCAAACGGCTGACGGGCAATTCGTCGTCTCCGACGACCACCGTGTTGAGTTTTATATCTTTAACGAATGCGGCGTTCACGAGAAAGCACCTATGGCAGCTCACGAAATCCGTATCGTCGAGCTGCTCGGCGGCTTCCGCCAACGTACCGTATGTACGAAGATCTCCGTCCGTCGTGTGATATACGAGGTAATGTCCCTGCACTTCCACGTATTTAAGCGTATCGCACGGGATGACTTTACTCACGCCGTCGCAGCGTATACACACGTTTTTAGTCCGTCTGCGCAGCAGCGTTTTGAGCGCGCGCTTCATTTTCATGCGGAACGTGGCGTAATCGAGAGGTTTAAGCACGAAATCGAAAGCGTTGTAATCGTATCCGTTTATCGCGTACTGCGCGAGCCGCGTGACGAATATCAGCATGACGCTCTCGTCCATCTTACGCAGCTGCCTCGCCGTCTCCAGCCCGTTCAGCTTATTCATGTCGATATCGAGAAAAATAAGATCGAAACTCTTATAATCGCTGACGAGATCCAGCCCGTCCGCAAAAGGCGTCACCGAAAACGTCGCGTCCGTCTCACGCGACAGCCGCGAGAACATCTGCTCGTACGTTTTCAGCGTATCGCGCTCATCGTCTACCACCGCGACTCTGATAGATTTGCTCTCCATTCCGTTTTCCCTCTGCTATCTTATTATATTTATTATATCATGTCGCGTCATGATTGTCAATACCGCTTTTCGGCTTGACATGCCCTGCGATAAGAAGTATAATGTATAAAATTCAAGCGGCTGCGGGACCGTGGGGCTTTTCGCCCCCGAAAGCAGGGGAAGCGCGGTGAGAATCCGCCGCAACGCTCATTACCGTATCCCGCGCGTTCGTGCGCGCGCCAAGTCGGATAACCTGCCCCGCAAGCCTTATACCACGAGCCGACGTTCCCGGATATGCGGGGGACGCGCTTCAAAAAAGGGAGACATCCCCTCTTTTTTCGCGCGCCTTTCCCCGAAAAGGCGTTTTTCTTTATATCCCGCGGGGCGCGGAAGAAGGAGACCGTTATGAAAAAGATCATCATCGCGCTGCTTGCGGCGCTCATCGTCTGCACCGCCATCGCCTTTACGGCTTGCGGAGAAACGCCCTACGGCACATTCGCCGACGGCGCGTCCGTGACGCTCGTCCTCGCGACCGAACCGGAAAGCGTAATTACCGTTGACATCTCGGGCATGGACAAGGATATCTGTCTGACCGACATTCTGGACGCCGAGGATATCGGCTACGAAATGAGCGGCACGTTCGTAAACGCCGTCGACGGCATAACGCTGGGAAGCGGCGAATACCTCTATTTCTACACGAGCGTCGCCGCCGACTACGACGTGAGCGCGTGGGCGACTACCGTAGAAAAGAACGGCGTGACGCTTACGAACAGCGGCGTGGGCGCAGGCGAAATGACGATAGAAGACGGCTGCACGATATATATAGGAAAGATAGTATATTGACGGAAGCGGACGAAAACGCGGGCAAAACTCCCGCCGAAGATAGCGCGCACGCTCCCGCCGCGCGGCGCAGACTGCACCCCGCAAGGCGCATAGCCCTCGCGGGGGTATATGCCGCGCTGCTCATCGGCGGAAAAGAGGCGCTCGCGGCTATCCCCAACGTGGAGATCGTCACGCTGCTGTGCGCTCTCGGCGGGTACTCCTTCGGCTTTACTTCGCTGCCGTCCGTGCTCGCGTTCGTCGCCGTCGAGGGCGCGATATACGGCTTCGGCACATGGACGGTATCTTACTTCATCCACTGGCCGCTCGTGACGCTCGCGTTCATCCTGCTCCGCCGCCTGCTGCCGGCAGACCGAAAGATTGCCGTACGCATAGTGCCGACGGCGATCGCTCTGCTTTCCGTAGTCTGCTTCTCCGTGCTAACGAGCCTCGCGGACGTAGGACTGCTCACAGGCTTTTTCGAAAACTTTTGGGCGCGCTTCGGCGTGTATTATCTGCGCGGCGTGCCTTTTTACATCGCGCAGGCGGTCACGAACGCGGTCGTGTTCCCGCTGCTTTTTCCCGTGCTCGCCCGTCTGCTCGGTAAGATATATGCAAAAATGTTCATGTGACCGAAAATCGCAAACGGTATCCGTTTGACGCATAAAGTTTGCATGTAACATTACATCTCGTTACATAACTTTACATAAAACTTTACAAAACTTTACAAAAACTTTACAAAAGTTTACGGGGAACGTTACATCTCGTTACATAACGTTACATGCCCGTATCCGCATTGCGGTAAAAATAATCGTCTCTCAATCACTTGACAATAGCGCGTCTTTGCCTGTATAATATAGAATATATGAATATGTCGGGGGAATAACGCAGCCGAGGAGATATTTGCTCACGCGGCGGCGATCATCGGAATATATTCTTCCGGCGCACCGGCGAGGTGCATTCCCAAGCCGGATGAAGGGGTAGGTGTAAATAAGTATGAAAAGGAAATTATCCGAGCTCAACAAAGAGAAATTCAACGAATTTCACGAAAACAAAGTCCACGGGACGGCGCTCCGTCCTTTCGCGAAGTACCGCACGGTGATATGCGAAAAGATGCCGAGCATCCCCGCCCACTGGCACGAGGAGATGGAGATCATCAAGGTGCAGGAAGGCACGGGCTCCGTTTGTATCGACGACAAATGGTTCTCCGTACATAAGGGCGACATCGTGTTCGTCAACCCGCGCAAGATCCACGCCATCGCGCGCTACAAGAACGAAGACATGGTCATCGATTCCATCATCTTCAATCTGCGCATCCTCGAAAGCACGAATGCGGACGCATGCAGCATCAAGTATCTCGCGCCCGTCATAAACGGCACTAACCTCGTGACGCGCGTCATCCGCACCAAATTCGCGGACTACCATGTGTTCGATCAGAACATGACGACGATCATGCAGGCGTACAACGACGCTATCCCCGGCTGGGAAATGGCAGTCAAAGCCAATCTGTTCTGGCTGTTCTATCACCTTTACAGGCTCGACCTCGTGCACCGCGCCGAGCGTATCGACGAGGACCGCGAGAGCGAATCCGTACAGCCCGCCATCGACTACATCCGCGAGAATTACGCCGAGGAGATATCCATAAAGACGCTCGCCTCGCTGTGCGGCTTCTCCGAGACGTATTTCATGAAGCTGTTCAAGAAGGCTACGGGCATGACCTGCGTGGACTACATCAACGGCGTGCGCCTCAGCCAGGCAGCCAATCACCTGCTCGTCACGAGCTCGAGTATCATCGACGTGGCTCTCGGCGTAGGCTACAACAACGTATCCTACTTCAACCGCCAGTTCAAGTCCGTCTACAACGTGA
>ERZ1106922.364-NODE-364-length-15665-cov-4.392697_pt1 | contig 15665 bp, 16 predicted proteins | sample MGYA00403656_ERZ1106922 | MGnify/ENA primary metagenome ERZ1106922 (study PRJEB35170, sample SAMEA104062453) | human gut metagenome | biome: human gut; feature: human-associated habitat; material: faeces | place: Denmark | collected 2012-10-12 ... | reverse complement strand
GCTGAAAGTTAACATTATTTTCGCGGAGCCCTTTCGGACTCCGCAGATTATTTTATTTTAACATTAACTTCACTTTTCGGGCTACCCGGCGAACCAGACTGGTGCCTCGTTTTGCGCCCTGGACATGAATTGCTTCATAGAGAGCATTAAAGCGGTCATGGGCCCAACCATCTCTCTGCTGAGAAATAAGACCATCAACCTTATTATTTAAAAGTTGTAACTCATTACTGACAGAATGACCGCCATTAATGCTGCGCAACCGACTCACTTCGCTCTCAAGCTCATGAATTTTTTCGAGGTAGGAAGGCACCAAGCCCATTGCATAGTTATATTTAACATTCTCGTCCATAAATGGACGAAAACTACGGTAGTTGTTTTTGCTCTTATTTCCACTTAACAACATACCGGAGTTTGCAACTCTATACCAAAATAGAGGTTCCGGGACGACTTGCAATTTATATCCCTGTAACGATACTTTGGCAAAAAACTCCCAGTCTTCATGACCTAAACCGTAATCCTCAGTAAATCCGCCCACTTTTTCGAAAACTTCTTTTCTGATCAGCGCATTAGCATCACCAAAGCAGTTGCTAAAGCTAGCGATATTTAAATCAGGTCCTAACGGAAGCCAGCAGTGCGTCATTTTACGGAACGGAGAAGGAAACTCCTCACCAAAAATAAGATCGCTTGGAGTGGTTAACACGTCGGCCCCGGAGTTTAATGCTACCGTAACAAACGTTTCCACTTCAAAAGGCTTAGCAACATTATCATCATCCATAAACATCAGATATTCGCCGGAGGCGTGTCGCGCAGCCAAATTCCTTGCAGCGCCCAGATAGTTATTAGAACTACGGACGATTTTCCAGCCTCGTGAGTTAAAGTCATTCTCGATGAGATTCAAATAACGATGAGACTCTTCTGTCGTGCTTCCATCATCGACCAGGATGACCTCAATATTTTGGTACGTCTGAGATTTTATTGAGGCGAGTGCTTGCTGGAGCAAATGGTGACGTTCGAAGTGAGTGATACACACGCTAACTAACGGGCTGTTAGCTTCATCGATTTTCTTGAATACGTAGTTGTTTTTTCGTTCAACTGCGGAAAACCAGGCTTCTTTGATATTTCCTTGTGATTCAACAAGCCCTGGTTTGATATTTATATTTTTTAAGCGATAGTGAATTTTACCATATAAATCGACAGGTGTAGGAGTAAATAAAACCTCCGAATGATGTTCCTGAGGAATAAGCTCTGGAATTCCGCCAACGTTTGAGGCGAGAAAATTAACGTTATTAATCAAGCATTCATAAACGGTAAAGGGTGAGTTTTCTACAAGCGATGGGATGATGACTAATACATTTTTTCTTTTTATGTATTCGTTAGCATTGGTACGATCATAATCGCTGATGATATTAACTGCGAGTCCCAAATTTTTAGTCTGATTCATAATATAGGTAAATGAATCAGTTTTCCCCATAGTGACATTTTTTCCGAGGAAGGTTACACCAGAGATGGTCTCTTTATCTTCGTCAGATAGTTTTCTTAATGCGCGGAGGAATATATCAAGCCCTTTACGGGTTTCAAGCCGGCCGAAAAATACAAGCTCAACGCCAGAAGTTGGTTTTTCATTTGTTTTAACTATAACATCGATTCTCGTTTCAAACCCTTGAAATGGCTCACAATTTAAAATTACATGGCGTTCTTCAGGAACATTCCAGTGCTTACTTAACATCCAGTCAATTAAATACTGAGACGGACTAACAACTTCATCTGCCATCTCAACCACCATTTTCTCCATATAATAGAGTTCAAGATGATTCTGATCATATGGGAGCTGGTAATTACCTTCATCAGCCCATAACGTTGAGCTGTGAGTATTTACAATGAACTTCGTGTTTTCAAAATCAGTACCATTCTTTTTACTTAATAAAGTGTAATAGAGATCTGCCTGCCATTCACAAGAAATAACAGTGTCATAGATATTATTTTCTTTCAACCACAGCAAAATTGAATAGCTTTTCCTTCTAAAATAAGGCGCATCAATATTAATCTCTTTTACCAGCCCGGTGCTTAGCAGATTGATACCAAAGGTACTATAAATACGTGACCAGTCGCTAAATTTTGATACAGATGATTCCGAATAGTCACCACATGTATACAATACATCGACATCATACCCTTTTTTTGCCAAAGTAGTGGCAAGGGCAGTGAAAGCAGTACCAATGCCGCCGTTACGGACAGGCCCCTCAATGTCCGGCGTCATTATAAGAACTTTCTTCATTGTAATCTTTCCTTAGTAACCTAGACTTTTCTATAATAATGAGTGAGTTGAAATAGTATAAGATAGCAATCGGTAGCGTCTGTTAAACAGGATAAAAAATGGCCAATGCAGAGTTAAAATTTGATTTATTTCTAAAATCCTATCACCCATCACATCGATTTGTCTATAAGGCAAACCCTGGTAATGCTGGTGATGGCGTGATTGCATCTGCGACGTATGACTTTTTCGAACGAAATGCTCTTACCCACGTCCCTTACAGAGATGACGAGCGCTACAACTCTGATACTGATATTTTAATTTTTGGCGGCGGAGGAAACCTGATAGAAGGATTGTATTCTGAAGGTCGTGATTTTATCCAGAATAATATTAACAAATTTCATAAAGTAATAATCATGCCGTCGACAATCAGAGGGTATAGCGATTTATTCACCAACAACATTGATAAGTTAATTGTTTTTTGCCGAGAAAATACCACTTTCGATTATATTAAATCTCTCAACTACGAAAAAAACAAGAACGTATTCATTACTGATGACATGGCATTTTATCTCGATCTTAGTAAGTACCTGTCACTTAAACCTGTCTATAAAAAACAAGTCAATTGCTTTAGAACGGACTCCGAATCGCTAACTGGAGACTATAAAGAAAACAATCATGACATTTCGCTCACTTGGAACGGCGACTATTGGGATAATGAATTTCTGGCGCGCAACTCTACCCGTTGCATGATAAACTTTCTTGAAGAGTATAAAATTGTCAACACCGACAGACTGCATGTGGCAATTTTAGCATCTCTGCTTGGCAAAGAAGTAAACTTTTATCCTAACTCATACTACAAAAATGAATCCGTTTATAATTTTTCACTTTTAAATCATTATCCAAAAACATGCTTTATTACGACAAGTTGAAAAATGCAGCGTATAATAATACGCTGCCTGAAAATCACATAACAGCTACAGCATTATTAATTATTGCCTGCCAACCTTCACGCGAGTACTCATTAGCACGACTATAGTCTGCAAATCTATCGATTACCGCAGTAAAAAAGTTATCAGTGACTTTAGTTATTTCACCGACCTTTGGACTATCCGCATAACTTTTCACGTACAGTATTTTACTGTTACCATGTTTCTTAAACTCTTTTGAAAGCGCCAATACAATATCATCAAGATTATTGCCATTACTTTTTACGACAAAAATTTTATTTTCATCAGCAAGGCTTTTCCTGAACTTGTCAGTTAAATACTTAATCTTGTCCATTTCTTTTTTATAAATAAGATTATTTTCTTGCTCAGAGTAACGCCAGGACCAGAAATCATTTATATTGTCGCTATACATTTCAGTATGAAAACAAATATCATGATTTTGGTCAAGCACCATATCCTGCCAGGAAGGCAACAAGTTTTCATAAATATAAAAATCTGCAAAATCAGATTCTATTAAATTCAAAAGAGCATGATAATTTTTTATTAATGTCCAGCGAAACAAGCTTCCTTCATCATAACCTGACTCTCTTAGAAAAAAAGCAAACTCACAATTATCGCCAAGACTTTCGAAACGCTGTAATTTATTCATCATTGTTTTCCAAAGGGGTAATTGAATGATTATACAATACGGCACGTCTCTGTCGCCAGAAGCATTCCGTTTAAAACTGCGCATCTCAATTAGCTAGCGAAATACACATCAGCTTACCTCCTGATCGATGGCTGCTGCCTGCATGAACCCAGCCACCAGCTCAGAGTGTTCCCTGGCATAGCCACTGCCAAACTGTTTATCTATTGCCTCCACAGCCTCACGCATCCAAAGGGCCGTGCTACCTACTGATTTCTTCTCAACCATTCCGGCTTCCAGCATTTTTACACCTCTCATTTTTTACCGTATATAAACAAATCTATCGTGGTTCACGTGGTTTGCGTGGTTCAATTTGTAAAGGCCGTTGTTTTATATGAATAAATTACAGAATCGTGAACCACGTAACCCCTGTTTTGAACCACGTAAGGGCTTTTTTACGTGGTTCACTCAGTCGATGATTTTATTCGTGGTTCAAAGATGCGTATTCGTGGTTCAAAATTGCTGTTTCGTGGTTCAGTCGTGGTTCACTTTTGAAAATAAAAATCCATATACAACATATACATAATACTTAACCTTACAGGCTGAACTACGTGAACCACGTAAAAAATCACTCATACATGTAAGTTACTCCTTATCCCCCTCAGCCTGATACTGAAGGACATAAACGTTAATCTGTCGCCCATCAACGCGTGGTGATTTCTGCTGGAAGCGCTGACCATCCGCGGAAGCTGACAGTAATCCAGCACTGGCCAGAGCCCTCGCAAACTGCCTTGCGTTAAAACCCTGAGCTATCTCCTTCTCAAACGCTGCCGGGAACGTATAGAACACCATCGGCGCATCGTCATGGCTGCTCTTGCGCTTGCGATACCCGGCGAGGTTGCTGATTGGCAGGCTGGCGGGGTCATAAGGCAACGGAGCGAACCGGCTCAGACCATAGGCATTCAGAAACGCCTCGCACTGCTCGATGATCTGCTGGTGCTCCTTGTTCCCCGTACCGAACTCTTTCACCCAGGCGTTAAAGCTATGCTGAATGGCGTCGCGACTGGTCTGTTCACTCCAGCCAGTGATCGGCGCTCCCGTTACCAGCGCAGCCTCAAGAATGGCAAAGCGTTCGGCCACACGGTGTACCTGATCACCATAATCAGCCGGAATGAGGCTCCGCCAACGCACCTGCGCGTCACGTACCGCCTGTTTTGCCTCCTGCTGGCGGGCTGCCAGCCATTTAACCCACTCCCGCCCGGCTGCGCCGTGGTTATCGTTCCATGCCTCTTTCAGCGCGTCAGCATGAGCCTTGCCGTTTGACAGGCCGTTAAAGACCGTCGATTTCTCCATAGGGATGTTCAGCAGACGCACCAGTTGCCCCGCTTTGACCTTTAACCCACCCGCAGCCAGGAAGGTTTCGATATCCATTTCCCCGGTGCTGATAGCCACCGTTCGCCAGCGTTTCAGCTCCCGGTTTCCGCCCTCTTTGGCTCCCTGCAGCTTTCCGGCACCGTTAAACAGGGTATAAGCCGAAGTCGCAACATCCTTAGCGCTGCTGCCCTGCCCCACCTCATCAAGCGGTAACAGGCTGTCGTTATGTGCCTCCGCTTCGTTAGCGATGCCAAGCGCAGTACCGTACCAGGTAAGCCGCAACGCATCAGGCTCACCCCACAGGCTGCTCGCAATATTGGCGGTGGTGGTCTTACCGGCACTCGACTGCTCGAACAAATGGACGCCGAAGCCATCAGCACCCACCAGCCCGATAAGCGGCGCCGATAATGCCGCTGCCACGCCCAGCATCATGGAAGGGTTGCCACCGGCCAGACGGGCGACAGAATCCCGCCAGCTGGCAGCCGTACCAGCAACGGCATAACCGGAAGATGCCGCGCTGCGACCGTTAAAGAGAATGGGCGTCTCCGGCTCACCAATTACCTCACCATCCGGCATGATATATGCCCCATGATGCCAGCCAGTGGTATGGGTAATAATCCACTCATGACCGGCGCCGCACTGCTGCAACCAGTCGGCCAGAATCGCGCGAAAAGTGCTTTTAGTCGTGACATTTACCCCACCAGCCTTGAGGGAGCGCCAGCCTTCACGCTCTCCGATATCCGCGCAAGGGATCGCCCTGGTCATATCTTCGTGGCCACGCGGCGAACGCCAGCGCAGAACAAGATAACGTTCCGCTCCGTCGCTGCCGGCTCCAACAACTTCAAGCGGCGAGCACAGCCATGTTTCGTTATTGATAATCTCGCCGCTGTCTTTGTCCACCTTTGGCGTGATCCAGTACAGACCGTCAGCGCGGCTCTCAACGCGGGGTTTCAGTTCATCAGCTCGTGGGGCTGGCTTTTGTTCTTTCTTTCCGCCGTCAATCGCCTTAAGTTTTACTGCCACTTTCTCGCCCTCCGGCTTATACATCGAATCGTTAAACGCTGCTGTAGCAGCTTCCAGCCCGTACTGCTGGTGCCAGTCGTTCCAGTCGTCCTTTTCCTCAGACTGAGGTAAAGCTACCCAGCCAGAAACGGCCTTAGCTGCTTTCTCCGCGGCTTCTTTGCCTGTGTTAGGCTCCCCCGGCTTAATGTCGTTATCGGCAGCGATGATGATCTGCGCCCCCGGGTGCCGCCGGCGCATGACCTGGGCGACAGGCAGCAGGTTTCCGGCGTCCACCGCGACGACAATCAGCGCATTCGGCCGCATCAGATGAACGGATAGTGCCGTTGCCAGCCCCTCGGCGATAATCACCGCTTCCGGCTGTTCAGCGGAATTAAGCGCGTAGAAAGAGCCTTTCTTCACCGTGCCGGCCACCAGCCGCTTAGAGCCATCAGGTTTAATCGTCTGTGCGCCGGTGACTGCGCTAGCGCCGTTTTTCAGCACCAGCAGCAGCGAGCCATCGGGCATCAACGTGAAGGGGCATTGAAGCCCCTTTGATGTGAGGTAGGCTGACTGACCAGAGGCAGTTTTCGCCAGCATCCCGGCCACTTTCCCGGCAATATCCTCCTGAGGCTTCTCTCTGGCTGGCTTCGGTTCCGGCATTGGTAGCGCCATCGCCTCGGCCACCAGCTCCGCCGCTTCTCTGGCGCCGCACTGATTGACCTTCATCACCAGATCCAGACCGGTACCCGCTCCACAGTGTGAGCAGTAGTAGGTGCCCCGCCCGTCTTTGTCGTCGAAACGATAACGGGTATTTCCTCCGCACGCAGGGCAAGCCCCCTCGCTGCGGTTGGTCGGAATAGCCAGGCGTTCCAGTATTGACGTCCAGTAGCCATTGGCCTTGCCGCGCACGTCGTTCACGAAATCATTTCTCATCAGGCATACCCCAGCTGACAAAACTGAACTCTTTAACAAACCTCGCCAGCGGGAATATGCAGGGAAAGTCGTAGCTATCGCGGACAAACTTCACCCGGTTAAAGGCGATATCTTTCACCGTGACCACTTCGCCGCGTTTGTCCTTCCAGCGGTCATTGATTTCAGGATTTCGCACTGTATGCCTCCTGCGCTTTCAGCAGCTCGCTGATGGATTTATGCAGAAGCGTCATAATCGCGCTCACCCGGCACGCTTCACCGTGGAACTCAACACCGTTAGGTATACTGTCAAGCCACATACTCAGAATCTCGTAAGCGCCTTCGCTATCAGAAAGTGCATTCTCTGCGTGCATCAGGACTTCAAAAGGAACCTGTCTCATTTGGTGTCTCCATTGCCTGTCACAGCGATTAACGCCTGGTGAATTTCCTGATTAAGGTCACACGCCAGTGAGATATGGTTCAGCAGAGTTTCTGAGCACTCTGCACAGGCTTTCTCCAGAATGGTTTCGTAAAGCGATGCGGCCAGCGCGGATTTATATTCGGCCTGGTCTAAGCTGATTGGCTCACGCATGGCTCACCTCCACTACCGGCAGACGAGCAGCCAGAGAAAGGATGAAGTGTGGCGCCAGAATGCGGCGGGCTTCGCGTTCGGTTGCGGCCTCGACAGACAGGCGGCAGGGCCTGGCCTTTTTGTCGTGTCGGTTGAGCGCTAAAAAGCGCCAGGTGTAGTTGTTCCGCCCTTGCGGGTGTGTGATATGATCTTTCATAGCTGCCTCGATACGTAAACTATCGTTGGTGGTTAGACGCCTCGGCAGTGTTCCCGCACTCCGGGGCGTTGTTTTTTTGGATAGCACCGTGTTAAGGTGTGTACCTATCAAGAAAAACAGTACGCCAATAGGTACACACATGTCAACAGTCATTAAGCGAGATAGGCAACCAAAAGGTACGGGAAAAGCCCCAGCCTTCCAGATTCGAATCCCCCCTGAACTGAAAGAACAATTCGATATCGAAGCAAAAAACGATGGCGTGAGCCTCGGTAACTGGCTAAAAGAGTTAGGAAGAGCCGAATTACAAAAGCGCGGCATTGAACCCAAAGGCTGAATAGAACCAATCGACTCACATGCATTGGAGCTTAGAAAAACCATGGAATATAAATTCTCAGCACTCAGCAGTAATAAGATAGACCGGTATGAAGTTGTAGTTTTTGAAATTGCAGGGCAAATAGGAATTACATGTGATTGTCCTGCAACAGTGCTTTGCAAGCATGCCACAGCGCTAATAACCAGCAATCCAGATTCAATATTTCCTCCAGATCTAAATAATGCCAAAGAATTACAATTAGCCATGACAGCAATAAAGCAGCATGGAATCCCCGAAAAATATGACGCGTTGAATACAGAACTTGATGACTTAAAGAAAGAATTCAAGAAACAAGAAAAAAAGATTAAAAACCAGATATATAACCTCTGCGTTCCAAAGGTTTGAATCATGACAAAAGAGCAAAAGAACACGCAGTCCGGAAAAGCAAAACCAACAGCCAGGCCAATGCAATTCCCGCTGGAGTCATTTCTGAAAAAGCTCAAGGAAGATCCGCGCAAAAAAACTAAGGCAGACCCAGAGGGATGAGTTATGCCTAATACGGAACGGGGTAAATGGAGAGACGCAATCGCAATTATTTTTTTAGTTGCGACTGCGTACTCCACATATTGGATTGTTAAAGCCGTTTTATTGCTAATCCAGTATCCAGATTGATATGGAAGAGTCCCGTAGTTAACTACCGGATTCTCGGTAGTTTGTCGGAAACGCAAAGCAGGAATTTCTGCTTTGCCCACCAGCCAGAGGGTCGGACTTGAAATCCGGCCCTTTTCCATTCCCCAAACACCGTTGGTGGACGAACCCGGCACAGAGTCGCTATCAGTCGCCCTATCAACTAACCAACCGCCAGTTGGTAAGTTATCCGACTCGCTCAGAGATAGTCGGTTTCCATTCCCCAAAACTGGATATTGTTGATTTTCCTCATGATGGTATTTCCCAGCATCGCCGCAGCTCCCTGAGTTATTCGTCGGAACCTCTAAACCACGTTTAACGTTGTTTTGCCCCAGCTCGGATTGAACTCGACTAACGTCGTTTGCGTTTTTCGAGATAATCAATGAGTTATCCGGTTCTAACGAATCGTTATAATCAAGCCTGTTCAACGGGTTAGCCGATTCTCGCAGTTCGCGATAATTAAGCTGGCTCAATGAGCCGGGTAAATTCTGAGCAGACTGTATATTTACAGTCTGGAACAATATCAATGGGTTGTGCGCATTCCGAGCAAACCCCAAATTCGGGGTTTGGATGTTTTTCAATACGTTGCAACCGCCAAAAGCAGGCCGGGAATCTCCGGTCTGGAAGATTTTCAACGGGTTGCGATGTCCGTACGTCTGACGTACGGAGCTAATTTGCGAGTCAGTAATCCTGACGCACAAAGTTTGACCACCAGCGGTAAGCCTGGTAATCTGACCCTGTTTTAGTAAAGAGTTGTGACTCAGGCGGCCCGGCATGGCCTCCTTTGTTTTATGCGCGATCATGCTGTACCTCCCACTCGTATTCATCGAAGCCAATCTGCCCCATCGCATCCACCAATCGTTCCGCCGGGCGCAGGGCTTTGAGTTCCTTCTTGCGCAGGTTCATCCCGTTACTGCCCTGTGAGCCATGAAGCCGCTTAGAATGCTTGCCTGCACGGGTTACGGTGTTTTGCGCATCAATAACCGGCATAGCTGCCAGTTCTTTGAGCGACGGCAGTTCGACGTGCTGGAAAGTGACGACCTCCGGACAACGGAAATAGGCTTTTACGAGCTGGCGCTGAACCTGCCAGGCCAAATCATCGTTAAACGGCTTTGTCAGCAGCAGATAACCTGATTCGGTAATCAGCGTTACGCGGCCACGTATCGGACTGTTCATTTTTTTGCCAGGGCGTTTAATACCCCTGGCTAAATGATCAGTGACGTCCCATTCGACCTCAGACGCGCCGACAATAAAAAAATCGTCGCCATCGACGAAGCGGGCACGATTACGCTGAAAAGCCTTTTTTGCTGTGTCTCTCGGTCGCCGGTGGGCCTCGTCGATCATGGCGAACGTCACTACACGCTGGCCGTGAAATTCGACGGCAGGAAGCTGTTTAACCTGAATGGTAATATCCACCAGCCCAGCCTTGGATTGAGGGGAGGCCTCAGAAGTGAATCTGATATTTTTCATTTTGTCGGCTCCGTTATGCGGCGGTGAGATTGCCCGGGTAGAGTTTCAGAATGTCGGTAATATCCTGAGCAGAAAGCCCGCCGTGCTGGTTAATAACGGCCATATGGTTCACGAACTGAATAACCTTGAGCACGTCATAGCGCCCGGTAAAGCGGTAACGCATATGAGCGCCGATCCCGTCCGGGTTTTTCTCTTCCAGACGCTCGAGGCAAATACTCAGCTCACGTTCCAGCTCTGTGGCATAGTTCCGGCCAGAGGAAAGCCGGCAGTAGCGCAGGATGTCGTTTTCCGTCCATCCCTCAACGCCGGTACGCAGCATATAAACGCGGGCGCGGTGCTTCTTCGGAGTGCGTCGTGGGGCTTGTTTGTGGCTGGTGGCTGGCGTAACATCAGATCCGCGAGTATCTGTGTTAGCCGCCTGCTGTCCGGGGCGGTTTTCTTTTTTCATCAGGCCACCTTCCCGCGAGACTCAGCAATACGCTGATTAATCCACTCGTCAATTTCACTCTCAACGAAAGCAATAGCACGAGTGCCGATTTTAACTGGTGAGGGAAAACGCTGCTGGCTCATAAGGCGATATAACCAAGCCTTACTATATCCAGTGCGGCGCTGAACTTCTGGTAAGCGAATGAGTGTTGCAGACATTGTAATCTCCTGTAGACGTTGTGATAACAGGAGCAATTACAGCCGACTGGAGAAAACAAGTCATCGCAACGAAATTGTCATTATCGCTGCGACATCATGTTATTGATTTAATTAAATTTATCCTTGTATATTTTGTTGGCTTCGGCAAAATAATCATCAAGAGCCCGGCGGGTGAAGTGAGGGCATGCCTCAACCAATTCCTCTTTAAGCAGATCTTGAGTCCAGCGCCGTTGCTTACTGTTTGTATTTTTCATAACACTTAACATTGAGCCTACCAAGTACCCGAAATCAATCACCCCAGGTTCTTGGGTTTCAGCAACACTCCGCTCAAAAGCTATAAGATTTTCAGGACGCAAACCTAATTCACTATTTATCGGAAGTCCATCAGTAGGGAAAAAATTCATCTCATCCATTTCAAACAACCGCTTATTTCCATTTTTATCTTTCTTTATTTTACCTTTTTCAAATGCTTCCATAAGGTTAATTAATTGCCCATCAGCATCCCGCAAGAAGGGTCCGCTAATGTTTATCAACCCCTTTGATTCATAGCCCTTGTTGATGGAGTATATTTGCTGAACGTCTAAAACCTCAGCTCCGATCATTGGTAAATCATAAATCACATCTGTTAAATATTCAGGGCTGGTTATATATTCATAATCTCCAAAAACCCCTTTTTCAAGATAAGATTCTAGCGTCATTTCTTTGTAATCAGGGCCATGTCTGGCAGACATTTTCTCAACGGACTTTTCAAACTCTTCCAACAAATACGCCTTAAACTCTTCCTCGTATACGGAAAGGACATCCTCTTTGCTCGAGCATTTCAGGTTTTTTTCACACGACAACCTAAACAGAAAAATTTCTTGATAATGGTTAATAATTGGAACTTCTTTGTAAGCCATTTTCCGACCCACAAATTTTTCTCCATAAGGCAATCTCACTGACAATGTCAGGTCTCGAGATAGGCCTAACTCTATCAAATCCAAAACAGTAACGCGGCCCTCGACAATAGACGAGAGCCGCTCAGCAGCCTCATCAAGCCCTATCCATTTCTTTATTTTTAGAAGCTTATCGCTAACCATCAAGCCACCTCTCGCCCTTCAACTTTGGTGGCTATGTCAGCCCGCAGAGGAGAGCGGGTTTTGGGGGAACAGTCCAGACATAGCCTATTCTTTGTTCGTCTGCCTAAGTCTACTATCGTCTATTGATACTGTCTATCCATCCAGTCATGCACGTTTCCCAAATGTGCCGTGAACCACGCTACCCCCACCTTCTAGAGCTTCCATGTAGTCGGCATACCACTGAAGCATTTCCCGGCGGCCGTCCAGATACTGAGCGTGGTTGTAAGTGCCGCGGATGGAGTTTTTATCGACGTGCGCCAGCTGCGTTTCAATCCAGGCGGTGTTATAGTCCTGTTCATGGAGGATGGTACTCATGGTGTGACGGAAGCCGTGCCCGGTTACGCGTCCTGCGTAACCTATACGACGGATCAGTACGTTCATCGCCATTTCGCTCATGGGTTTGCTGTGATGGATACGCCCAGGGAAGATAAAAATATATTGGCCGGTAATCGGCTTTAGCTGTTCAAGAATGGCAATAGCCTGGTCTGATAACGGCACGCAATGCGGGCGCCGCTTCTTCATTCTGGCTGGTGGCACTTCCCATATGCGTTTATCAAAGTCTATCTCTGACCACTCCCCTTGCCTGAGTTCGCCAGGGCGCAATCCGGTAAGAACCTGCAGGCGCATCGCCAGCTTTACCACGATACTGCCGCTGTATGTGTTGAGCGTTCTGAAAAATTCCGGCAATTCCTCGGTCTTCAAAAAGGCGTAATGCTCTTTTTTATGGGGAGAAAACGCACTTGCCAGATCCGGCGCGGGGTTATACTCCGCCCGGCCAGTGACGATGGCATAGCGCCAGACCTCGCCGCAGCGCTGACGTACTTTACGCAGTTTTTCCGTTGCCCCTCGCTCATCCAGGCGGGACAGAACTCCCATTAACTCCATCGGTTTAATGTCTGCGATAGGTCGGCCGCCGATATACGGGAAAACGTCAGCCTCGAACGTCTTCATCATTTCTTCGGCATAACCAGCAGACCAGCGTTCAATGCGCTTTTCGTACCATTCGCGGGCGATAGCCTCAAAGGTGTTGCTGATTTCGTTCTGCCGGTCCTGCTTATCCCTCTTGCGCACATCGCTGGGATTTATACCCGATGCCACCAGCTTTTTGGCTTCATCGCGCTTTTGTCTGGCCTCGGTAAGGGAGGTAAGCGGATACGTGCCAAGCGACAGCATCTTGGGCTTTCCATCAAACCGATAGCGGAAACGCCACCCCTTCGAACCGTTCGGCTCAATGAGAAGCGAAAGTCCGTTACCATCATTGAGTGTATAGGGCTTATCCAGCGGCTTAGAGCGCCTGATTTCAAGGTCTGTGAGTGGCATTGTGTATAGTTCCAAAGTGTAGAGCGCGGGCTATACGCATTACTATACACATGAATGTATAGATTTGAGTAGACCTCAGTTTACGTCAAAATAGCGAGATATTGGTGGAAGGCTTGTGATTACTGGGTTTGATAGACTTGGGTAGACGTTGAGAGATGCTTGTTTGGAGCGGGCGAAGGGAATCGAACCCTCGTATAGAGCTTGGGAAGCTCTCGTTCTACCATTGAACTACGCCCGCGTTGAGGTGCGAGGGCCATTATAGACCTTACGCACCGTCTTACAAGACTGAATCACGCTAACTGCTGATAAAATAACCTCTTAGCACTTTGGCTTACTGCCCTGCGGCGGTAAATAGCGCTGTGGATCGATAGCCGTCGCCCGGTAGCGAATCTGGAAATGCAGGCGCACGGAATCGGCGTCGCTACTTCCCATCGTGGCTATCTGCTGACCAATCTTCACGTTCTGACCGTTATTGACCATCATTTTGTCATTATGGGCATAGGCGCTGATGTAATCCTCACCATGTTTAATCATGATCAGATTACCGTAACCGCGGAGCTGATTACCGACGTACACCACTTTACCCGCCCCTGCCGCATAGACCGGCTGGCCGCGCGTGCCGGCAATATCAATCCCCTTATTACCACCATCATTTGATGAATAAGGCAGGATAACTTTACCGTTGGTCGGCCAGCGCCAGCACCGTTGCCCCACCGGTGGCCAGGAGACCGGCGGCAGCGTGGCCGGCGGCTTGCTGGCCGCGGTGCGCTTACCGGCGCTGCTCTTCCCGGATGAACCGCCCTTTGTGGCGCCCGAGGCCGGATTCAGCTTCAGACGCTGTCCAACCTCAATAGTATACGGTGGGGAGATATTATTCAGTCGGGCCAGATCTTTAATGCTGGTACCGGTTGTCCGGGAAATACGGTACAACGTATCGCCGCGTTTCACGGTGTAGACGGAACCGGAATCAGATGAACTGGAACATCCTGCAATCACCAGGCTGCTGACCAACATCATCATGATAAAAAAGCGTTTTCTCATCAGGCGTCCTGCACTCAGCACAGCTCTCATCTCGTCACAACGGACAACTATCATACCAGCCCGCAGGCAGATCCCCAATCGATACGCTTGCGTTGTCGGATTCGTGTTTCCCCGTCTGCAGCGCCCGAAGCGTGTTTTGGTAATGCCTTTCGAGCGGTTATCGGCTACCCTAGTGCCGAGTGTGTGACCAGGCGAGCGTATGCCGGGTCATTTTTATTATCAGGAGTTGTCATGACCGGGGAACATGTCATTTTGCTCGATGAGCAAGATAAGCCTGTTGGCAGGCTGGAAAAATATGCCGCCCATACCCTTAATACCCCTTTGCACCTCGCCTTTTCCTGCTGGTTGTTTAATGACCACGGCCAGCTGCTGGTGACGCGTCGTTCACTGGGTAAAAAAGCCTGGCCCGGGGTCTGGACCAACTCCGTCTGCGGACATCCCCAGAGCGGAGAGACGTTTGAACAGGCCGTGACGCGGCGCAGCCGTTTTGAACTGGGCGTTAACATTGCCAACATCGCCTCCGTTCATCCGGCGTTTCGTTACCGGGCGGTGGCCCCAAACGGAATTGTCGAAAACGAAGTCTGCCCGGTTTACGCCGCACGCATTATCAGTCCGGTGCTGGCCAATAGCGACGAGGTCATGGACTATCAGTGGTGTGAGCTGGAAGATTTACTGCAAGCGCTGGCGCTCACCCCGTGGGCCTACAGTCCGTGGATGGTGCTCGAAGCGGCTGACGATAATGCCCGGCAGGCGTTGAGAAACTATGTCGCGCAGCTGCGCTATTAACGGTCTTGCCGGATAGCGGTTTTTCGCCGCCTGTCCGCATCCTCCCGCGACTCGCGCAGCGGGGCACAAACAAAAAACCCCGGCCTGTAGCCGGGGTTATGTTTTTGACGGTCGCTCTTATTTAACCGGGCGCATTGCCGGGAACAGGATGACGTCGCGGATGGTATGGCTGTTGGTAAACAGCATCACCATACGGTCAATACCGATACCCAGACCGGCGGTCGGCGGCAGGCCGTGTTCCAGCGCGGTCACGTAGTCTTCATCGTAGAACATGGCTTCATCGTCACCAGCGGCTTTCGCATTCACCTGGTCCTGGAAGCGCTGCGCCTGATCTTCCGCGTCGTTGAGCTCGCTGAAGCCGTTACCGATTTCGCGGCCGCCGATAA
>ERZ1106922.357-NODE-357-length-15911-cov-176.421039_pt1 | contig 15911 bp, 12 predicted proteins | sample MGYA00403656_ERZ1106922 | MGnify/ENA primary metagenome ERZ1106922 (study PRJEB35170, sample SAMEA104062453) | human gut metagenome | biome: human gut; feature: human-associated habitat; material: faeces | place: Denmark | collected 2012-10-12 ... | reverse complement strand
ACCTATATATCCGGTGATACTAACATATTTTTCCGTTTTGTCATCAGATATGGCGTATCTAAAACCATCTTCTGTAACTCCATCTTTTATATAACCACATATAAATGGACGGCGAGTATAGGAATTTAAATAACTATATTCGCCATATGTATATTCCTTCTGCGCAAAACAATAAATGACAACGTTATTACAAAAGTTAATAGCATCTTCAGTAATATATTCAACGCAATTTGGAATAAAAATACTATGTAAATTTTCACACCCTTGAAAACCTAGCCAGCAAAGTTTATTTAAAGTGAGGGGCAAAGTTACAGTCTTTAAAGTTGAACAATTATTAAAAGCTTTTTTCGTGATAATTTCCACAGGAATATCTTCAATATAATTAGGTATTTTTAGGTTTTCTGCTTACACTTTATATTCAGTAATAGCCACTTTCTTATCTTTGCCATCAAAAATTACAGCATATTCAAAATTGTCACTTGTTTTTCCAGAATATAGAAAGTTTAAAATAGTTCGAAAATAAATATACTTATTAGCTCTATGATTCCACCATGAAGGCAATTCACTATTTTTAAAGCATAATAAAATATGGTAATTACTAGGAATAGCATTTTGCTTAATGGAGACTATATTTTGTGGAATAATGATTTGTCTTATATTTTTATTTCTTAATGAGTGCTCATCGATTACAGTTACAGGAATATTGTCAATTTCATCAGGAATAGTAACTATCTCTTCATTGCCTAAATATTTTGTGATTGCAATGGTTTTCTTTCCATCATTTTCTGTAATTTTATATTCAAAAATTTTTTCTATTATCATAATATGATTACCTCTTTCGTTAATTTAATTTTTTATTGTAAAAATTTGAGCAAGTTAAAACATCCTATAAGCATAGGTTCCAATTTTTAAAAATATTAAAGAATTGCTAAGTATTATTTATATAATAATTATTAAATTTTTGAAACACAAAACCATTGGTAAAAATAAGCTTTTTTTTACCAGCAAAAAAAGATAAGTTTTTCATTTTTTGGCAAAAATGGACATACTAAAATATGGTATAAATGAGTTAATTTTAAAAGACTTATATATAATACTTAGCAAAAATATTAGAAAAACATAGCAATAGGATTAAAAATTATAGAAAATAATATTTCTATATAATTTATATTTCTTATTTAATCATTCCAAAGTGCTTCCTCCAACTTTAAAGACACATTAATATGTGTAAAATATAACTATAAAATAGTTATGTTTGAGGGGATTTTATCAATTAAAAGACGAAAAGATTGAAACTCGGCTGATTTTAAGAGATAAAAAGATGTTCTCTTCTATTTTTCAAGTGTTTTTTGGTTACTATAGTAATTATTTTTTCTTGAAGAATTTTCAAATTGCTCTATTATTATATCATTTTTTTATTTAAAATTCTAGTCTTGACAAGCATTTATTATAGCTGTTTTTTAAATTAATAATACTTAAAAAAATATTTGTTTTATGAGATTTAAAAGAAATTGAATTTATAAAATTAGTTATTTCTACTCTATTTTGGACTATAAATATTTAATATCTTTAACTATATAATTATTAAATCCTGTATTTTCTTATTTATTTTATATTGACTTTAGTTTCATCAAAGTCAATTGCGTATAAACCATCTATTTTATTATTCTCTTTATCTACTTGTTTTGTTCCAATAAATTTTAATCCTGAATATAAATAGTCAGTTGAATAAAAACTATTGTTATCTAAAAGGAAATATTTAGGAAAATCATATTCTGTTGAAGAATTATCGGCAATTATTTTATATCCACCTTCTGGTATAGAAAAGGTGGTGAAATTAATTCTTTCTGCTGGAGTTACTTCAATATTGGTAATTACTCCATTGAGAGTAGGTTTTTCCGGATAAGTTGTTTGGAAAAGCAAATCACCATCGAAAGAAACTTTTACTTTATCACCAGCATAAAGTTTTTCATATCCATATTCACTAACGTCAAAAAATAGATTAGCCATTCCGAATAATAAAGTGGCTTTGTGGCTTATAGTAGTGCCATAATCAATAGTCATTACTCTAGTAATTCTATTATTATTTTTATAGGGAGTAGACGATGCGTGACCGCAAGAAGTAAGTGGTAAAATTAATAAGAAAAGGCTTAGTTTAATTTTATTCATTTTTATTTCCTCTTATATTTTAAGTATATATAAATAATTAAAAAAAAACTAGCTATTAGTCAATGCTGTTTGAAACTAGCAGTATTTTCTAAGAAATAAAGAGCATACTTAGGATTTTTCCTAGAGTATGCTCTTTTTCTATTATTGTTTTATTGATTTATTCGTTCGTTTAGGTATTCTGTTCGTTTGAAGTGTTAGTTAATTTTTATATTACCAAGTAAACTTCATAGACTTTGTTTGTTGTTTTAATTGTTCCGCCTTTGAATTTACGAGTAGATGTAAAGGTTTCGGTGAAAAGTTTTTTAGATGTGGTTTCGGCTTTAGAGATGTTGGTGTTTAGGGAGTAGTTTAAAAATATTTCTATTTTATCTTCATAGACATTAACTTTTTTAATAAACAATTCTATTGCTCTATCTGGGCATTGTTTCATTGTAAATTTAAAGTAGTTTTGTATATCTTCTTTTGTGAGTTCAAATTGTTGTTTAGATTGTTCAATTATTAGTTTTTCTTGTAAGTCTTTCTTTTGGTATTCTAGTTCTTCAAGTCGTTGTTTTGTGGTGTCGGTTAAAATTCCTTTTTCAATAGCAGACATAATATTTGAAATTGAAGTGTTAGTTTTTTGCAAATTGCTTTTTAGAGAGTTGAGAGAGTTATTGTTTCCAACGCTTTTTTTGTGTATTTCAAATATTTTTTCAGAAATTTCATTTAAGTTTTTTGGAATATTAAATTGAGAAATCAAAAATTTATCTATTATTTTTTCAATAAACTTTTTGTCTATTATTCCAGTTAAGCAATTTTTCTTTTTAGTAGTTATACATTTGTAATAGCGAATGGCGTTTCCGTTTGAAGATATTGCAGACACTGGATACATTTTGCGATTGCAGTTACCACAATAAATTTTGTCTTTAAGTCTAAATATTTCGTGGTTATTTTTTCGGCAACCATATTTATTTTTGTCTAATCTTGCTTTAACTTTTTCAAATAGCTTTTTTGAAATAATTGGTGGATAAATTTTATCGTAAACCCTGTTATTAATTTTACAAAAGCCAGTGTAATATTCATTTTTTAGATAATGTCTTATTGTTTCTGGAATAAATTTCTTGCCATTGTTAGTAATATTTTCTTTTTCAAAATCTCTAGATATTTGAAGTATTGTTTTACCACTTGCATAATCTTCAAATATTCTTGTTAAAATTTGTTTTTCATTTTCGTATACTTTTAACATTTTGTTTTCCTTTATATATCCAAAAGGTACTGAACCGATTATATGTCCTTTCATTCGAGATTCGTGTAAGTCCCGACTAACTTTTTGAGCAAGTTCTTCACTAAAATATTGGTTCATTCCTTCAAGTAAAGATTCAAGTAATACTCCTTCTGGTGTTTCTGGAATGTTTTCCATAGCAGAGAGTAGTTTTATTCCGTTATCTTTCAAATGTTTTCTGTGAATTGCAGACTCAAACTTGTTTCTTGCAAATCTATCTAGCTTATACACCAAAACATAGTCCCACTTTTTATTGTCGCTATCTTTTAACATTTTTTGAAAAGACTCTCTGTTATCTGTTGTTCCAGAAATTGCTCTATCAATGTAACTATCTACGATTATTATATCGTGCTTTTTAGCATAGTCCTCGCAAACATGAACTTGACCTTCGATAGACTGCTCAGTTTGGTTAGTGCTGGAATATCTTGCATATATTACTGCTGTTTTCACTTTGTTTTTTCTCCTTTTATTAAGTTTTATTTTTGTCTTTCGACAGAGCGAAAAGAAACGAAAAGGGATTAAAATTCTTTTGTTTGTAATTTTTCTTTTCTTGTCAAGGGTTGTGAAACAATACATTTTACCCTTGACAAGAAAGAGTTTTCGTTTATGCTCTGTAACCGAAAGACAATCAATAAGCTTTGGGTAGTTTATCTATGAGAGATTTATCTTTATTCGGTTGTCCTAAAACTTCGCCAGTTTCAAAATCTAGGCATTTGAAGTCGTCAAAAAGTAAAATTTTTCTATCTTCTTGACCTATTTTGCAAACAACGTCATCATCTAAAATATCTGCAACAAAATATGTTTGTAAGTGCCTTGAATAGATAACTTTTTCACCAGTTTTGCGAATGTATTTCATAATGTAATTAACTGCATCGGTTACTCCAACATTGTTGATTATCTTTTTGAAATCGTTTCTCCCAAATCTTTCTAAAAAGAATGTGTTTTGATGAGTAATCTGCATTTGATGTGTTTTAGTGGAGTAATCCTTTGTTTCAATAATCTCGCCAACCATTTCAGCAATTACAAATATTCCATGAAAATGTAATCTCTCTAAATTTGGGCTACGCTCAAAAACGCCAATATATTTCCAGTTTTTTCTATGGGATAAATGCCTTAAACAAGTAAGTAGTTTGTTTCTAAATTCTTCTTCGGTTAATTTGGAACTATCATAAGTAAAAGTACAAAAATGTGTCCAATGTTGCAGTCCAATCTTTCTATACAATCTCGTAAATCTAACAACTTTATTCCTTTTTTCTTTTTCAAGTGTAGTTTTTACAATCTCTTTCGCTTTTTCTTCATCTTTAATTTCTTCATTTATCTTCTCAATAATTTTTTCAGTTTTTTCTTTCTTTGTTCCAGTTTCAGATTTGTATAACTCTTTAACTTTTTCTTGCATTTCATCTTTTTGTTTTGATTTTGTATTTTTTCGTTTCTTCCATATTTGTTTTTCAGGTGGTATTCCAATAAAATGACTACCATCAAAATATATTTTAGTTTTGGGATAGTCCATATTGCACCTCACATTTTTTGAACGACATAATCTGATTTAGCATCGCAACAAAAATTCATTGTCTAGAAGTGTTAAATCTAATTCGTTTTCAAATTCAATTTTTAGTTTTTGCATATTTTCAACTCCTTTTTGTAAATTTGGAATTAAAAAGGACATAGAAAAATTTTCTTTTCTACGCCCATAAAATGCAACCACTGGCTTTTAATTTTGGCTAAAAGCAAACCAATAAACGAACTCTCGGTCTTGTCATTTTTGCGTTGTCTATTTTTTAATTCATTGTAAAGGTATCATAAAAAATTTAAGTTTTGAATGACATTACTGGTAGCATTGTTGTATTTACTGGCATAGTTTTTGTAATTACTTGTACAAAACTTGAGATTCTTTGATCCCCTTACACAAAAGAATATCTTAATTTGTGAAAAATACAAGAAACTACACCCATACTTTACCCATACAAAAACTAAACAAATTAGTAGTTTATACAAACTAAAACTATACTAACATAGTCATAAACATACTAAATTTTTGTGATACAATTAGACAATAGCACCAACTTAAAAACATTGGTATCTCGTTTATGTATCATGTTTGTTCAGTTCTTGTTTCAGTTTTGTATCATTTTTGTAACACCTTACATATATAAGCCACGAAAAATGGAAAAGTTAAGGCAAATACGAAATTTTGCATATATAAAGCCCACATTTTTAGATGTGGATTTAAATTTTTATATGCAATACATTAAATATCTATCTTTGAATTTTATTCTGCGTTTGTAAACAATGTCAGTACTTACTCCTAAAAATTCAGCAATTAGTTTTGGTTCAACACCATTGTAGTAGTATTCTAAAATTTGGCTTTCTAGTTTGTTGGTTACAAGTTTTTTAATTATTGCATTTGCTTTTATATAATCTTGTTGTTCTTCATTTTGTTCTTCAGCAGGAATAAAATTTAAAATTTGCATATCTTCAGAGTTTCCGTTCTTCATTTCTTTTCGTAAGTACGCAAAAAGTGTTTTAAAACAAGCCATTCTAATTGAAATAGTTTCAGGTTTCTTTGCTGTTGGTTTAATAAATGTGCAACTATCTCCAAGTCTTTTGTTTAAAAATTTTAATAAGAATAAACTTGCTTCTTGAACTAAATCGTAAGCGTCTGAGTAACTATCTAATTCATTGTGGTATTGAATATCTTTTTGTAATTGCTTGCGTAATGTTTCTATTCTTTTCATGTTAGAGTAAGCATATTTTTCAAAGTTTCTTAGACTTGCCAGTGCAATAACTTTTGAGATTCTTTCAATGTTGTCTAAACCAATTACAACATTATCTTCTAATATTTCATTTTTTCTTTTGTTCATATATTTTCTCCTTTATCCGCCTTTTGGCAAGTGGCGTTGGAGCAGAGTTTGGATACAAAACATAACCCTTAAATTTCTAATACAAGAAGTCAAGGAAGAAGAAAGAAATATTGTATTGAAATATTTTTACAATAAAAAATACTAGACTAAATATTCAATCTAGTAGATTTCATAAACAATATTTGTTTCCCTTGACTTAGGGGAAAACTATGCTACAAAAAACACTAAAAGCGAGTAAAGGAGATTAAATAAAGAAAACATACTTTAATGATTTTGGAATAACTAAGAACATTAACAATGCTCATAGTTATATATTTGAAAAGGTCTTGAAACAACAATATTGAAATTTGAAAACAAATTACAATACGATTTGCCGAGTGGTAAAAAAAAGAGGTTTTGCGGATAGCCTCGCGCGCAAACCTCTTTTCACTCGGCAATGTTTGTATATGCCTTTTACTTAATTGTTTTTGTGTTCGTGTGCTTGTCTTCGGTGGAGCGTAGCGACACCGACTTGTATCAAGACAAGCACACGTCTAAATGCCACATCAAAGATGTTATTTATTTTTGGTTTTTTCACGAGCCATTTCTAAAAGAAGTTTTGTTACTAACACATCTGGTACATATTGGTTTGTCTCATAGCAGGCATCATAAAGTGGAATTAATTTAACAGCTCCATTTTCAATTAAACATTTAACAATTAGCCAAAAATTTTCATTATCTTCGCATAATTCATTAAGAGCACTATTTAATTCGATTTGCCCCGCTTTTGAAAGTTCTTTATAAAATCCAATATCAGTACAACCTTTTATATCATTAGCGGATAGAGGTTGAATATCTCTATCGCGATAAAAATCACTAGAATAGTCTTCTGGCATAAGCGTTAGGATATCTTGACGATTATATTTCTTTGCCAAAAATCTAACTTCGCCGTATGAAGTTGGCAAATCTTTAAGTTTTTCATAAATATCAAAATTATCTAAAGCAATTAATTTTTCTCTGTCAATATATGGTGTAATAACATTTTGCCATTCCCAATAATGATCTCCTTTAAAAACACCACCACTTAAATTTGTAACATGTTCGCCATATTCAGGTCTAGCGCGTCCTATAACCTTTTTAGGCAATAAAATGTCTTTATATTTTTGAAGATTTTTGATTTTTATTATCTCCCAGCATTGTTTCAAAAAGTCATCTGCAAGTTCACCTGTTGTTGGCTTGCGTTCCAAAACAAGTTTGTCACTAGGTGAAACAATTCCACTGGCAAGATAATCCATTGAAACTTTAAAAAATTCAGCAAGCGATTTTGTATCAGCAAGTGATGGCTCACTTTCCCCGCATTCCCATTTACTTATTACTTTATCAGAAATGTGGATTTTTTCTGATAAGTCCTGTTGTGTTAATCTCAATAAATTTCTTAATTTAACAATTCTGTCCTTTATTGATTCCATAATACTCTCCTTTTCATAGTCATTATATCGAGATCACAATCAATTTACAACAAATTTGCACAATTGGAAACTCTCTACTTTATAGATTAATATTTGTCAAATTATTATATACAAATTGTATTATTCCATATCTTATGGAATATATAAATTCTTATTTTATTATGCAAGTTTCAAAAGTTTTTAACCTTAAACAATTTATTTAATTTTACTTTTTTGAAATTATCGATAATTTTTATTAATACTATATATGTTTTTAAAATATTATCAATGTTTGATCTATTGTTAGCTAGTATTTTGTTTATGAAAAATTTCTTAAATCATATATTAAAATAAGCTTTTTTCTAAATTAAAAAATTACTCTTTTCTATTATAATTTATCCCAACATTTCTTTTTATCTTCTTCAGTAATTTTCCTAATAACTTTACAGGGATTTCCAACTGCTACTGAATCGCTTGGAATGTCTTTAACAACAACGCTACCACCGCCAATAACAACGTTATTTCCAATTGTTACTCCTGGCATAACTTGTACGCCTCCACCAATCCACACATTATTTCCAACTTTAATTGAATAGGCATATTCCAAACCTTTATTTCGACGTTCGTAGTCGATTGGATGGCCAGCTGTATAAAATCCACAATTTGGTGCAATGAATACATTATCTCCGAAAGTGACTTTTGCACAATCTAAAATAACTAAATTATGATTTGCAAAAAAGTTTTTTCCAATTTCTATGTTATAACCATAATCACACCAGAAGGGACCAATAATACAAAAATTATCATCTGTTTTTCCTAATAATTGTTTCATAATTTCTTTTTGCTTTTCATCATCAGAGGGATGAGTATTATTGAATTGAAAACAAAGTTCTTTAGCTTTTTTTCTTTCTTCTATTAATTCTTTGTCATAGTTTGCATCATACATTTTTTGATTTAACATTTTTTCTTTTTCTGTCATATTATTTAATTCCCATTCTTTCTAAATAATCCGTTTTATCTTCTTCAGTTATTTTTCTTATTACTTTACAGGGATTTCCAACAGCGATAACATTGGCGGGAATATCTTTAGTAACTATACTTCCAGCACCTATTATTGTATTATCTTCGATTGTAACTCCTTGTAATACTTTTACATCTCCACCGAGCCAAACATTATTACCAATATGAATAGGCTTACCATAGCAACCACCATTTATTCTTTCTGTTGCATCGGTAGAATGATTAGCAGCGTAAAGTCCGATATTAGGTCCTAATAATGTATGAGATCCAATAGTTACTTCTGAGCAATCTAAAATTATACATCCAAAATTTATATAAACATTATCACCTATTGTGATATTTTTACCAAATTCACATCTAAAATCAGGTTCAATCCAAACATTTTCGCCAACATTTTTAAATAGTTGTTTCATGATTTTATTTCGTAAATCAATTTCTTCATCATCAGTTTTATTATAAGCTTTAAATAGTTTTTTAGCTTCAACTCTTTTATTAAATAAATCTTGGTCAAAGTCGTTATATACTAATCCTTTTTGCATTCTTTCCCATTAAGTCATTATTATTACTCCTTAATTTTTTTGTGAAATTTTTTAACTAGATATATTTAAATCCACCATTCAGGGGTTAATTGCCCTAATTTATCTATTCTTTTATTTTCGTAATCAAGCATTATTTCAATTTCTTTATAATCATTAGGCATAAGTTGGGTCATAAGTTCACGACAAGCACCACAAGGGGCCAAGGCTTTACCTTCATAGTTTATAGCGATGACTTTTTTAATTTTGCTTTCGCCATTAGTGATCATATTAAATATTGCATTTCTTTCTGCGCAAATTCCTAAAGAACAAGCTCCATCTATGCAAACTCCTGTATAGATTTTTCCTGATTCTGATTCGATGGCGGCAGAAACTCCTCCAGCTTCCATCCATTCAGATATTTTTCTGGGATTTAGTACAGTTTTAGCTGCTATATATAGTTCATTCCATTTGTTATCCATAATAAATAATCTCCTTTTTAGAAAAATTATATTTTTATTATATTAGATTTTTTTAGATAAAACTTTAATATTTGTTTGCATTTCTCATCATATTCAAACTATATAGTAGGTAAGATTATAAAAAATAAAATTCTTATTATAGACAGCTTTGTTTAATAGCAAATCATTAATTTTTAATTTATGAATGTTAAAAGTTTTCTGTAGTTAATTCATTAGAAGTTTTTATATTTTTTTCATTACTTTAGTTTACCTATAGCTTTTTTAAAATAATTGACGCTTATAATTTTATTAAATTTTATTGCAACATCATGAATTGTGCCTTCTAGAACCAAACCATTTTTCAGATGAAAATTAAATGAATTTTGGTTCTCGCTTGTAACAATAGATATAATGTTTGCAATATTATATTTAAGTGCCATCTCTTCAATTTCTTGCAATAAAATTTTTCCAACATGTTCATGGAGATGATCTTTATGAACGTATATAGAAAGATCAGCTGTTTTTTATACGCATTTCGTTGATTAAAAGCATTTAAATAAGCATATCCGATAAATTAATTCTTTTTCATTTTCCATAACAATAAAAGGATATTTTTGGAATATATCTTTACAGCGTTTTTAAAAAACTATCTAAGTTAAGTTTTTCTTCTTCAAGAGTAAAGCATGTATTCTCTATATAATAATTGTAAATTTCTAAACATTGAGCGATATCTTTTCTTCTATTATTCTGATATTCATATAAACCACATAACTTTTTTTAAATATTATAGAAATCTATCAGTAAATCAACCAATAGATAACATTAATTATAGATTTTAATCATTGTAAATAAAAGTTCATTGATTAAAAAATATAAAGGAACTTAAATAAAATATTTTTTACATAATTTTAACTGACAGAAATTTAATTCATAAAAAAAGTTGGCTAATCATTATTTATGATTATATCCAACTTTTATTTTTGATAGTTATAAATATTATTCTTGATTGTTTTTGCTGAAGACAATATCGTTTATTAAATCTGCAAATATAGCATAGCCTTTTTCATTTAAATGTATACCATCATCTCTGTAATATTCTTTTATTGCTTCGCCATCTTTTGTTAAAGAACTAAATGTATCAATACCAGTAAGCCAATCTGTATTAGTTACAAGTGTTTTCATTTCTTCGATAAATTGACCATATTCGTAGTTGAATTTACCACCTTTATAACAACTTGGAACAGCCATAGAATAAATATAGTAAATTTTAGCATCTGGGAAATCTTCATGCATTTTATTTAATAAGTTTGCCATTAAATTTTTTGCATATTCTCCAGTATGACCCATATTGTTGATATTGTTACCGCCTAAATATACCAAAATAACCGATGGATCAAATGGTTTTACAAGCTTGTCATAAGCATAGAGCCAATCTTCTACAATTGTTCCGCCGATACCAACATTGTAGCCGAGTCGGCCACCGATATCTTCTTGCCAGGTACTCCAATAATCCATGGTACTTGAGCCCATAATGAGTACTCCGCCTTTTTCAGCTGATTCATATTGTTTTGCAAGTTTATTAATTCTTGTTTCGTATGGTGAAATATAAGTATAATCTTTCATATTATTTACAAAGTTCTCCACATATTGATTATCTGTATTTGCTGTTATATTTTTTAAAATTAATGTTCCACCTTTGCCACCGATGGTTGCAGCAGAATTTTTTAAGAATTCAAATTCGACAGTATGATAGACGTAACCATCAATAAGCAAAGATGTTTTGCCACCATAATTAACGAGTGTAAAGTTCATGGTCGCAGGATTTTTTATTTGTGGTCTTAAAATCAGTGTATATCCTTTCCAATTATCGTCGCCATTTTTGACTTCATGGAAAACCTGATAACCAGAACCGGTATATTCAAAGACATACCTGATAGCGTGAGTTTCATCTACATATGCAGATAATTCACCTTGAGTCCATGCGGAATATTCTCCAAATTGCATTTTTCCAGAAACAAGCCAATATTCTCCATTTACTGCCTTGTTATCTTTAAAAGCAAAGGCCTTGTTATATCCAGTTTCTGTCTTGTAATATGTACCAACATTGCCACTATTGAAACATCCATTATCGGCAAATGTATCTTTTTCAGAGGAAAATTCAACTTCAGCGGTGCGACTTTCAAGCGAATTTGTAAGTGCATCGAAATCATCTCCGTAATATGTTTTGAAATTATCAAAAGTTACGTTGCAATATTGTCTCATAGCTAAGATAAACATTGTATATCCCCAATTTGCTTCCATACTATATACAAGTTTATAATCAGGTAAATAATTACCATCTTTGAAATACACCTTTATTTCCTGTCCGCTATATACGAAAATGTAATCGATTTGATATTCCGTACCTTTTGGCATGGTGTTTTTTTCACAAGTTATTTGACTTAATGCTTTTCCATTTACTGTTGGATAAGCGAAGATACTATTGTTTGTTGGATAACGGAAAAGTTGAATTTTGACAAAGTTCTGTACGTTTTTAGCAATTTGCAATTCTATTTTACTGGCTGCACCACCAGTAGTTTTTGTATCGGTTATGTTCAAATGGCCAGAAACAGCATATTCATAGCCGCCGACAGGTACTCCGTTTTGATAAAGAGCTCCCATTACTCTTTTGTTTGAATTTTTACCTTCAACATATACTCTACCATCAACGTTTTCTACAAATTCGCTAATATTTTCGGAAGTGTTTATCAAAGATACACCAGTTAATTTGTCCTTATAATTTGTAAGACTACTATTGTACATGGTTTTTGCTTGTACTTCATCGGATACAATTTGTAAATTTTTCATTTGTGCAGTGCATTCGTAAGTACTAATAAACATTTCAGTATAATTAAGTTCTGGAAGTGCTCTTCTATAGATAACATTGCCATCTATAGTCATAGCCATACTGCCATCGACTACTATTACACCCATGTTTACGCCTTGTTCTTTGTCATATTCTGTTGAAGAAATATGTTCTTTATAATTTAGGAAATCTGATCTATCTTTATAGTCGGAGAAGATGAGATAATGACTTTCATCAACACCTCTTAATACGAAACGAATTTGATAATTGTTTGCATAAACTGCTGACAAAACAACTTCGCTTCCCTGGGCAAGAGATTGTGGATAAATTTGTGCTGAAAATGCATAATTACCATTTAAGTTTTTACCCTTTTCATCAGTGACTGTTGCTGATCCATTTAATGAATAAAGCAGATTTTCATAATCGTAGGTAACATACTTTTTGTCACCACTACCTGTAAGAGAATGGGTACCGAAAGGAAGTTCAACATTAATTTCTACTTTAACTTCATTTCTTTGTGTTTTATCCTGAGATAAAACATTGAAAGAAAATGTATGTGTTTGTTTATCAAATTCAATTTTAACTGTTGCACCTTCGGATGCTTGATAATCGCATACAGAACTATAATCCTCTAGATTTAAAAATGATGCGTATTCAGTTTCACTAAATGTGACTTTGCCATTTACTACTTTTTTATTATAAATTGTATTTATGTTGATATCGGCAAGATTAGATAAAACAATTAATGTAATAATGTATTTATCTTTGTTGCCAGTTGGAGATGTTAAATCAAAAATAAGTCTGTTTTCAGTTACCGAAATATCAGCTGTTACACCATTTAAAAGTGTATAATCGCAATTAGTCTCCGGTGATAAAACAAGAGCATCGTATTGTGACTTAGTCAGTGTTACACTATTGTCTTTTATTTCTACTCCAGCTACTGCAGTTATATTAAAATTGTCAAGTGGATTAATTTCAATTATAGAACTACTTGAGCTAGTAGACGAGCTACTTGATGAACTGCTAGAGCTCGTTGATGAGCTGCTAGAACTAGACGATGAACTAGTAGTTGTACTGCTACTTGAGCTTGTTGATGAACTATTAGAACTTGTAGTTGAACTAGATGATGAATTTGAACTGCTAGAACTCGATGTACTATTAAAACTACTGCTAGAGCTTATGGTACTATTAAAAGAGCTGCTAGAACTAGATGATAAACTACTAGGGGTACTGATTACGCTTGTTGTACTATTTGAACTGCTAATAGTACTGCTAGATGTTGTTGTTCCTTTGTTGCAAGCACATAAACATAGCAAAAAGACGACTGAAACCATTAAAAATGAAACTTTTTTCATTTTTCTCTCCTTAAAAATTCTTTTTATTGACATAATTTAAATATGTCAAGTATACTTGAATTATATCAATTTACTTTTTTCGTTTTAATACATAAAATTGCAAAATTAAACACAATTACAGGTAATAAATAAAGATGAAAACAACTAAAATAACGGTAGAATTGCTTTCTGGAACAACATTAGCTATACATCCGGATAATTATTATCGTCATCCATTATTATATAATGTTGTGCAATCAGGATATGTAATCGGTGGTTTAAAACATTCTGTTTCAAGAACAGGGCTTAACTCTTATGGATTATATGGAGTGACTAAAGGAGAAGTTGTTTTAAAAACAAAAAATAAAACGTATAAAGCACATGCTGGAGATACACTTTTTTTCTCACAGCAAGAGGATCATACCATTATTAATGGAGGTGATATACCTTATGAGGCATATTTTGTATATTTGTATGGACCAGAAGTAAAGGGTTTTTACGATAGTTTTCAATCTAAATTTGAATATATAATGACAGGATTCATTCCTCCTTCATTTGTTGATGCCGTACGACAAATTACAGATATGATAAGATCTGGAAATGAAAATATATATCTTATTTCTTCGCTTCTTTATAATATGCTGACTGAACTTTTGCAAAAATGCGATGTAAGTGACAAAAGTACCGGCATTACAAATGCAATTAAATATGTAATGGAACATTATAAAGAAAAAATAACATTGGATACACTTTCTTCAATGGCATATATGGATAAGTTTTATTTTATTAGACAATTTCACTCTCTTACAGGATTTACACCAAAAGAATATCAAAATGAACTTCGTTTGAACGAAGCAGTTAGTTTACTTAAAAATACTGACTTGTCGGTGACTGCAATTGCAAATGAAGTTGGTTTTTCTGATGCAAAAGGACTAATTGCCTTGATAAAAAGAAGAAAAGGCTGCTCTCCGTCACAACTGAGAAAAAAATAAATAGTTAATCCTCTAAATATGCCAGTAATTAGGAGATTATTTTTAAATATTTAAATATAAAAATTATTCTACCCTTTATTTTTAGGCAGAATAATTTATGTATTGTAGCTAGATAATTGCTACATTATCTGATGCTAAATGAAGAGAACTTTCTTCATCAGCATAACTTCTTAAATTCTAACTTTATCAAATATTTTTGAATTTAAGATATCAAGCATAGCCATTTTAGGATCATATGCCTGTGATTTTATAATAGTATCAAAAACACTTTGGCTAAAACCTGAGATTATTTTGACATTATTATCATCATTTAAAGCGTGAGCTACTGGCATTGTACGATTATTGACATTCCAATATATTAGACACGGCATTTCATAGCCTGCTTTTTTATACTTTTCTTTTATAAAATTTGTAAAAGAAATTTGATTTTGAGCATCAAATATATCAAATTGCATATCTGAAATTATGATAATATTTTTAACCATATTTTCGGCTGGAACATGATGTTTTATAGCTGTATTTAAAATTAAATCAAATACTTTATTTATGTCAGTGTTTTCATTAATGCAAGGAATCTTGTTTAAGCAGTCACATAAAGATTTACATTCAGTAAAATCAATAAAATATGGTTCAGATGAAAATGTAATTATTTTATCTTTCCACACCCCTTGATTTAATCTTGCAAAATAAATGGCTAAAGATAAAGCAATAATTAAATCATACTTAGCCATTTCCATCATAAAATACCATCCAAAGTTTTTAATAAAGATGAAGGGTATATTGCACTTGCTTTTTCCTTTATGATTCCGGTCAATAATGAATTAGGTTCATGTAGTGGAACAGGAGTAGCATTAAAATATCAATTTATAAATTTGAGTAAGACATAAATGTTAAATAAAATGAAAAATATATAATATTTTATGTATCAAAGTTAGTGAGTTCGAATCTACGGTAAGAATCAAACTTCCGTAAAAATTAAAAAAGTTTGACACATTTTACTGTATCAAACTAACGCTTCTTTAATGG
>ERZ1106922.351-NODE-351-length-16347-cov-16.091579_pt1 | contig 16347 bp, 13 predicted proteins | sample MGYA00403656_ERZ1106922 | MGnify/ENA primary metagenome ERZ1106922 (study PRJEB35170, sample SAMEA104062453) | human gut metagenome | biome: human gut; feature: human-associated habitat; material: faeces | place: Denmark | collected 2012-10-12 ... | reverse complement strand
GCGGATGTACAGATCCCCCCGCGGGTGCGGGGGGATTGGTACACCCAGCGAGAATCGAACTCGCATCTCCGGCTCCGGAGGCCGGCGGTCTATCCATTATCCTATGGGTGCGGATGACGTATGTAAGTATACTATTTTGAAAAGCATAAGTCAAGTGTAGACAAGGGCGAGTTTTCGTGGTATAATCTATAAAAAGAGCGTCGGAGGAGATAATGGTAAGAAAAATGACGGCGGCGGACAGGGCGGCTTATCTGGCCATGGCGGGCGAGTTCTACGCGTCCGACGCGGTGCACGCGCCCATCCCCGCGGAGCGTTTCGCGCGAACGTTCGACGAGGCCATGCGCTCGGACAGGTACGTCGGGCTGTACATGCTGGAAACGGAGGGCAGGGCGGTCGGTTACGCGCTGACCGCGCGCACGTATCAGCAGGAGGCGGGCGGCGAGGTCGTGTGGATAGACGAGATCTACGTGCGTCCCGAAGGGCGTTCGCGCGGGCTGGGCAGGGAGTTCCTGGCGTACATCGCGGAACGCTCGGGCGCGGCGAGGCTGAGGCTGGAAGTCGCGGCGGACAACGTGCGCGCAAAGGCGTTGTACGCCGCCATGGGCTACGAAGAGCTGCCGTACGAGCAGATGTATCGTCAGCTCGAGCCGTGAGCACGCGACTCGCGTAAATGGTATATATCGCATTATAACGGAAATAATCATTTCCGTGGGAGGACTATCATGAAAAAACATCTGTCTAAAGTGACCGCGATCGTCAGCGGCGTTTTCGGGCTGGTATTCATCATACTCTTGCTCGTAACGGCGTTCGGCGGTCTGGATGCTTCCGATTTCGATAACAGGCTGGTAAAGGTGCTGTTGTTCGTGTTCGGGGGCTGCTATCTCGCGACCACGATCGCGACCGTGCTCTTCGAGTTCGCCGATCGTATGCCCGTGCGCGAGATCCAGGTATCGCAGAGCGGCAAGGGCGGGGTGCGCGTCACTCCCGCAGTCATCCGCAAACTCGTGCGCAAGCACCTGCGTGAGCTGGACGGCATACGTTACCGCCGCATGGGGCTGTACCTCACCGAGTACGGCGTGCGGCTGGACATCTCCGTGGGCTGCTCGGAGGGCAGGCGCGCGGAGGAGACGGGCAAGCTCGTACAGGAGTTGGTGGCGGACGTGTGCGCGCACGAGCTCGATCTGGAGTTCTGCGCCATCAACGTGCGCGTTTCCACGTTCGGCAGCGACTACAAGCCCGACATGGATAAGCTCGCCGAGGCGGCCGAGGCCGAACCGACGCTGGACGTCCCCGACGGCCCCGTGAGCGATGAGCCCGAACCCGAATACATCGACCTTGACGCCCGCGCGGCGGAAGCGCACGCGGCCGAAGGTAAGGCCGCGACCGAGGAAAAGGTCACCGAAAAAGAGAGCGAGGCCGAGGAAAAGGCCGAGCCCGAAGAAAAGAGCGAAGAGCCGACCATAGAGGAAACGGAGTACAAGGCGTGACGTTTCCCCGCGCGGCGGCAAACGAAAAACGAGGGAGCACGCTCCCTCGTTTTTTCGTGGCCGTTATTTTACGGTTATCGTTCTGATGATGACGGGCGTGACGGGCACGTCGTCGAAGAACCCCACCGAATGGGTCTTGACCTTGCTTATCTCTATCGCGTTGGCGAGCGACTCCTCGTCCGCGCATTCGCCGAAAGCGGCGTACTGGCCGTCCAGGAAGGCGCAGTCCGCCACGCAGATGAAGAACTGCGACGACGCGCTGTTGGGGTCCTGAGCGCGCGCCATGGACAGCACGCCCGGCTTGTGGGAAAGGGGATTGGGCTTGCCGTTGGCGGCGAACTCGCCGCGCACGTTGGAAGGCGCCTGCTTGCCGACGAGGCGTCCGCCCTTGTCCGCCATACCGCCGCCCTGTATCATGAACCCGGGTATGACGCGGTGCATGCACAGCCCGTCATAGAACCCGCGCTCCGCGAGCTTGACGAAATTGTCCACCGATTCGGGCGCGACGTCCGGCCGAAGATCGATCGTTATCTTTTTGCCGTCCAGGAATTCTATGACGGCCGTCTGCTTTTTGCGTGTCTCCATGCTCACCCCCTGATGAAGTTGGTGCGGACCTTGTCCGCGGGCGCGGGCATCGCCACGCCCGCCGCCTTTCCCGCGGCGAAGCACTTGAGCATCCACGCCATGTTGCGCGCGAGCAGTCTGAGCGTCTGCACGCCCTCCTCGTCCTTATACACGTCCTCCGCGCGCGAGCCGTGGATCTGGTTCCAATAGTTGGAGCTTACGATGGGCATGTTGTTTATCGTGAAGTACTTGTTCAGCCTGTCGAAGGACGCCGACGCGCCGCCCCTGCGGCAGGACACGATGCACGCGCCCGGCTTGTACGCGAACTTGCTGCCCGCGGAATAGAACAGCCTGTCGAGGAAGGCCGTTATAGTGGCCGTGGGACCCGCGTAATAGACGGGGGAGGCGACTATCAGCCCGTCGAACTCGTCGCCGCGCGCGCCCACGTCGTTGACGGGGTCGCCGCCGATGGCGCACTTGCCCAGACCTTTCTTGCACGCGCCGCAGGCCATGCACTCGCGCACGCCCTGCTTGCCCAGCCACACCGTTTCGCTGTCCACGCCGCATGCGCGCAGCTCTTCCGCGACTATCTTCAGCCCTTCCGCGCTGCAACCGTGCTCGTTGGGACTGCCGTTTATCAACAATACTTTCATTCTTTATCCTCCCGGGCTCCCGCCCTCAGATCGCTTGGTTTTCAGCATATATTATTATAATGTATAAGGCGCGGGAAGTCAAGGCCCGGGGCGGGGTGGCTCCGTCGGGAATTTTTCGCTTTTCCCCGTGGCCGCGCCGCGATTTTTTTGTTTTTTATGGCAAAATCGCTTGACGCGGGGCGACAAAACATATATAATAATTTGGCACCCTAAGGTGAGAGGTGCTCTTTTTTAATGCGCCCGCCACGAGGCGGACATCACGGAGGCATACCATGGCTAACACCAACAGGAATAAGATAACCCTTGCCTGCACCGTCTGCAAGCAGAGGAACTACGATTCCTATAAGAACAAGAAGAACGATCCCGATCGTATCGAGCTCAAGAAGTACTGCAAGTTCTGCAAAACGCACACCGTACACAAAGAGACCAAGTAAGGGGAGAGTCGGGACATGGCTAAAGACAACAAAAGCAATCAGTCCAAGCCCAAGAACTTCTTCGTAGCGACGTTCGCGGAACTCAAACAGGTCAGCTGGCCCACCTTCGGCCAGACGATGAAGCGCCTCGGCGCCGTCCTCGTCGTCACGCTGGCGTTCCTCGTCGTGCTCATGGGCGTGGACTCGCTGCTCGGTTTCATAAACAACGAGCTGTTCGGTCTGCTGGACGCGAGAGATTACCTCACCGCTTCGCAGATAGCCGCGCTCATCGTGGGCGGCGTGCTCGTTATCGCCGCGATCGTCTGCACGATCATCTACAGAGTGGTCAAGGCTCGCGGCAGCAACAGGGGCTGACGATCAGATGGGTATCGAAAACGCAAAATGGTATGTGCTCCACACCTATTCCGGGTATGAGAATCAGGTGGAGATGAACCTGAAGATGGTGTTCGAGAAGAACAACCTCACCGACAGGCTCTTTGAGATCACCATACCCATGGAAGAGGTACTCGAGGAAAAGAACGGCAAGCAGAAACTCGTCAAGCGCAAGATGTATCCCTGCTACGTCCTCATCAAGATGGACTACGACAACAGCATGTGGCACATCATAACGCAGACGCGCGGCGTTACCGGCTTCGTCGGGCCGCAGGGCCGTCCTCTTCCGCTCACCGACGACGAGATACGCAGGATGCACCTGGAGAAGGTGGTCGCCAAGACGGACTACAAGCCCGGCGACAACGTCAAGATCATCTCCGGTCCCCTGGAAGACTTCGTGGGTAAGATAGAAACGGTCGATCCCGAGAACCAGAAGTGCCGCGTGTCGGTGTCCATGTTCGGACGCCAGACGCCCGTCGACCTGGAACTCTATCAGATCGAACCCGTCACGGAAGAATAACGCGCACCGCTTTTCGCCATAACGCTCACAAAACATCGCGACACGCTGCGAAAACTTAGTCTTTCCGCGAAAATTCCGCACAATGGCTTATGTAAGCGAACCCTCTTCGGGTGAAGCGTAACATAAGGCTCACTATGGAAGTGAGGGAGCGCTTTGCCGACCGAACGACCTTTTAAAAGTCGCGGAGCGGCCGCGAGCGGAGCGACTGCGAAAGTCCAAGAAAACGATGCAGAGCGGCGGCACGCAAGGCACGCCGCCGTGAACATCGTTGTCTTGAATATAAAAACACAAGGTCGGACAGGCTGTCCGACCTTCCGTTGGCGTTCGGGCTTTGCCGAAGTGCGCACGCGGAGGCGTGCGCACTGTAGGCAAACAATCGGCCCGAAATAAAAAAAAGCGGCGACGCAGCCGTCAGGGTGGTGGGAAAACGGTGCGCCGCCATAGATGAGGATATTGTTCCACGCCCCGCATTGAGGAGAACGGGACGATGAAACCGATGTAAAGAAGATATATAGAGGGGTCAGACCGCGGTCCGCCAGGCGAGGTCGGGCAGACCGTCCGCGCCTTCCGTCCAGACGTCGGGCGACCAGCCCAGACGCTCGTAAACGAACTGCGTCGTGACGTCGGCTTTGTCGATGACGGGGACGAAGGGGCCTTCGTTGACCGCGTAGCAGTTTTCGATGACCGAGCTCGTTTCGGCGGTGCCGATGAATCCGCGTCCCTCGAGGTCAGGGTCGGCGGAGAGGACGGTACAGAGCGACAGGCTGTCGGTGACGGTACCCATGCACTCATACAACGCGCCCGACGAGCGATAGGCGTACACGCTGCCCGTCACGAGGCAGGAGCGTATCTCGCCGCCGGCGTCCAACAATCTCGCGATGCCGCCCGCGTAGCCGTACGTGGCGTTCACGGAGACGTCCGCGCGGCAGTCGGTCAGCGTACCGCCGACGGTGCCCGCGATGCCGCCGATATTGCAACCGGTATCGCCCTCGGCGAGCACGGACGACAAGTCAGCTTTAACGTAGCACTCGGAGACCTCGCTCGACTTGTTCGACTCGCCGACGACGCCGCCCGTGGCGAAGCCGCCCACTATGGTCGCGTTGACTTCGCACCTGCGGATGCTGCCGCTCTGGAGCCCGGCCGCGATGCCGCCCGCTCTGGCCGCGGATATCACACCGCTGACCGTGTCGTATTCCATGCCGCCGTCCGCCGCAACGCAATACGCCGCGATGCCGCCCGCTTCGCCCACCGTGGGCGATGCGGTGACGTTGCCCGAGAACGAGCAGTGCGTCACGGTGCCGAAGTTTCTCGACACGATGCCGCCCGCGTACAGTTCCGATACAACGTCGCACGTCACGGAGCAGAAGGACACGCCGCCGCCGTTGCTCCCCGCAAGGCCGCCCGCCGCGAAGGCGTTGCTTATGCTGTGAGCGGTCACTCGGCAGTATGAGATCAGCGCGTTGTTGACGCCGACCAGCCCGCCCGAGTATATGTTTACGGACTCGACGCTTACCACGCCGCCCATTCCGACGGAGGAGGCGCAATCGATGATCGTGCCGCTGTTCTGCCCGACCAGCCCGCCCGACGCCGAGTTGTAGCCCGACGTGTTGTCGGGGACGATGATGCTGCCGCTCACCGAGCAGCCCCTTATCACGCAGTTGGCTCCCGACTCGCCGAGCAGTCCGCCCACGTAATGCCCGGGCGCGGCGCCGCTCAGCACTATGGTCACGTCCTCGAGCGTCAGGTCGAATATGCCGACGTCGCAGGTCGTAAACAGTCCGCGTTGGACGTTGCTCCCGTTGAGCCGCTCTATCTGCGTCAGACCGCGCACCGTGTGGCCGTTGCCGTCCAGCACGTGGGTCAGCGGCCGACTCACCCACTCGACGCCCGTCAGGTCGATGTCGTTCGTAAGGCGGTAAGCCTTCAGCCCGGCCTCGTCGTTAGCCGCCGCCGCAAGCTCGTCGGCCGTGGAAACGTCCACCACGCTCGTCACGCGGTACGCGATGCCCGCCATGTACCCGGGCGCGGCCACCGTCACGGGCGCGTCGGCGTCGCCGTAGGATATCGAATCCAGCGAGAACCGCGTGATGCCCGTATCGGGCAGCGACACGTCCACCGCGACGACGTTGTCGCCCACGGAGCGCACGGGGTACGTTTCCCCGTTCAGGCTGACCGAGCGCATGACGTAGTCGCCGAGGTCGTCCAGCCTGATGAGCAGTTCGCCCTTGTCCGAGGTGGTGTAATCGCCCGATTGCAGGACGTACACGGGCGATACCTTGCGGTACACCCGCAGCAGGCAGGGCGCTACGTCCGCCGAGGAGTTGACCACCGACTTGACCGCGACGCCGTTGTGCGTGTACTGCACGTCCGTCACGTCCACGACGATCTCGTCCGCGCCTGCGGGCGGGACGTAGTAGACCACCGAACGCCCGTCCTCGTTGACGACCGCGGGACAGGTCTGACCGTTCACCACGAACGACTTGGGGACGATGCGGCTCTCGGTCGAATATCGGATGTCCAGCATGACGTTCTCGTCCGCCAGCACCGCTCCGCCCGAGTCCATGAGCGGGGTGACGCCGACCAGCGTCACTTCGTGCAACGCCGTGCGCACCTCCGCGCTCGCCTCCGCTTCACGCGCGCCCGCGCCGTCGTGGAGGTCGTAGACGTATTCCGCCACGATGGTGTAGAGCGTGTCAGCGTCCAGCCCCACGAACCTGTTGCCGCTCGTCACGGCGACCTGCTCGCCCGAGGCGTAGAGCTTGGGCAAGATCGTGCCCAGAGTGTCGTCGGGGTCGGACACGAGCAACGAGAAGGTTATCTCGTCGTCGCCCGCCGAAATGCTCGTCAGCGTCACGGTGGGCGTGACCGACTCCGTCGTGGACGCGGTGGCGCGCACGGTCAGCACGCGCTCGCCCGCCCCGTCGCGGAGATCGTAAACGTACTCCGCCACGAATTCGTATTCCCGCCCCGACAGCAGTTCGTAGTAAGCCGTGCCGCCCGCGCCCACCGCCTCTCCGTCCAGATACAGCGTGAAGGACTCGGACGTTATCGTGTCGTCGGGGTCGGAGCACGTCACGTCGAACGCCAGCGAGCGTTTGCCGATCGTGACGCGCTCGGATATCTCCGCACTCGGCGCGGTGAGCGCGACGGTGCGGCCCTCGCGGCTGAGCGTTGCGGTACGCACGCCCTCGCCGTCGTTGAGGTCATAAGTGTATGTTACGCGCAGTTCGTACGTCCTGCCGGACAGCAGTCCGAAGAAGGACGTGCCCGTCCCCACCGCCTCGCCGTCCAGATACAGCGTTTCGGTGCGGGAAACGATCGCGCCGTCGGGGTCGGAGTACGCCACGTCGAACGCCAGCGACGCCTTGCCCGCGACCACCTCCTCCGCTATCGTCACCTCGGGCGGAAGGACGGAGGGCGTCGTGAACGCGTATTCCTCGATGCCTTCGCCGTCGCTGCCGTAGGAGTAGACGAGTCGAAGCGTGTAATCGTGCCCGGACAACAGTCCGTCGAACGCGGGAGCGTCGGGAGCGGTCTCCGCGACACGGCCGAACGCGTCGTACAGCTCCACGCGCTCCGCCACGCCGCCCGCGATGAGCGGCCGGACGGCGAAGGTCACGCCGCGCTTTTCGGGGAACACGTCCGTAAGCGCGAAGTAGCTCTGCGTACGGCAGCTGCCTTCGTACAACAGCCGCCGCACCTCGCCCTCGCCGTCCAGCGCGTCATACGACGCAGCCAAGGCGTAACGGTACGTCACGCCGGAGTCCAGACCCTCGTAGACCATGAGCTCGTCCGCCTTCCGCACGACGGGCTCGCCGCCCTCTTCGGCAAAGGCGATGACGACATCGCCGCCCGAACGCTCGATGGCGCCCGCGTCGATCAGCTCGACGTCCAGCTCCACGCGATCGGGAGCCGCGTACGCCGTGATCGTCGCGGAGGGCGCCGCGTAGGACACGCCCACCGTCACGGTGCGCTCGCCGTCCATGCGCGCGTCGCGGATCTCGTTGTCCACGTCCACGTACTTGATCTCGTCGATGGTGTACTCCGCCACGTCGCCCGGCGTGTCGGGGATCGCCACCTCCAGGTACAACTGCTCGGAATCCGAGCCGTCCATGAACTGGTAACTCTGGTATATCACGCCGTTCAGCGTGAATCGCAATATCGGCAGCGAGTCGGGATTGTACAGCTCCACGCACACGACCGCTTTGCCGCCCGCGGGAGCGTAGTAGTCCGCGCCCTCGGGCATCTCCGCGTCGGGCGGGGCCAGCGCAGCCAACGCCGCCTCCGCAAGCTCGTCCGCCGTCGACCGCGCTCCGCCCGAAGGCGTCACCGCGACGTCGGGCAACACGCGCATGCCCTGATATATGGGTACCGTGCCCGTGCCGCCGGGTACGGGCAGACCGCTGCCCCGCGTAAGCGCGATTATGCACATCACCAGGCACGCACACGCCACCAGGCACGCCGCCACGCCCGTTATCACGCGTACCCCGCCGCGTCTGCGCGGCGGACGCGGAGCGAGCGTCGCGCTCCCGCTCTCTCCTCCCCGCTCCTTCTCGAGAGCGGCAATGAGCTCGGTCTTGAACTCTTCGTCCGTGACCGTCTTGTCCACAAGATCGGTGTATTCGCTTCTCTTACGCACGATCGTCGCCCTCCTCTTCCAGAATTTTTCCCAGCCGGGCGCGCGCGCGTGACAATCGCGAACTTACCGTATTTTCGGGGAGCCCCACCAGCCCGGCGATCTCCCGCAACTTGTAGCCTTCATAGTAATAGAGATAAACGACGTTCCTGTCGTCCGCGTCCAGCTCGCTCAACGCCTGCCTGACTTCTTCGTCGCGAGCGCCGGGGAGCCTCGGCCCCACCGCACAACACTTGCGCCAGCGCGCGTCCGTCTTACGCTTGTCCGCAGCCACATGCAAAGTGGCGCGGATGAGCCACGCCTTGAGATGCTCGCGACTCTCGAACGCCTTGTCCCCGCGCCTGACCAGACGCAAAAATACCTCCTGCACCACGTCCTTGGCGTCCTCCGCGGAAGGCACGTTGTGACAGGCGATACGGTAGACCATGTCCGAGTGTTCCCGCACCGCAAGCTCTATGAAAGATCTATCGGAACGATCCAAGCCGACACCACCCTCCGGTCAATTCCTGACCGATGACCTTTACACCCATAATACGACGCAAAAGCCATAATTCTTGCACGTTCTCTAAGATTTTAACATAAAAATTTTATTCTTGCAAGAATATTAACCACAAAAAACATTTTAGTTCAAGAATTTCCACCCTCTCCCGCGTCGCGCGAGCGAAGGGCGAAAATGAAAACAAAGAAAAAAAGATGACTCGATCAATGTTTATCGAATCATCTTTGCCGTAGATATGATCAATAGTTACAACGTGAAATTCTGTTACTGAACTTTATTTTCGTTAAGCATATCATGTAAAACGATTTTGTTGAATTTTGCCAAAAGATCACGATAATAATCACTTTCAAAATGTTGCGGCGAAAAAGTCAACGGCGATCTATTCGTGCTTTTGTATTTTTTATTTCGCATATCAATGATCTTGGCCTCGGGAAATGTCTGTTCAAAAAGCTCGTCTACCCTATCCCAAAGAATATTGGCGTACCTTATATAATCTATACTCGGCCATTGAGATACTGTTCCGTTTTCCACACGCTCCGTAGCCCTTCTTCCCTTTATCAAAACGACCCTGTCGGGAGCAAGTACGGATATCACCTTTTCGCGAAACAAAGACAATGACTTTTTGAATAATTCCAATCTTTCCTGATCCGATATCATTAAGGATTTTTCGACCCCGATATCGTTAAATATTGAACTTCCCTTAAAGTAAAAACAATCTGTTACGTACGAGCGATTTGTTTGGTACAATTTGGCCGCAATATCGGCATATAGGTCGACCAGCAAATAATCCGGACTGTATTCCTTTAATTTTACGAAAAAGGTTTTAGATAATTCCATATCGCCGTACAGTTCTATAAGCCGAGGGGATAAAGAATTTTTAAAACTTTTCGGGTTATATGATATGGGAGATGCCACCGCGGAAATGATCGAAGAATGAAAAGAGATCAAACCGTTTTCATAGTATGTTTTATAATCAGGATTAAGATAATCAATGGAATGGAAAGCTTCTTTCGTGAAACACGAACCGAAAATAGCTATTTTTTTCCTTTTGTACGTATGTTTTGAACTTTCACGCACGTACAAACTGGCATATGTTTCTTCGCTTGTAAAAAAGCAACTTTCGTATTCGCCATACACATCAAAATAAGAAGTGCTAAGATCCCCGTCACTGTAACACGGAAATACATATTTATCGAAAACCACCACGAAGTCATATATGTCTTTTGCTTTTATGAAATAATTCTGAAATAATTTACCGTCCTTTCGTATCCTGAAATAAACAAATTTTTTGTTTCGGCTTGACGCCAGTTTCAACTTGAAAAAATTTCTGTAATGTAAATCATGTTTGCTGTTTTCCCGACACGCCAAAAACAGATCAAAGTTTCCATTTGCAATATTATGTTGCAATCTGAAATTTATAAATTCTTTACTTTCGCTGAGTTTTAAAATTTTACAGTCATAATTTGCAGTCGACCATACGCGAAACGATAGTGCATGATTATTATTGATATACGGTAGAACGCGTACCTTGCCGTAATCTTTGTTATACACTGTTTCCTTCAATATTTTATCTGATATGTCGGGATCGCTTATAGGCACCGGAGTTTGTTCCGATTTTTCATCTAAGCAAAACAGATCGCAAACACAATAGCTTTCGGCAAGATCGAAAAAACCGGACATAACATCTGCGTCAATACAAAAAATATTATCGCTTTTCCGAACTAACGGCATTTTATTGTCATGATACCGCCAAAACTCCGGAGCCACTCGTTTAAATATATAAAGCGTTGCGTTTTCGACCCCGTTGACTGTCAAAACGATATTGTTTTCCGCGTCATAACATATTTTTTCTATCCCGATCATATATCAACCTCTTTTTTTTCTTTTGTGAAATAACTTTTTCACGGCAAAAAACGGAGACAACAACTTACACGCCAGCTTATATGTCCTATAATGAAAATTATCCGGCAGCTGTTTTACGATCTTTTCCTTTACGACCACATTGTTATTTTGTGCCTTCTGTGCGCTTTCCATTTGTTGCACAAGTTTATTATGCTTTAATGCAAAATCGAGCAAATTGCGTTTGAACCACTTGCGTTTCAAACACATTTCTTTATAAAGCTCTGTATATATCGGCGTAAGCTCCGCGTAACGCCACCATATTTTCATCAAGTCGTTCAGTTCTTTGCTGACATAAAAATAATTATCTTTGAACGGAACGTTTCCGAATTTGGCAACGTCCTCATCTTCGAGCAAAAGATCCCATGGCTTGTATGGCTGTTTCATGCCTGTGAAGTGTATTATCGATCTCTTATACTCTTTGTGCGGATCCAGCCTTCTTTTATAATCGATCGGGATCGAATACCTGAAATTATAATCCATTGACGAAAAATACAATGTTTTATCAAAAAACATATAATTCAATAGCCCTTGGTCATAAAAAACGGGAATACCCTGTTTCGTACATGACTCATAGGCCTCATTATACGTATCCATTGTAATGTTACGTCTGAATAATTTTAAATTCATGAGGAGAACACCCGAATTGAAATATTCACCTCTGGCTGCGGCCTCAAGGTTTACGATCGTCGGATCGAGCATATTTGAATAATCGGGGTTCGGATTGTGGCTTGTCGCTATCAGATATTTCCCGTGAAAATCATGATTGTAAAAATCGTTATATATGTTTTTATCCACAACTATGTCCACGTCCAGATATAGAATACGATCCATATTTTGTGGCAAAAACTTATGCGCCATCAATCTGAAATAAGCTACTTTATTGAATCTCTCGCTTACAACATAATTTTCATAATCCTTTTCATCAACGGAAAGATATTCGATGCTGTTACCTGTCGAAAATACATGCTGACTTAAAGCGATTTTATCCTCATCCGTTACATCATCCGCGGCAAGTAAATAAAAGTTTATCTTTATCCCCTTATGATTGGCAATAACGGATTGAATTGTGACATACGCCGGATATAGAAAATTCCGATCCGTCGCGCATAAGATATTCATTGACGATTTGATTTTTTTATTCACTTTTTCTCTCCCTTTATCGCCTTGTAAACTCTTTCGCAATTTTTATTGTCGTTAAACGCAAAAAAATCGTCTATACGCTTCAAGTATTCCTCGTCGATCTTACAATCTTTATCAATCAATTTTGTCAATTCTTCGATCGTTTCGGAAACAGTTGATGTGACGCGTCCGAACCCGTCTTTATCATAATCAAAGTAACCCTTTGTGTATGTGTGTGTGGCAAAAAATTCTTCCCTATCCCCTTGACAATATATTATCGGCTTACGCAGATAAGCAAAATCGAACGCCGTAGACGAATAGTCCGTAACCATTATATCGGCTATGGAAAACATATTATTATAATTACGTTCATTGCCGGCGATTATTTTTACATCTTTAACTTCATCAAAATAATCATTTGTCGCCGTCATATTAAAATGAGGGAAGTAATAGATCTTGTAACCTGATTCTTTGGCTTTTTCATGTAATTGTTTATTGCTTAACAAATCATGATAGAATTTGTAATAATAACTATTTAAAAAATCGTCACTTACTTTACCGCCTTTTGAATCGACACCGAAATATACCAAATTATTGCGCCACGTCGGCATTATGAGAATTATTTTTTCCGTTGCCGAACGTAATTTGTCATAGCGCGGAAATCCGGTCAATTTTACGATATCATCATCGCAAAAATAATTCGCGTTATTTACTATGGATAAGTATTCGGGTCTTGCCGCGGTAATAAAACAATCTATTTTTTGCTTTTTTCTGGAATAGAAATGCGAAACATCGTCCTTGGTAATGCCATGCTGCAAAAACACGTGCTTTTTCTTTGCGATGATATCGTTCAAATAAGGCGTCGAAATCGGATGCAACTCTCCATGGTCGAAATGAGCCGATATTATTTTGTCTGCGAGCAGGAATTTCTTTTTGTATTTTTTCGATCCTATCGGGAGCAATTTAAATCCGCTCTCTGACAATCTTCTATAATCAGGAGAGTCGGAATTTATCGCAAAATAGGCATTTACGCTTTTTTTGTGCCTTACATAACCATAAAATGCCTCACCGTTATCGCCGGCGCCTATGCAACGATCAGATACGATCCAGATTTTACGCATGCGGAACAGTTTGCCGATTCCGTGATACAATCTTAACTTAAAAGACTTTTTACATAACGGGTCTTTTTTGCTTTTCGCGTGCAAACTTTTTAATAATTTCACTTCTTGTAAAAACGCCGTCAAACGTGACGCTCTTTGAACGCAAAGCATGCCGTTTTTTATCTTTAATAAGAAATGTTTATCGTAATAATAGCTTTCGGGTAAGGTTTTATCCACTCCGAACCACTGATCGTAACCATATACCTGATAAGGAATATCTTCGCCGTCAATATTCAATACCAGTTTCAGATTAGCCGCTTTATTCGGGTAATTAAGGCTTATTTTAAAATACTTTCTATAAAAAACATACTCGTCCGCAAATGCCAAAAAATCATTATCCGTTTTTTCTATCGGCACTATTTCTCGGACTTTTTCATCGATCGATAACTTGATTTTATATTCATCGTTACGCAACTGAACATTGTTGACGATCACGTAACCTTCCAGAACAAGAACACCGTTATGCACCTCGCACATGTCGTAACATGCATAAAGTTTTTTCCCGATATCTATATTATTCTTCCACTTGAAATGAACTTGGTCGTTATTGAAAACGATCGTTGGCCTTCCGTACTTTTTGCCGAATATATACAGCATAAAATCCGTATTTAAAAATCCACACTTGCGTATTATGTTGTCGTCGATAAGAAACAACGCTCTGAATAATGTGGATTTGTAAATATCTATCAATGTTTTATCTTTTAAAACATAAACGCACTCGTGGTTGTTATTCAAACGATTATACAGCTCTCGCAATAAAGTATATTGTAAAAATTCGAGAAAACGCCCTGTTTGCTTGACCGATTTTTCATACAGCCAAAAATAGACCTTTTCCAAATACACAAGGTACCAGGTCTCTTTACTCTTTGCCGTAGATACAAGCGAACCCCTCGATCTGATCCTGTAATAATAAAGACAATCATTGATAACGCCGAGAGTATAGCGATTCATCAGAACGGTATTAACCACTTTCAGATCTTCGGCGATAGAAAGGCTTTCATCAAAATGTAGCTGATTTTTTATGCGCTTATGAAAAAAAGAATTGTTTGTGGAATTCAGATAAACGGCGGGTTCGGAAAACAAATTTATTATTCTGTTCCCTTTATCGAATTTTTTATTATACCAAGACTCGCCGGTCTTATCACCGAATATTTTAACGCGAATGGCCACCACATCTGTTTTGTTTTGATTCGATTCGAAAAACTTATATACCGTACTGCAAACATTTTTGCCGAACAAGTCATCCGAATCGATAAAATTTATGTACTTTCCGGTAGCGAAATGTACGCCGACATTTCTGGCCGAAGATACGCCGCCGTTTTCTTTATGCACAAGTATCAAATTGTTCGGATAATCCAAAGCGTATTTTTTACAAATTTCATACGACTTGTCCGTGGATCCGTCATCGACCAATATTACCTGTATTTTTGAAAAATCAAAATCCTGGGCAATTATACTATCAAGAGTCTCGGCAATATATTTTTCACTATTGTATACCGCTATAATAAGTGAAAAAACATAGTCGCTTTTATTATCTATTGGTGTACAGTCGTTTTCAAAAAAAAAGTCTTTAGCCCGCACTCCCTGCCATTCGATTATATTGTCCATAATATACCCCTGTTTGCGTATTATCAAAATGCGTTGATCTACGCCCTGCGATTAGCCTTAAAAAAATTTTTGATATTCTTAAAAAATGAAGAACAAAGACTGTAATAACACAATTTTTTCTTGAAAGGCACAGGAAGTTTTAATATATCGATCTTGTGTTTTTGCAGCATTTTTTTAAATGTAAATGATATTTCTTTATATTCGGATTTATTCAATGAAAAAAAATCATTGTGTAAAAAATCATATATCCATAGATACAACGCTTTTTGCATTTGGACACAATTATCGTAAGGACGAAAAGCTACGATTATTTTTTCAACAAGCTTGATATGTAATTTGCATCGGCAAAAAGTATTGATAAAATATTCTTTATTCGAGACCCCGTTTGCCAGAAAATTATATCTGTATAATTTATCTTTGAGAAACTGTATGGTTTCGGCTTTCGGAAACGCGCAAAACTGAAATAATTGATCTTCGCCCAACGATATCTCTTCATCGAAACAAAGCTTATTGTTTTTCACAAATTCGGTTTTGTATGCGCAATTCCATACATACGGACGCGCTCCGACTTCATCAAACAGCGCGCTTACTTCGAAACGGCGATATAATATATCTCTGGGTTCGATATCGGCTAAAACACATCTTGGGTCATAGCTTATCACATTCGCGCCGAACACAATGATATCTGCGGAATATTCATGAATATTTCTTTCCAACACTTCGAACACATCGGCGTAAAATTGATCGTCGGAATCCAAAAATAAAATATAGTCACCCTTTACGTGCGTCAGTCCGATATTTCTAGCCTTTGACACTCCTTTATGGTCGGAAAATATCAAACGGGAATTTTCATGAGTCGCACAATACTCACGTAATATTACGCCGCTGTCATCAGTCGACCCGTCATCGATAATGATAATTTCGAATTTTTTTTGTTCCAGTATAGATACATTAGCAAGTGTTTTTCGCAAATAATCGGCGCCATTATATACAGGCATTATGATCGAAAATAACGTGCCATCCATTTTCTATGCTTTCAAAAGGCCAAGATCATTTAGCCTGTGCATGTGATAATAAAAATTCGATCTTTTCATTGACGTTGCGCTAAGGGCCTCTTCTATCGTTATCTCGTGGGAGCGGAAACGCTCCACCGTGTCTATGAACTTGGGCGTGTACGCGCTCGTCGGGCGGCCGAAACGCACGCCGCGCTCACGCGCCGCACGTATGCCTTCCGCCTGCCGCTCGCTCGTCGTGTGCTCGCGCGATGCCGCGAACGACAGCACTTCCATCACCGTTTCGGACACCAGACGCCCCGTAAGATCCCCCACCTTCGTGCGCGTGTCCAGGAGCGGCATGTCCAGCACCACGATGTCCGCGCCCTTCACCTGCGTGA
>ERZ1106922.339-NODE-339-length-16753-cov-10.822074_pt1 | contig 16753 bp, 19 predicted proteins | sample MGYA00403656_ERZ1106922 | MGnify/ENA primary metagenome ERZ1106922 (study PRJEB35170, sample SAMEA104062453) | human gut metagenome | biome: human gut; feature: human-associated habitat; material: faeces | place: Denmark | collected 2012-10-12 ... | reverse complement strand
AAGCGGTCGGTCCTGACGGACGGTAACCGATTTACTTGCTAACGGATACGCTTGCCTCGTACCGCAATGCTTAACTTGCCGCACCGCAAGGTGCTGACCCTACCGCGACCCGAGAACGCGGTTATAGACCAAAAAGACGGCAGCGTTTTCGTCTGTGCCGAAGCGCGGTGTCAGCAAAAGCAAAAGCGGGGCGCTTTTGCTTTTGCGGTAAAGCGCCGCGCAAGGACACATTTCACTTGACTTTTCTTTTTTTGAAACATATAATGGTATGGTGAATGATGATGTTAAGATCATAGTGCTCCGCACCGACAGGGGCGAGGGCAAGCCGAACGCGGACTGCGGTCTGTTCGGAAGGACGCTCGAAGAGTGGGTCGTCGGCGCCATGCGCGGCATGGATACGGTAAGCGCGGATTACGCCGAAGGCGGCGATCTGCTGCCCGTGGTGCGGCCTCTTCTCGACATGTCCCGTCCGATCACGGCGGTGCTGTATTCGGATACGCCGCTCATCACGTATTCAGCGATAAACGAGTGCATAAACCGTTTCCGCGGCGACGTTATCGGCGCGCTCAAGCTGCCGCGCGGGTGGATATTTTCCACCGCGTATCTCTCTTCCTGCGAAAAAGCGCAGGCGGATAAGGTGATAGCGCTGGGCGACGAGGACTTCATCACGGTATTCAACTACAATCAGCTCGCGTATGCTTCGGACATATTGCGTTCGCGTATCAATTATTATCACATGAACGCGGGCGTGGAGCTGGTCGATCCCGCGGCGGTGCTGATCGACGCTTACGCGGTCATCGAGCCGGGCGCGAAGATAGGTCCGTATACCGAGATACGCGGCAAGAGCATTATCCGCGCGGGTGCGGAGATAGGCGCGCATTGCGTGATAACCTCTTCCGTAGTCGAGAGCGGCGCGAAAGTGCGTTCGAGCACGCTGGACGGCGCGCTCGTGTCGCGGGGCGCCGAAGTGGGACCTTACGCATACCTGCGTCCGGGGTCGCGCATAGGCGCGGGCGCGAAGATAGGGGATCACGTAGAGATAAAGAACAGCCGCATAGGCGTGGGGACCAAGGTGTGCCATTTGGCGTACGTGGGCGACGCGGATATCGGCGAGGATTGCAATATAGGTGCGGGAACGGTGTTCGCCAATTACGACGGGGCGGCTAAACATCGTACCGTCTTGGGGAAAAAGGTGTTCGTGGGATCCAACTCCACGCTGGTGGCACCGCTGGACATAGGCAGCGGAGCGTTCATCGCGGCGGGGTCGGTGATAACGACGGACGTGCCCGAGCGCGCTTTGGCTATCAGCCGTGCGCCCGCGGCGGTCAAAGAGGACTGGCAGAAAAACGCGTACACGCGTGATGCGAAGGATAACAGGACAGCGCCGGGCGGCGCGAACAGCGAAGGGTAAAACTTCGCTTCCCCGAACAAAAACGATAAAGGACGCACTTAAAAAGTCATGAACGTACACGGCAATCAGATCAAGATCTTTGCGGGCAACGGCAGCCCGCGCCTCGCGAAAGAGATCGCGGACAACCTCGGCATGAATCTCGGCAAGATCGAGATAGGCAAGTTCTCGGACGGCGAAGTCGCCTGCCATATAGGCGAGTCCGTCAGGGGTAGCGACGTATTCGTCGTACAGTCGACGTCCGCGCCCGTCAACGACAACCTCATGGAGCTGCTCGTCATCATCGACGCGCTCAAACGCGCGAGCGCGGGACGTATCACCGCCGTGATACCTTACTTCGGCTACGCGCGCCAGGACAGAAAGGCGCGCCCCCGCGATCCCATCACCGCCAAACTCGTCGCCGACCTCATCACGGTCGCGGGAGCGGACAGGCTGCTCACGATGGATCTGCACGCCAATCAGATACAGGGATTCTTCAATATCCCCGTCGATCATCTCATAGGCATACCCATTCTCGGCAACGAGATCAAGAAGCAGGCGTTTTGCAAGGAAGCCATGGCGAACGACGAACTCATCACCGTTTCGCCCGACGTCGGCTCCGTAGCACGCGCCCGCCGCATGGGCGAGAAGCTGGGCACCCCGCTCGCGATCGTGGACAAGCGCCGTCCCAAGGCGAACGTGATGGAAGTCATGAACATCGTGGGTGACGTGCGCGGCAAGGTCTGCCTTATCGTCGACGACATGATAGACACCGCGGGCACCATAACGCAGGGCGCGAAAGCGCTCGTGGAAGTGGGCGGCGCCAAAAAGGTATACGCCTGCTGCACGCACGGCGTGCTCTCGGGCCCCGCATGCGAGCGCCTCGAGAACTCTCCCATAGAGAAGCTGTTCATGCTCAACACCATCGAGCCGCCCGAGGGATTCCACCTTTCCAAGCTCGTGCCGCTCTCCGTCGCCCCCATATTCGCAAAGGGCATAAAGAGCATCTTCAGCGACAGCCCGTTCTCCGTAATTTATGACTGACATATTCCGAAAAATTTTCAAGGGGATTTCGATTCGAAATCCCCTTGAAATATTTTTCGTCATTGTTGGCGCGAAAAGCCGCGCTTTTCGCGCCAATGATGACGAAAAATCTTTTTAATGAAATTTCGATTTGAAATTTCCTTAAAAAATTTTTCGGAATGAACATCAGTTTGCTTGACTTAAATGTTTTGTTCTGCTAACATTATAACGCACCTTGAAAGAGGGGTGCTATTTTTGACTGTAATACAGGCGGAGGACCGAGATGGCTAAGAATACGAGCCGTAACAAGATCACTCTTGCGTGCACGGTATGCAAGCAGAGGAATTACGATACTTATAAGAATAAGAAGAACGACCCCGACAGGATCGAGCTTAAGAAGTATTGCAAGTTCTGCAAGACCCACACCGTCCACAAAGAGACGAAGTAAGGAGCGAACAATGGCGGATAAGACCAATAAGAACGCGAAGAAGCAGGGTCCCAAGAAGCCCAATTTCTTCGTCGCCACGTTCGGCGAACTCAAGCAGGTGAGCTGGCCTACGTTTGCGGACACGATGAAGCGTCTGGGTGCGGTCCTCGCGATCACGGTGATATTCCTCGTCGTGCTCATGTGCGTGGATATGCTGCTCAACTTCATACACCGCAATCTGTTCCAGGCGGGCTTCGGCGACAACCAGCTGCTCAACGGCGAGCAGATAGCCGCTCTCATAGTGGGCGGAGTGCTCGTCATCGCGGCGATCGCGGGCGTCATCGCCTACAAGGTGGTCAAGTACCGCGCGAGCAAGGACAGCGACCGCTGATAATACGATGGGTAAGGAAAACGCAAAGTGGTATGTGCTCCACACCTACTCGGGTTATGAGAACCAGGTAGAGATGAACCTGAAAATGGTGTTCGAAAAGAACAACATGACGGACAGGCTCTACGAGATAACCATCCCGATGGAAGAGGTGATGGAGGAGAAGAACGGCAAGAAGAAGCTCGTCAAGCGCAAGATGTTCCCTTGCTACGTTCTCATCAAGATGGAGTACGACAACGACAGCATGTGGCATATCATCACGCAGACGAGGGGAGTGACCGGATTCGTCGGTCCTCAGGGTCATCCGCTCCCGCTCACCGACGACGAGATACGTCGTATGCATCTGGAAAAAGTGGTCGCCAAGACGGATTACGCCGCGGGCGACACCGTAAAGATAATAAGCGGACCTCTCGAGGACTTCGTCGGCAAGATAGAATCCGTCGACAAAGAGAACCAGAAGTGCCGCGTATCCGTCTCCATGTTCGGCAGGGAGACGCCCGTCGACCTCGAGCTCTATCAGATAGAGCCGGCAGGCGAAGACAAATAAAACCGTATAATTCGGGAGAGTGCGCATATGCGCATTCGCTATCACCGCGATTATATAATACCTATTATATAAGGAGCAAGAAATGGCAAAGAAATTACAGGCGGTCGTCAAGCTGCAGCTCCCCGCAGGTAAAGCCACCCCGGGACCTCCCGTCGGTTCGTCCCTGGGTCCCCACGGTATCAACATACCCGGCTTCACCAAGGAGTTCAACGAAAAGACGAGAGACCAGGACGGCATGATCATCCCCGTGGTGATCAGCATCTATTCGGACAGGAGCTTCACCTTCATCATGAAGACGCCTCCCGCACCCGTGCTCATCAAAAAGGAGCTGGGTCTGGAGTCGGGTTCCGCCAAGCCCAATAAGGACAAGGTGGGCAAGCTGACGATGGCGCAGGTGGAGAAGATCGCCAAGATCAAACTTCCCGATCTCAACGCGGGAAGCCTCGAAGCGGCTATAAGCATGGTCAAAGGCACGGCACGCTCGATGGGCGTGGAAGTGGAAGGCTGAGGAGGAGCGCGCATATGAAATTCGGCAAGAAGTACAAAGCGTCGCTCACCGAAGTGGACGTTAAGAAAGTATATGAGCCCGCCGCGGCTATCGAGAACGCGATAGCGACCGCAAAGGCGAAGTTCGACGAGACGATAGAGCTCCACGTTCGTCTGGGCGTGGATCCCCGCCAGGCGGATCAGCAGGTGCGCGGCACCGTCGTTCTTCCCAACGGTACGGGTAAGAAAGTCAAGGTGCTCGTCATCGCCAAGGGCGACAAGGCGGACGCCGCCAAGGAAGCGGGCGCGGACATCGTCGGCGCGGAAGAGATCATCCAGAAGATCCTTTCGGAGAACTTCCTCGACTTCGACGTGTGCATCACCTCGCCTGACATGATGGGTCAGATGGGTCGCGTAGCGCGTATCCTCGGACCTAAGGGTCTGATGCCTTCGCCCAAGAGCGGCACGGTAACGCCGGACGTTGCGAAAGCGGTCCGCGATTCCAAAGCCGGTAAGGTGGAATACAGACTGGACAAGACGGCTATCATCCACTGCCCGATAGGCAAGAAGTCCTTCGGCAGCGAGAAGCTGCTCGAAAACTACAACACCCTTATGGACGCGATCGTCAAGGCTAAGCCCGCGGCTGCGAAGGGCGTATACGTCAAGAGCGTTACGCTTGCTTCCACGATGGGCCCCGGCATCAAGGTCGCTCAGAGAGTGTAATCCCCGTCGATACGACGACATATCAAATCACCTGAGAAAACGAGCGGTCGAAAGACCTTAAATCCGCGTCTGCGGGGCTGGTCGAGGCGAAGAGATAACGTATAAGGCATAATGCGGGACATTTCCCGCAGCATTATATGATCCCGCCCCGCAAGCCACGGCTCATGCGGGGCTGTGTTTTATCCATCCTGTTCCCGCCACGGCGGGGGCAAAAGGAGGTAGAAAAAAGCAAATGGCAAGCAAAGAGATAATCGCACAGAAGGAGCAGCTCGTCAGCGAAGTCGCGGAGAAGATAAGCAAGGCGAAGAGCATAGTGCTCGTCAACCACTGCGGTCTTACCGTCGAGCAGGACACGGCTCTCCGTGCGGATATGAGAAAAGCTGGCGTCGAGTATAAGGTCATAAAGAACTCCGTCCTCAGCCGCGCGTTCGAGAAAGTCGGACTCACCGGTTTCGAGAAGGTGTTCGAAGGTCCCACCGCCGCCGCATTCTCTTACGAGGACGCCGTCGCGGGCGCGAAGATAGTCGCGGACAACGGCGCCAAGACGAAGATGCTGGAGATCAAGGGCGGCGTCATCGAGAGCAAGGCGGCTACCGCGGAGGAAGTCAAAGTCCTCGCGAGCATCCCGCCCAAGCCCGTACTTATCGGGCAGCTGCTCGGTCTGCTCACCAACCCGATGCGCAGCCTCGCCGTCGCGGTTTCCGAAGTCGCAAAGAAACAGAGCGCGTGATAAGCGCTCGCGCACGCGCGGGAAATGCGCGTAACAAACAATTATCTAATCAAAGGAGTATTTCAAAATGGCAGATATTGCTAAGTTTGTAGAAGAGATCGAGAAGATGAGCGTTATGGAGCTTAACGAGCTCGTTAAAGCTATCGAGGAAAAGTTCGGCGTGAGCGCCGCGGCTATGGCTGTCGCCGCTCCCGCTGCAGGCGGCGCCGCCGCTCCCGCTGCGGAAGAGAAGACCGAGTTCGACGTCGTTCTTACGGACGCCGGCGCGAACAAGATCCCTTGCATCAAGGTCGTTCGCGAGCTCACCGGTCTCGGCCTCGGCGAGGCGAAGGCTCTCGTCGAAAAGACCCCCGCTACGATCAAGGAAGGCGTTTCCAAGGACAGCGCTGCCGAGATGATCGCGAAGTTCAAGGAAGTCGGCGCAGTAGCGGAGATGAAATAATCGGGTATTCCGAAAAATCATTAAGCGCATTTCGAAAGAAATGCGCTTAAATTTTTCGCCATTATTGACGCGAAAAGCGCGGCTTTTCGGGCGGTTAGCACCGCGGCTGACCGAGTTGTTGCGGTACGAAGCAAGCGTTTTCCATCGGAAGTCGGTCGGTTGCCGTCCGCGAGGACCGCGTTTTCGGATCGGCATGGGGAACCCCTATGCCGACCGCTTCCACGTCCGTTCGCTCCGAGAAACGCGTCTTACCGTCCGAAAATCTCGCGGTTTCGCTGCGAATATTGCCGGGCGGAACTTGCGTGCACAGGTGCTTAAAGTGAAGCGACGTGCGGAGCGGTATGGAAGATATCCATACCGCTCCGTACAAAATTTACGCTTCTTTTTCTCGAAAATCTGCCGGCTTTTCTGCGAATTCTGTAATTGTTGCTCTATCGGTTTCCCGCAAAAAAATGGCGCGCACGTCAGTGACGTGCGCGATATTTCTTGCTTTTTTACACATAAACTTCGAGTAGCAGAATTCGCAGCAGACGCATCGGATTTTTTAGGTAGAAACCGCGTTTTCGGAATGAGCGGATGCGGAAATGGTCGGCGCTAAGATACCTTGCGCCGACCCGAAAACGCGGTCCTTAGCATTCGGCAATCAACCGACTTTCGATGGAAAATGTTTGCTTCATACCGCAATAGCTCGATCAGCCGCGGTGCTAACCGCCAAAAAAGACGGTGCGGACTGCGTCTGACCGAAGCGCACGCTTCGCCGTGCGCAAGGATCGAGCCGCGCTTTTCGCGCCTGAAATGACGAAAAATATTTTAAGGTGATTTCAATTTGAAATCACCTTAAAAATTTTTCGGAATAAAGACCTCTATCCCGCGCGGGCAAGCAATACGCGCAGGTAGTAGACGCCGTTTTCGGCGCGGGCGAACATCTCGCCGCCGTACTGACGGGCGATCATACGAATACTGCGCACGCCGTATCCGTGGTACATCTTGTCCGCCTTAGTGGTCTGCGGCAAGCCGTCCTCGAATTCGAGGTCGCCCTCGTAATAGTTCTCTTCCTCCACGACTATCATCTCGCCGCGCTCCACGCATGTGAGGTTTATCACGCGTTTTTCGGTATCCTCCAATGCCGCGACGGCTTCGGCGGCGTTATCTATGATATTGCCGAAAAGGCAATACAGGTCGTCCTCGCGCATGAAGCCGAGTTTTTCACCGTCCACCATGCACGACAGCGTTATACCGCGCTTTTCGCATATGAGGCTCTTTTCGGTAAGGATGACGTCCAGCGTTTTGTTGCCCGTGCGGATGTTCGCGTCGTAGATATTGATCGCTTCGCGCAGCTCTTCTTCGAGAGTGCCGTCATCGCCGCCCGCGACGAGCTTGCGCACCTTATGACGCATGTCGTGACACTTGATGTTTATCTGCTCTATGGTGTCTTTGGATATCTCGTATTGCTGCTTCATCTGCGCCACGTTATACTGCACGTAGCGAAGTTCCTCTTCGAGATCGCGCCGCTCGAGCACGCCCGAAAGATATGCGAGCACTATCAGACAGCACACGATGGAGAACAGATTGCCCGTCTGCCGCAAAATGTAATACTCGAACTTATCGAACGCATTCTCCTGCCAGCCGGACAGGTGTGCGAAATTGACGTCTTCCAGCGAACAGAGGATGACGGTGACCGCAAGTATGACGAAGGATACGATTATCGTGCGGTAGTCCTGCTTTCGCCTGAGCATATACTTGCGCGTGCGGCGGGCGATCAGGAAATACACGGCGACGGCGCCGAGCGCGAAAAGCGAATAGTAGATGACGCGGTACAGCCACGCTTCGGGACCGAAGCCCCATTCGAGGAGCGCGCACCATATAACGAGTATCACTTTATACACGAGGTTCTGCGCGGCGTAAGCCATATCGCAGCAAAAGAGCGTCACCCACAGGTTCTCGTCGAAACACAGTTTGAAGTGCACCACGCTGAGCACGAACAGCGCGAAGTATATGAGCACTCTTCCCCACACCGTTTCCCCTATGATATGGTACAGCGAGATAGCCGCGAAGCCGACTACCGCCATCGCGGCGAGCCCGACGGCGACGCGCAGCGCGAAATACCTTCGCCTCGTCAGCCCCACGGAGAATATCGCGTAAAAAACGTAAAGCTCGAATATGAATTCGTATATTATGCCGGCATACATCCCCAGCAGTTCGCCGAACGCGGGGAACGCGGCGCTCGTAACCACGCCGTTCATGGTTTAGCGACCCCCCCCCGAACCACTCGGTGAGCTGTTCGAGGAATTTCTGCCGCTTGGGGCGGCTTATGCGCAGCACCTCGTCGCCTATATACAGGTCGTTGCCCTTGACCGCGCGTATGAACACGGGATTGACGAGATAGCAGCTGTTGCAGCGCAGCATGCCGTAGCCCGAAAGTTCTTTCTCCGCCTCCGAAAGCACGCCGCTCATCTCGATAACGCCGTCCACGAGGTGGTAGCGCAGACGGTGGTTGACTATCTCCACGTATATCAGCTTGTCCATGGAGATACGGCACATGCCGCCCGGCACGGTTATCGTGACGTTGCGCTTTTCGTTGAGCGTATACAGCTCGAGCGCTTTTTTGAATTTGAGCGCGAAGTCATAGTACTTAACGGGTTTGACGAGATAGCCGACGGCGTCCACCTCGTACCCTTTCTGCGCGAGCTGGACCATGCTCGTGATGAACAGCACGGAGGCGGCTTTATCCCTTTTGCGGAATTCGAAAGCCGCGTCCATACCGCTCGTGCCCGGCATCTTCACGTCAAAAAGCACCACGGCGTAACGCGTTTCGGTATCCGCCAGGAACGCGTCCGCCGTTTCGTAACGCTTCGCGCTCAGCTCGACGGAATTCTCCGCGGCGTACCGCGCGACGAAGCTGCTTATAACGGTCGCCGCCGCATTGTCGTCTTCTACGATCGCTATGTTCATTTTCTTCCCCTTACGACTTACTTCTTTTGTATTTTATCATATTTTGAGCGGTTAATCAATACCTTTTGAAAAAATTTTTGCCGCATTGCGGCGCAAAACGCTCGGTACGCGTTACTTTTCCGCGGTCAGCGCCGGCGAAAAGCGGTAGACGAGCAGCCTGCGCTCCTCCGCTTCCGCCCGCGCCGAAGCGAGCAGTCTGCGGTAAAACTCGCTCGTGCTCATGCCGGACGCCGCGAAGAGGTACTCGGCGAGCGAGCCGGGCACGGTGTTCGCCTCGTTGACGTAAAGTTCCCCGTCCGCCGCCAGCAGGAAATCGACGCGCGCGACGCCCGCGAGCGAGAACGCGGAAAACAGCTTGCCCGTCATTTCCCGCACCTTTTTCTCGGTCTCTTCGGGGATATCCGCGGGAAGGCGGCGGCGCACCGCGTGTTTGCCCGCGTACTTGTCGCGGTAAGTCAGGAATTTTTTCCAGCCCACGGGCTCCTCGACGCGGCTGATCTCGATATTTTTACCGTCAGAGAGCGCGGCGCAACTCAGCTCGCGGAAGCCTTCGAGCAGTTTTTCCGCCACGATCGCGTTATCGAAATGCAGGGCGGTGCGCACCGCGGCGACGAGCTCCGCCTCGTCTTTCGCCGGGGATATGCCTATGCTCGATCCCTGCCGCGAAGGCTTTACCATGAGCGGATAGCCGACGGCGTTTATGCGCTCGGCGACCGAATAGATATCTTCGTTCCACTCCCTGCGCGTGAACGACGCATGCGGCAGCACGGGAAAACCGAGCGAAGCCGCCCGCGCTTTGAACTCCGCCTTATCCAGGCATACCGCGCTCGGAAGCACTCCCGCTCCCGTATACGGCACGCCGCACAGCTCGAGAAAGCCTTGCAGCGAACCGTCCTCGCCGCCCGCGCCGTGACAACACAGTACGGCGACGTCTATCCTCGCCGCCGCCCTGCCCGAACGGTAGCGCAATATATCGCTCCCCGGGCTCATGTAAACGCTTTTCAGCCCCTTCCCCGCGCGCACTCCGGGCACGGTAAAAAGAGCCCCGCCCGTATGCCAGCGCCCTTCCGCGTCTATATACACGGGCAGCGGCTTATAGCTTTTGAGCGCCGAAAGCGCCTGCACCCCCGTGACTATGCTCACGTCGTGCTCGCACGACCTTCCTCCGAACAATACCGCTATCGCCATGATATCCCTCCCGCCATATATATGTGCGGAAAGGAAAATACGTCACAGCAGTTCGAGAGTGAGCGAGAGCAGCGACAGCCCCGTAAGGTACGCAGCAAGCAGTCCGCCCGCTCTCCCGCCCACACCTTTTTTCATGAAACGGGCGGAAAGCACGCCCGTCGCGAACGCCGCCGCGCAGCCGACCGCCGTTTGCAACGCGCCTTCGCCGCCCGTCAGCCCGCCGCACGCACCGAGGATCGCGCTGCCCGCGATCACGGGTATGCTCATAAGGAATGCGAACGCCGTGACGTCCTTCGCTTCCCCGCCCGCCGCCGTACCCGCGCATATCACGGTGCCGCTGCGCGACAGACCGGGAAGCAGCGCCGCCGCCTGAGCGAAGCCCATCGCCGCGGCTATGCCGAGATCCGTCCGTCTGCCGAGCATCCCGCGCGCTTCTCTCCGCAGCAGCACATGCCGCGTGAGCACTACGAGCGCCGCGCTGGCGGCGAACGTTAAAAACAGCCACTCTCCGCCGCCGAAAACGCGATCGATCGCATCCGAAAGGAGCACGCCCGCGATCCCCGCGGGCAGCGTCGCGAGGAGCAGCAGCAAAAGCCGCGTGAGCGGCGGGCGGAAGAGCTCGAGCAGCTCTTTGCGGAACACGATGACGACCGCAAGCAGCGTGCCGACGTGCATCATGACCTCGAAGAGCATGCCCGCACGCACGCCGAGCAGCCGCCCGACGAGCAGGATATGCCCGCTGCTGGACACGGGCAGAAATTCCGTTATCCCCTGCACCGCGCCGAGTATGAGAGCCTGCCACACGCTCACGCGAGCATCTCCCGCGCAAGGGCGATCGCGCCTTCCGCGTCGCCCCCTTCCGCCATCACGCGCAGCACGGGTTCGGTGCCGCTCGGTCGTATGACCACTCGCTCCGCGAGCCTCCCCGCTTCCCTCTCAGCCCGAGCGATCGCGGACGGGAGAGGCATGCCGCGGACTACAGGTATATCCGCCGAGCATTGCCTGCGGCAGTTCAGCGTATGCAGTCCCCCGCTCGCCGCAAGCGCCGCGACGGCAGCCGCCGAAAGCACTCCGTCGCCGCTCCCGCCGCCTATGATGAAGTGACCGCTCGGCTCGCCGCCCAGCTTCGCGCCCAGCACGCTCATGACCTCGCTTATGTTGCGGTCGCCCACGTCCGTGCGCACGAGACGCATGCCCCGCCCCGCCAGCCGCTCGCCGAGAGCGCTGTTGGTGAGCACCGTTCCCACGACGGTGTCGCCGAGCGGATAGCGCGTGAGATTGTACAGCACCTCGTCTCCCGCGAGCATACGGCGGCAGTAAAGCGCGAGCCTGTCTGCGTCGCCGTCCAGCGCCGCCGCAAGGTCGTACCCCGCCGCCTCTTTGCACATCGCCTCGGGGTGCAGCGCGCCGCACCGCACGTTTATACATTCGCCGCGGCAGTCCTCGCATAATATATGCACTTCCGCACCGAGAGCGGTGAGCACCCGTTCGGCGGCGTTCTTTCCAGCTCCGCCGCCGTGGTCGAGCAGCAGTTTCATCCCGCCGAGGTCTGCGGACAGACCAGCGGACAACGCGAGATCGTACACCCGTCCCACGACATAAGACACATACTCGTCCTCGCCTCCCCGCCACTCCGTTCTCACGCCGCGCGGCGAGCACGGAGGCGCGTTGTCCATACAGTATTCCACGGCGCTCTCCGTCCCCCTCGGAATCTTGCGCCCGCCGGGCAGGAACACTTTCAGCCCGTTGTACTCGGGCGGGTTGTGCGATGCGCTCACTTCCACGCCGAAGCTGCAGCCGCGCGTGCCCGTAAGGAGCGCGGTCGCGGGCGTGGGCAGCACCCCCGCGAGACATACGTCCGCCCCGCCCGCAGTCAGCCCCGCGGCGAGCGCGCCTTCTATCGCGGGTCCGGACGAGCGCGTATCCCTGCCGACGATAGCCCGCCCGCCGAAAACGTAAGCGAGCGCCCTGCCCGCGCGGTAAGCGAGGTCTTCCGTCATGCCTTCGCCGTATATCCCCCTGATGCCGTCCGTGCCGAAATACTTCATACCTCTACGGATATGCGGCAAAACGGCGGAATATGTCACGCGCGGCGATGTGCGGGCATAAGATACGGGTATGTGCGGGATCGTGGGATATACCGGAGAGGACGACATAACGACGGCGCTCGGACGAGGGCTGGAAAAGCTGGAATACCGCGGCTACGATTCGGCGGGCGTTGCGCTCGCCGAAAGCGGCGGACTGCGCGTCATAAGATCGGTGGGACGAGTGGCGAAGCTGGAAGAGAAGCTGCGCGGCGTAGTCACCGACGCGCGCTGCGGCATAGGGCACACTCGCTGGGCGACGCACGGCAGCCCCACCGAGATCAACTGCCATCCGCATCTTTCTTTCGGCAGACGGTTCGCCGTCGTGCATAACGGCGTGATCGAAAATTGCCGAAAACTTCGCGAACTGTGCGAAGATCGCGGTATATCGCCCGTTTCCGACACGGACAGCGAACTCATCGCACACCTGCTCGAGCTGTTCTTTGACGGAGACGTCATCTCCGCCGTCCGTCGTACCGCAGAAATGCTCGAAGGCTCGTTCGCGGTGGCGGCGCTGCACGCGGGCGAGCCAGACGTCATTTACGCCTTCCGCCGTTCGAGCCCGCTCATAATAGGCGTGAGCCCGGGCAGGTGCGGCGTGGCTTCGGACGGGTGCGCCGCCGAGGGCGATACATTGCTGCTCGGCGACGGGCAATACGCGCGTATCTCCCCCGCGGGAGCGAGGGTATGGGAAAACGGCAAACGCGTTTCGCCCGGGCGCATAAGCGGATTCGCGGTCGGCTCTCACGGGACCGCGGGATACGCGCATTACATGATGAAGGAGATAGCCGAACAGCCCGGGGCGGCGGCGCGCACGATAGAATCGCTTTCCCGACGGCGACTGAGCGGCAGTCTGGCGTTCATAGGCTGCGGCTCGTCGTACAATGCGGCGCTTTCCGTTCTGCCGCTCGCCGAGCATTCCGCCCGCCGCGGCGCTTCCGCGTTCACCGCGGGAGAGTTCCTGCTCACGGAAAAGCTGAGCGGGCGCGGCAGGACGGCAGTCGCGATATCCCAGTCGGGCGAGACCGCCGACACCGTAGCCGCCGCACGCGAAGCAGCCGCGCGGGGTTGGTCGCTGCTGGCGGTAGCCAACGTGCCGCGCAGTTCGCTCACCCGCGTATGCCGGCGCTGTGCGCTCACTCAGGCGGGTCCCGAAATATCCGTCGCAACCACCAAAGGGTTCACGTCGCAGGTCGCCGCTCTCGCCGCCATGCTCGCGAGGGGCGCTCTACGCGACGAGGTACGCCGCCTGCCCGCGGCGATAGAAAAAGCGCTTGCCGCCGAAGCGGACGCAGAAACCGCGGCGGAGCTGTTCGCGCCCGATAAAGCCGCGTTCTTCATCGGCAGACGGGCGGACGTCGGCGCGGCGCTCGAAGGGGCGCTCAAACTGCGCGAGATAACCTATATCCCCGCGATCGGGCTTGCCGCAGGCGAGCTCAAACACGGTAGTATCGCGCTCATAGAGGAGGGCACGCCCGTCGTGCTCGTGCACACCGACCCCGCACTCAAAGACAAGACCCTCCTCACCGCCGCCACCGTCAAAGCGCGCGGCGGGCGCGTGATAGCCGTCACTCACGACGACGAAGTGGCTGCCGCCGCCGATCTCGCGCTGCGCATACCCGATGTGCCCCACCTCATATCCCCCGCCGTTTCGGTCGTGCCAATGCAGCTGCTCGCCTACCATGCCGCTCTACGCCTCGCGCGCGACATCGACAAACCCCGCAACCTCGCCAAAAGCGTCACCGTGGAATGATATGCGCTTTAACGAGCGGACTGCGCATAGCCGCAAGCGCGACGTCGACAAAAAGAGAAAGCATTTTTGCTTTCTCTTTTTGCGGTAAAGCGCCGCGTAAGAACCTGAAAAACGCTTGCCTGAAACGCCTCAAAGTGATATTATTTAACGAAAGGAGCGATCGAATGAAATACATAGTGATACTCGGCGACGGCTGGGCGGACTATCCCGACGAAAACGGGCAGACGCCGCTGTCGCTCGCAAACAAACCGAATATAGATATGATCGCGCGCAAGAGCGTATGCGGTCTGACCAAAACGGTGCCCGACGGCATGAAGCCGGGCAGCGACGTCGCGAACATGGCGGTCATGGGCTACGACCCCGCGAAATACTACACGGGCCGTTCGCCACTTGAGGCCGCGAGCATGGGTATTGAGCTGGGCCCCGACGACGTGACCTACCGCTGCAACCTCGTCACGCTCTCGGGCAGCGGCGATTATGCGGACCTCACGATGAAGGATTACAGCGCGGGTGAGATAGACACAAAGACCGCGGCGGAACTCATAGACGTGCTCGTGCGTTCGGGCATCGTGCCCAAAGGCTGCGAACTGCATGCGGGCGTGAGTTACCGTCACTGTCTCGTGCGCCGCGGCGGCAGAACGGGCGCGCTGCTCACTCCCCCGCACGATATATCCGGCAAGCCCGTAAAAGACTACCTGCCTAAGGGCGAATACGCGGACGAGCTGCTCGACTTTCAGGACAAAAGCCGTTTCGTGCTCGTAAGAACGGATCTCAACACGAGCAGGATACTGCGCGGCAAAAATCCCGCCACGAGCTGCTGGCTGTGGGGTGAAGGCACGCGTCCTTCCTTTACGCCTTTCGAAAAGCTGCACGGACTCAAAGGCGCGGTCATAAGCGCCGTAGACCTCGTCAAAGGTATAGGCATCGTCGCAGGCATGGATTCGATAGACGTCGAAGGCGCCTGCGGCACGATAAACACCAACTTCGCGGGCAAAGCCGCCGCGGCGCTCGAAGCGATAAAAACGCACGACTACGTGTACATCCACATGGAAGCGCCCGACGAGTGCGGTCACCAGGGCGACAAAGCGGGCAAGATAAAGTCCATAGAGCTCATCGACTCGCTTGTCGTCGGTCCTATATACGAGGAGATGACGAGGCGCGGGGAACGCTTCAAACTGCTCATCACGCCCGACCACCCCACTCCGCTCTCGCTGCGCACCCACGTTTCCGATCCCGTGCCCTTCGTCATGTACGACAGCGGTAAGGAAGTGAACGGCATCGAAACGTACAACGAAGGTCTGGTAAAGACCACGCGCGTTTATTACCCCTCCGGCGTGGACATGTTCGAAGCGTTCATCAAAGTTTAGGTCAAATTTTGATTGTAATCGTTTAATAAGCGGATAATTTAATATTTGACACCGCCGCCGAAGAGCATATATAATATATGCATACCGACTTTGCGTTGCTCGAAAGAAAATCCAACGGCAGGTGAAAAATATATGGTAAAACACATCGTGATGTGGAAGATCAAGGACGGCGAGGGACATATGACGAAAGCCGAGATCATGGCAAAGATCGTCGCAGACCTTACCGACCTCAAAGATCGTATCCCCGAGATCGTAGACCTCGAAGTGGGCGCAAGCCTTACGGGCGGCGACATGCACTTCGATATGGGGCTTATCGTTACGTTCAAACGCATGGACGACGTCTTCGTCTATGCCAACCACCCCGATCATGTGAAGGTGTCCGACTTTATCGCGAAAGTCCGTACCGAACGCGCGACCGCGGACATAGAGGTCTGATCGCAACAATACGGCAAAACGCCCGAGGCAAACGCCTCGGGCGCTGTTTTTTAATCATTTTCGAACAGCCGTCCGGCTATGCGGCATGCCGCCTCGTACGTCGGACGGGAATACAGCACGAGCGTAACGGCGGTATCGCCCGCATACGGCGCGAGCGTCGTGAGCGCGACCTCTATCGCCTCGTCCCGCGGATAGCCGTATACGCCCGCGGATATGAGCGGGAACGCCACCGAACGAAAGCCTTCGCGCTTTGCGATATCCATGCAGCTGCGGTAACAGCTCTCGAGAAGCGCCCTCTCGCCGCGCGCGCCGTCCGTATATATCGGACCCACCGTGTGTATGACGTACTTTGCGGGCAGGTCGTACCCTTTCGTGAGTTTCGCTTCGCCCGTGCGGCACCCGCCCAGCGTCCTGCATTCTTCGAGCAGCCTCGGACCCGCCGCCGCATGTATCGCGCCGTCCACTCCCCCGCCGCCCAGCAGCGTTTCGTTGGCGGCATTGACGATCGCATCCGCTTTTATCTTCGTTATATCCCCGCAAACGAGGGTCACGGGATATTTCTTCGATATGTCCATATCATGATTATATAATAAACCTTCGGCTCCGTCAATCGAAACACGATAAAGATCTCTTGTTTTCCCCGTAAGCGCCTGCCCGATAAAATTTTTTACGGCTTTTTATAAAATGCTTAAAAACGCTTGCCAAATCTTTCCGAAAATGCTAATATATCAAAGCACGCGAAAGTGTTGCCGCTCGTTACGATATGTCGGACGCTTACGCGTCCTCGGCTGAGCAGCAGGTCGCCGGTTCAAGTCGTTTAT
>ERZ1106922.331-NODE-331-length-17164-cov-12.775498_pt1 | contig 17164 bp, 11 predicted proteins | sample MGYA00403656_ERZ1106922 | MGnify/ENA primary metagenome ERZ1106922 (study PRJEB35170, sample SAMEA104062453) | human gut metagenome | biome: human gut; feature: human-associated habitat; material: faeces | place: Denmark | collected 2012-10-12 ... | reverse complement strand
TCAGAGGTGTTAAAATGGAAATGTTGGTAACCAAGTTCTCAAAAGGTAAGTATCGTAACGAAGGCGATTTGTTCGCAGAGCCAATCTCTGCCGAGAACGTCAAACTCATGGGCGAGATGATAGCATTGCAGGCATTGCGTACCGTGAAAAAGTATGACATGAAGATTGCGGACAAGCTGTATATCGGTCTCATCAAAGACCTGCACCATATGGGCGAGATAGATTATATCGTATCGGACGGCTATGACGTAGCCCAGACCGCTATCTGTTTCCTATATCAATTCGTCGGTCATAATGTCCACGAGATTTACGGCAAAGACCGTAAGGGCAAAGAAATCTCTATCAAACTTGCGTGCTACCGTGAGGTAGATCACTTCATCAATCTTCTTCGCAACAGACCAGACAGGCGCGGAACCGTCGTTGAGTCCATTGATTTTACGGACTACAAAGCGCTGCCAATGGATCCCATAAACTGCTTTGAACAGGAACAGACAGATTATACGAAATACGATGAACTTGTAGGCGCGTTGCAGTTGTCCGCATTGGAACTTGCAATCCTGAACTGCTACATGAACGGAATGGTACAATCCGAAGTCTGCGCCGAACTCGGTATCGGCAGGGGTAAGATAAATTCCCGCAAGGCAAGCATCCGTCGGAGATATTACGACGTTTACGGCGCACTTTGATATGACGTTAAAATTCATACAAGCGTAGAGGCAGGCATCATAATCTGATGTCTGCCTCTTGAAATATAAGCGCTACAGGAATTTGATTGCTATGATACATTACGCTTAAATTCAAATTCGTAAATTCCTAGTTTTTCTGATTTGACTGCTATACGAATTTCCATAACAAGAAGATGGTACTTATTTTTTAAGCATCTTGCCACTTCGTCACGACTCATAAATACGCCTTCAAAGAAATATTGACCATCCGAACGCCGATATTGTTCAACCAAGTCATTAAATTGCTGGTCAGTTAAATCGTATTTTTCTAGTAAATCAATAGAAACATTAAAACGGAAACCGTTTTTTGCAATCAATGCCGGCTTAAAAATGTGACCTTCTACACTCGGAACACTCTTACAAAGAGCCTGATATTTTGCTTTCAAATCGGCTTCTTGGATAAAACAATCATAATAAGAAGCGTCTCTCACCATAACTTCAATATTGCTATCTAAAAGCTGTAGTAATGATGCGTGATCCATTTCATGATCAATAATTGGAATAGAGGCAATATACGGTTGACACATATTCCTTACTTCAAAGAAAATACTACGAGGTAAAGAACTTGAAAGTATTTCAACTGTTTCTTTGACTTTAGCTCTTTGTAGAATTAAGATGTTCAAACTCTTTTTTTGATCATTTGGAAGCGATAGGTTTTCATCGAATCCCCATTCAGACCGTAAGGATTTTTCAATATTTTTTCTCAACTCCGGAATATAATCTATAGCAATTATAGAAGAAGCATTTAAATTTTGTTTTTCTTCATCCTCTATAATAAGCTGACGATAAAACTGCTCAAAATAGTGATTTGCATTTTCGAATCTAGCGAAAGCTTGAAAGTTGTTATTTCTATTGCCCCAAAAATTTACCATTCCAAGCATCTCTTGAGTAGGCTTGAATTCATTGCTCGAATAGCATTGCTTGCAAAATTCTGTGAAATAAAAACGTAAAGCAGGAGATGATGCTATATAAGAAAATTCGTTCGAAAAATCATTGTGTCCCAGGAAACGATAGCTATTCATATAATGGATAAGATACCACTTCACACCAAAATCATCATAAAATCTGCACTCATGTAGACCGCTGCTATACAGCATAAACTCCATTTGACTACGATTTTCTTTAAATACTTCTAAAAACTCCGAACAGCTAATTTGAAAAAATTCTGCAAAATAAGAAAACAATGTTTTCCAAGATTCAACCTTTGTATCATTGTTTATTACACCTGAGAATTCAATAACATTTCTAAGTTCTACTTTCCCATCATTTGATACATCTTGCTCTATTTCAATCATATAATATAGAAACATACTAATTAGCGCAAACATCAAGGTGGAGTCAGAGGGCTGGTTCAACAAAACATAGAGTTGAGAATACTGGGATTTGATTTCTTCTATGACGGAATATTCTCTGCTGTGAATAGGGATTGCCACCATGGAAAGTAATATCCTATGCCTAAATGAGTTGTGTTGCACAGAGAAGCTTTTTTGTTCGCTAAAACAAATAAGCTGCGCCACTGCTTTGGCGACCGATCGATGGCAAGGATTATCTTTTTTTGAAAGAAGATACATCGTACGAATGATTTGACTATCATAATTAGCAAATTCATCGCCAAGTATAACCGACAAATCAAATCTGTTAGAAACAATATCAATGATTACATCAAGAATTCTATGAGTAACCCTTTCAACTTCCAATTTGTCTTCAACATATTGCAAATTGCGGGCAAGATCCTCTTGAATATTTAGCAAAATATTTAGAAGACGACGGTTGAAATTGCAGTCACCATCTGGATTATCGGATAATAAACGATATGCTTCAATTAAACCTCTTTTCTTCACGAGAGCGGTGACGGAAGTTGTAAAAGATTCGGCAAAGGTGAGTGCAGAGTGATTCTTAATCAAATATTTTTTCAAGATTGTTAATAGCGTTTTTTCTTGTGCATGAAGGTAGGGAATTTCAATTACAAGAATATAAAAACATAGAATTAAACTTATGAGTGCACTCCCAAAACAAATAAAATACCATTTAAAAATCAATGCAATCGCATTGCATATTACCAACGAAAAAGATACAAGCAACGAGCACAAAAAAGAAAAACGTTTATCAACTCTTAGTGATAGCAGATCTTTTATTTTTGTATCAAATTTTTCATAGTCTTGTATTGAAAATGAAATACCAAGAACGGAAACTACGCAGGATATAAGTGCTGTAATTACTTGACATATGATTCCGGTAGCGTTAAACATATCAGCGTTATTGTTCCACGGAACAAATTGGGTGCATAAATCTGCAATCCATAACGCAAAAAATAATGCCGCCATTACACACATAATCACAAAAATGACTACATATGAACAATTTCCGAAAGACGGCTCCTTCACGAGCCGATTCTTTCGAGTTTCTAAAGAATCTTTATTCGAGCCATCTTGGAAGAGTTCAGTTGTGCTTTCAACATTACTTTTCATATATTTATCCTTTTTTAGTGGTTTATATATACATTAACTTTTTGCAATTAGCCACAGATTCAAATAATGTTCCTGATTTATTTTTAATATAAAATCAGTGCAGCACTATTAGATTATTTGCCATACTTAAAAAATAATTTTAGCTAAATATTTTAGATTGATTCCATTTCACGAATATAACTAACAAATTTTGAAACAGTCCAGATCCTGTTCTGTCGGTCCGCGGGATAGGACGAAATGTATGGTTTCGGAACGACTAAAATTATATTTTCGGATTGCATTTCATCCATTTGTGCTGGTGAAATTCCTTGCTGAAGAGTGCAAAGATATTTTGGTCTATTTCGTAGGCGATCAGCCTCATTAATTATCTGTCGCCAACGATCCTTACACGTAGTTTTTGCTGCAAGAGTAATTAGGTTTTCGGTTGGAAATGTTAAGTCATGATAAGCTTTTTGAGAAGGAAATATAAAATCAGGTTTCTTATTCCCTTCTGTTATTGCTTGTGAAGAATATTTAATATTGTTTCCGTCAAATATGGCGGATAAATGGTGCTCTAGACTTTTTCCAGCACGGCTTTTTCGACGATTTAAAACCATATTAGCCATCGAAATAAATGAGTCTACGGATTGAAAGCCTTTAGCTATTGTGTCTCCATATCGAGCGTGTTCAATGGCTCTGAATAAAGCATATTCTGTATTGGTCCAATCTATTATTTTCCGATCTGGGTTAATTTGAATATATTCCAAATGATTATAAATACTATTTTGAATATTTCGCGCGGCGGCAGACATCTCTTCCGATAAAGGGAAGTCCACCGTTAAATGAGCTATAAACTCATGTATCGCAATCTGTTCGCGTGTTTCTGTCTGCAATTGAGTAGTATCAATTAAATTATTTGTTTCTGTTGGGCCAATACAGAACGCGTCTAAAAACTGATTAATGTCATCTTCAGTATTTAAAATATACGCTTGGTAATCCTCTTCGCCTTGTTTCGTAAAAATAAATAATGCACCAGTATATTCGGGCCTTAAGAATGGAAAGTCGCGCCCAAAATTAGTGATTCTATATTCGTTTCTTGTCCCTTTACCATAATAAATAAATCGGGATGTTGTTTCAACATCATCTTGCCATCTAACTTTAACCCATTTTTCTTTATTCGTTCCTTTGATGCCTCGCTCATTAAATAGAATGGAAACAGATGGCTTTGAAATATAAATGCCTGCTTGATGACCACCTGTTAAACCAGTATCATTGGCAGATAAAAATTTACAGTAGGACTTTTGACTATTGAGCACGGCCTGAATTGCGTTCGCAACATAACTTTCTTGCATTTTATTTAACCGCCTTTGTTTTTGTCAGATGTTTTTGTTTTCTTGATGCCATCTAGTTGTTCTAACTTAGCAACTATTAATTTCGCAATTTCAGACATTAGTGGAACCACGACAGAATTTCCGAACTGTTTGTACGCTTGAGTATCGGAAACAGGGATCTTAAATGAATCTGGAAAACCTTGAAGCCTAGCGCATTCTCTTGGGGTTAAACGCCTAGGATTCTTTCCGTCTTGCTCAATCAGGATTTCTGAACCATCTTTGTAATAACGTGCACTCATTGTTCTGGTAATCCCATCAAGTGGGGCAATTCCAAATCCAAATCCATTACCGGCTTGCTTATGTTTCGCTGCATAATTTTGTAAATATGTCCACAACTTATCTGATAATGTGTATTTATTGTCAACCTCGGGTTCAAGGATGTCTTTTAATTTGAGTGGTTTATCGATGGGCTTTAAACTAAAAGCAAAATCGATATCATTATTATAGCGCATCATATCAAATCCAACAAGAACAATACGTTCCCTATGTTGAGGGACATAGCCTTGTCCATCAACTATTTTATAAAATAATTTATAATTGAGTTCTTCAAGAGCTTCCTGTATAATTTTAAAAGTTCTGCCCTTGTCATGACTGCAAAGATTTTTAACATTTTCAAGCATAAAAGCCTTAGGCCTTTTTGCCTTTAGAATACGACAGACGTCGAAAAAAAGAGTTCCTTGTGTTTTATCTTCAAATCCGGTTGCACGGCCAAGGCTATTTTTTTTTGATACTCCAGCAATAGAAAATGGTTGGCATGGGAACCCAGCAACGAGTATGTCATGATTGGGGATATTATCCGCTGGGATTTTAGTTATATCTCCATCTGGTTGAACACCAAAATTAGCATAATATGTCTGCTGACTATATTTGTTCCATTCATTAGAGTACACACATCTAGCGCCAGTAGATTCAAATGCAAGGCGCATCCCTCCAATTCCCGCAAACAGATCAATAAACGAATAACTATCTACATCTTTATTGGGTTCCTCTTTGGCTTTAATCAGAAGTTGTCTAATTGCAACTAACATGCAGTCTTGAATTGTTTGGCCGCTTATAGTTGAATAATTACTCAAGTCGTTATAAATATTATCATCGATTCTTATATGAATTTGTTTTGCCATATCGAATTCTCCTAATACCAGAAACCCTAGCATTTATATTATAGCATCACTCAAAGAAAAAAGCAATAATATGGGCAAAAAAGTATACCTGTTTTATCCCGGAACACATTAAGTGTTGATTATACTCGAAGATCCAAGAATTTGAAGTTATGCCAATTTTAGGCAAACGGCAGTAAGGCATGCGCTTGGCTTATATACAAGTCGGCGTCAAAGCTGACGGTGCGGCTGACGTCGCACCGTCACCCGCTCGCTGCGCTCGCGGGCGCCGAAGCCAAGCGCACGCCCCAACGGACAAACAGAACAAAACCGAACGAAAGCGCGGCGGAGCGGAGCCGTTCCGCTAAACCGCTTGGGATCGGCTGCCGCTTTTCCGCTGCACGGCGGAATTTTTGCCGCTTCGCGGTGCGTATTTTTCGATTTTTCCGCTTTTGGGCATAGGCAATAAAGGGGCTTCCCGTTAAAGGAATGCCCCTTTGTGCGTGTGAAATTATCTTTGCCGATGGTCGGTTTCCCTTTTATCTCAGCAGGGCTATTACCTCTTTCGTCGTGGCGGTGAGGGCGGAGCCTTTGAGGGGGTCGGCGATGCCTACGCTTTCGACGAGCTCGCCGAAGGGCATGCCGCCGGCGACGCGCAGCAGGCGCATGTAGCGCGCGAACGCGTCGTCGTAGTCGCGCCGGGAGAGCAGCAGGAAGCGGTGCGCGACCGTCTGCGACAGGCAGTAGTCGATATAATACATCGGGTTCTCGTAAATGTGCATCTGGTACTGCCAGCGCGTGCCGCGCTCGAAGTACGGCAGCCCCTCGCAGGAGAGATACGGGCGGTATTTCGCGTCCAGATCCCGCCATAGCGCGTTGCGTTCGGCGGGCGTCATGTCCGCGTTTTCGTAACACGTCTGCTGGAATTCGTCCACCTCCGCGCCGTATGGCAGGAAGGTCAGAGAGCTCGCCAGGTGCATGCGCTTGTAGTCTTCCGCGCGCCTCCCGAAGAACCCTTCCGCGTACTTCCACGCGAAGAACTCCATCGCCATCGAGTGTATCTCGGCGACGGACATCGTGCCGAGCTCCAGCTCGTAATCCGCGCCCGAGCGGAACATCTCGTAATACGCGAGCGCGTGTCCCGCCTCGTGCGTGAGCACGTCCACGTCGCCGCTCGAGCCGTTGAAATTCGCGAGGATGAACGGCTGCCCGTAGTCGTCTATCGAGGTGCAGTATCCCCCGCCCCATTTGCCGTCCCGCGCGAATACGTCGAAGGCGTCAGCCGCCAGCATCTCGTCGATGAACTCACCCGCTTCGCGGCTCATGTCGTGGTACATCGCTTTCGCCGCGGCGAACAGTCCTTCCGGTCCGTGCGCCGGAGCGGGATTGCCGCTTTTGAAATACGCCTCGTTGTCGTAGAGCATGATCCTGTCTATGCCGAGCTCACGCGCAAATCCCCTCTTCATCTCCGCGACGAGAGGGGCGACGCCGCTCGCCGTTTCTTCGCGGAACGCCTCGATCTCTTTGCGGCCGTAAGAGTAGCGACCCATGAGCATATCTCCCATCACCGCGTAAGACGGCAGACCCATCTTCTTCGCCATGCGTGCGCGCACTTTGACGAGCTTGTCGAACAGTCCGTCCAGCCTGTCCGCGTCGCGCTCCATTCGCCTGCCCGCCGTTTCCGTCGCTTTGCGCCGCACGTCGCGGTCTGCGTCGTCGAAATATTTGCGCAGCATGCTGAGCGGCATGCGCTTTCCCCGGAAGCGGAAATCCATCTCGCTCATGAGCCGATCGTATTCCGTCACGAGCGCGGCCTCTTCCGCCATATCCGCGACGATCTTTTCGTCCGTGACCTTGATCGCGAGTTCGTAAGCCTTCGCAACATTGGGGTTCATGAGCCCGAGAGCATCGGAAAGGTGAGGAGACGCGAGGAACGCCTTGTTAAACCCGACCGCGGTCGCGGCGAGCTTGGGCAGGTTTTCGTCGTAATATGTTTTTTCGGCGAGGTAATACTCGTCCCGCGTGTTGAGCGTGAAGCGGATGTAGCACAGCGAGTTCATCGTGCGGATATGCTTGGTCAGGGTGATGATCTCGTTGCGTATATCTGTCAGCTCGCGCCCGCTCGAAGCGCGCTTGGCGTGTTCGGTGGCGGAAACGAATTCCGCGCATGCCGCGTCGATATCCGCGCGGTGGTATTCTATGTCTTTGACCTTTACGGGTCCGTTCGTCGTTTCCATATATCTATTATACCACGCGCAAAAGAAAGTGTCTACCGAAGCGGCAATTTAGGAAAATTGTTAATATTTGTCCGATTCGCAACGAACGGCGTTTCGGAAATATTTTGCGGTGAGCGCATACGGTGAGCGACTATCGCTACGTAGCTGTCGGCGCTGTGTATAAGATCGTGTATATTTGTGGATAAGATGTGGATAAATTCATAAAAAGCTTGCAAATGCGTAAAAGCGATGTCAAAATATGTCGATTACACTCAAAATGATATCATAATGACGAATTTTGCATAAAATTGGCTATTGCGTAGTCGTCGCGGAAATTTGCGTATATATCTACGAGAGTTTGCTATATTTTGCAAGTTTCGGTGCTATTTGCATTTCCGCAGTGTTAATTCGTGCAAAAAATTCTGCATAGTAATATGATATCGTTTTGCGAATAAATTTTTCTAAAATAATAACGTAGAAATATGGGACAATAAAAGTCAAAAATATATAAGCATAACAATTTAGATTGTCGAAAAAATTTGCGGAAAAACGGGGAAAGAAAATAACGCTTGCTCGTGATGATAATTGTGAGTAAGCTGAGAAAAATAGGAAAAATAATGTACATTTTGTCGAGTCACATCTCATGCTGTGGCGGTTTTATCGAGGTGCGACGGATAATTCAGAGCAATGGATTTCCGAAATCGGTAAAAAGCGGGTGCAAAAATCGCGCAAAAAACATGGGAAAGAATGAAAGGCGGCTTATGCGCTCCCGAGGTCGTAATTTGGGGGAGGGACTTTTTGATAAAAAGCGCTTTAGGTGTATCGATATTCCCGTTTTGATGCCTGCGAAAATTTTTATAAAACATGCGAAAATCACAAAAAACACGGTAATATGTTAAGTATTCATGTCAATAAACGTCTTAAAATAGGCGATATACGATGAATATTATTTATATGCGATAAATAAATGACTGATTATTTAATATATGCAAACGAAAAATATAAAAATATATAAATATAGCGATTATTGTTTGCAAGCAAGGCTTGCGGGCTCCGATCTCCTCCACATTGCGGTGCATTTGTGCTTTTTGCGCATGATTTTGCCATATGAGCGCGATTTCATTTGAAAATCGGCGGCGTTCCGAGCCGAAACGGGGCAAATTTTAGCCGCAAATTTTTGTGACTTTTGAAAATTTTCCGAATTTAGTTATGAAATAATCTTGCCGTTCTCTTAACTTGTGAGTATCCGCGTTTCCTAAAATGAAGCAATGTCGTATTTAGCTGCGGTAAACGGCGTATTTTCGGATGATCTGCCAATGTTTCACATGTATGGATGAGCCGGCGAGCCGCGTGAGCGTTGCGATCCGAAGTGCGAGTGAACGTGCCGCAGCGCGTGATGTTGCTGCTCGCCTCGGAGAGAGCGGGAAGTGTTTGCGAAAGGAGCCGCAGAGGCGATCTTTGCCCGAAATACCCGTTTATGGGGTCGAAAATACGCCTGTTTTTCATCGGGATCAGAGGAAAATTCGGGGAAATTCTGTCTCAGCGCGTCTGAGCGTATATCTAGGCTTGCAAATATTTATAAATATGCAATGTTATTGCATAAAACTACATAAATATGCGTAAATAAGCACATTTATTCATGGTTTTTGCATAAACGGACGGCAGCTAAAAACCGCCGAATTTACCGTAAAAATAAGGCATTATGCGCAAAAACATTGCAATTCTTACTCTTAAATTTTACTTAAAACCGTCTTGCTTTATATGGTTATTAAATAATAGCCATTACATTTTGAAAAACGTTTTCTCTGACGGCGATGATACTTTCGCGGGCTGTTGTCGGTAGGGGGATCTGACTTCAAAGATCGGGCAAAATTTTCCGTAAATGTCAGTTTTGCTGCCGCCTGATTCTTCAAAATAACGGCTTTTTTTCGTTTGGCGAAGCGGACAAAATGCTTTCGGAACCTTGTCACGTCGTCGCTGCCGTTGCGCGCGTGATCCGAAAACGATCTTGCCATTTCGGGCGTAAAACGGAGCGATAGCGGGATACATTTTTTTGCCGTTTGCGTGTTTTCGGGTGAAAATTGGTGAGAAGAGAGCAGCGGGCGGTAGGGTTTTTGCGGCAGAGATATGTGCAAAATAAAGTTGCAGATCTCAAAGATAGTTTTTCATAAAATACCTTGGCGTGTATGCGCATCGGGGCGGGATATATGCGTTGCGAGCCGGTAGTTCGACGAGAAATATCTATACCTTTCTGCCTTTCGATTCCGAGAGATCTTAACTTTTTTCGGGCTCGTTTCGGCTGGAAGGCGGTACACGAAAGTTTTCACTGCCTTATGTCTGCGATAAATTTACTCCAAAGTTATCCACAAAAATTCGCGTTTTTGCCGAAAAAGCGGCGATATTTGCGCTGTGCGCCTCAAATATACTTAAAAGTTATCCACCGATAATTCACAATGTGCATAACTTTTGCGGATAACTTACGTTCGTATAGCCGTACTTGTGCCGCATTCGATCGCACGTTTTTGCCGTGATCCCGCGGATATTTTCGTGCGCTTTTGTGCGACCGCGGAGATATATCTGTGCGGGGGTCGCGCGTCATTTCGGGGTGGTGTAGTGCGGCGCATTGCGAAATTTGCTTATGCGCGGCGGTAGCGAGCACATTTACATTAGCTCTTCAGCGGCGGTAGCGAGCGCATTTACATTAGCTTTTCGGCGGCGGTAATCCGCTTCGGTGCGCTATGCTCCGATGTGCGCTTCGAGCGCGTATTTGCGGCGTGCTGCACTGCCTGCGGCGTGCGTTTTGGCGTAAAGACGAGATTGCCGTATTGCTTCGGATTGCCATATATAATGCGCGGCGGCCGGCGAATGCGGGAAAATATGCGCCGAGGTCTTTGCGTTTGCCGCTGCGCTACGACCGTATTTGCCGTTAAACGCCGTTATTCGACGTTTTAAGACGCCTTTTGCGCAAAATGTTTCACGTGAAACATTTCTGCTTCGTTGCCCGCTGCGCGTCAAATGCGGGCTTTGGGGCTATCCATTATGTGCCGGACGCCGCCAAACCGCGCATTTGCGCGGTACTATCGCAAAAGCGCGGAGTTTTATAAACGCTATTATACACAAATATCCCATGCGCTGCCCGATCGCAGCGCCGTGATGTGCGCTCGTAAGCGCTATTGCCGCGATAGCCGAGGGTATATGCCGCGAATACGGCGGCGTGTTCTTCACGGCGGCCGCTTGTCCCATCCGAGCCGTGCTAGCCTCACGCGTTAGTCGGCATATCTTTTTGCGCACTCTCCCGATAGAGAAACGTCCGGCTTCTGCCGAGTGGCGGCAGACACCGAGCGCAGGGGGGGGAGGCGAGAAGAGCGACTGCACAGATAGCAAGCGCGTCGGGCATAAAAAACCGCTCCCTCCGCGTTTGCGGAAGGAGCGACCCGTTACAACTTGTACTGTCGACGGATATCAGTTATCGCCGGCAGGCGTTATTGCCGAACCTTCGAGTATCTCTACGAGGTGGTGTATGCGGTTAAGGTCGTCCGACGAGAAATAGTCGATGTAAATACGCCCTTTGTGGTCGTTGCCCAGCGCGTATACCTTGGTCGCGAACACGCGCTGCATGCGTTCTATCATATCGCGAAGCTCGAGCGACTGTGCAGGGGGCTTGGGTTTATCCTCTTTGGGCTTGTTGTAATTTTTGACGAGTTTCTCGAAGTCGCGCACGGTGAGTTTGTCGCCGACGCCTTTCTTCGCCAGCTCGAGCTGTGCGTTCGCGTCGGACACCGTGACCAGGCAACGAGCGTGACCCTCGGAAAGTTTGCCGCCGGCGACGAGGTCTATGACGGGCTGGGAGAGGGTGAGCAGGCGGAGAGTATTGGCGACCGCCGGGCGGGATTTGCCGATGCGGTCTGCGACCTCTTCCTGCGTGTAGCTGTAATCGTTCATGAGCTGACGTATAGCCGTCGCTACTTCGATGGGGTTGAGGTCCTCGCGCTGCAGGTTCTCGATAAGCGAGATCTCCTGTATCTGCTTTTCGGTGTAGTCGCGGACGATCGCGGGCATGCTCTGCAGTCCCGCTTTTTTTGCCGCACGGTAGCGGCGTTCGCCTGCGATTATCATGTAATCGCCCTCGCTGCGTTTGACGAGGATTATCGGCGCGATCACGCCGTGCACTCTGATACTGTTCGCAAGCTCGAGAAGCGCCGCTTCGTCGAAATGCTTGCGCGGCTGGTTTTCGTTGGGGTGTATTTCGGAGATAGGTATCTCTTTGGCGAGGTTCTGCTCGTCGCCGACGAGTACGCTTTCGCCCTCTTCGAGATCTATCCCGCCGAACAGGGAACTGAGCCCCCGTCCGAGTCCGCGCTTTGCCATGGTGGTTTTCCTCCCGATTATTTTTGCCCGCAGAGCGGGGAAGTGTTTATACGTCCATTATAACCGCGAAACGGGATATTGTCAACATATTTATGCGTAAAGATAGAATGATATCGTACGAATATAGTAAATATGCGGACGATACGGGGATAGCGAGTGACAGAGATAAGCAGGGAGACGACGATAGGCAATATGCGGAAATGAAAAACGCTATTAAGCATTGCCGTCTGTGTTATAGAGAGACACTTGTCTGAGAACGGCGTTAGAACGCGGACGCAATATTCGGAGAAGTACCGGGCAGCAGGCAGCGTGTGTTGCGCACAACGATGGTGGATAAGATGTGGATAACTTTACGGATAAGAATCGCATATGCGTCGAAGCGGCGCAAAAGAAATTTGTCGCGCACAGGGAACGATCTGTTGGCAGAACGTATATATCTTCTCGGCAGAATATATGGCAGCAGCTGCCGCGGGAGCATGAAACTTTTGCACAAGTTATGCACGGATACTTATATTAGTTATTATAAAATAACATTGTATGCCAAAAATCGTTCTTGATGCAAGGGAAGGGAAGAAATGCGGGAAACTGCGTTAAGAATAGTACTGTTGTTATAACTATTGCGCGGAAAACTTGCGCAAGGAGCGACGGAACATAGTAAGCATACGGTGGCGGCGCGGACGAGAGGATGAGCGGTGAACCATGCATAATGCCTCGCCCGATACCTTCGGCGGCGTTTACCGTTTGTGGGGCTCGGCGACGGGAGAAGTTTTTCGGGCTTGCTCATTGCTCGGGAATAAAGTCGGGAGCGGGTAAATTAAAATTTGCTTATAAGCGGCGGCGAGCGAGATAAAACCGTTTACATTGCCGGCAAGTTGTGGTATGATAAATATAATTCCTTTGACGCGCCGCTATCGGCGCACGAGGGACGAGGAATCTCTTCGCAAAAACGCTTATAAGGAATAAATATTTATCGGTTTCGGTTTCTTAGCGGAAAGGGGTGCGGGGAAAACCGCCTTCTTTCCAAAGAAGGGGGTTTTCCCCGCAGAAACATTTACGGTTACGGTGAAAAAATGGAAAAGATAGCGGTGATAACCGGCGCGACGAGCGGGCTGGGAAAAGAACTGAAAAAGCTGTACGAGCGCGACGGGTACAGGGTATGCGTATTGGCGCGGTCGTGCGATAATGAGGAGCTCGACGAGTACAAGTGCGATGTGAGCGACGAAGCGCAGGTGAACGCAGCTGCGGCAAAGATCGCGGCTAAGTACGGGCGCATAGACGTCGTCGTGTGCAATGCGGGCGCGGGGATGTTCGGCACGGCGGAGCTTGCCCCGATGTCGGAGATAAAGCGGATCATGGACATCTCGTACTTCGGCGCATTGTATACGGTAAGAGCCTGCCTGAAACACATGGGCAAGGGCGGGCGTATCGTTATCATGAGCAGTATCTCGGCAATGACGGTCACGCCGTATCACTCGGCATATTGCGCGGCGAAAGCGGCGGAGCTCATGTTGAGCATGGCTATGCGCATGGAATTAAAGCCCGCGGGCATAGACGTCGTGTGTATATGCCCGGGCGAGATAAGCACGGGCTTTTCGGTAAACAAAAAAATGTATACCGACACCAACGAGCGCTATCTCGACCGCGTAGCCAAAGCCGCGCAGATCGCCGCTTCGCGTTCGGGCAAAAAACGCATGCCCGCCGAAAAAGCCGCGAAAAAGATATACAAGAAATGCACGAAAGGCAAAAAAGCCGTATACATCATCGGCGGTAAGTATAAATTCTTCCGCGGCGTGCAGCGGCTGGTGGGTGATACGGCGTTTTTGGGGTTGACTGCTCGCTTCGCAAGTTAGGAAAAGCCACATAATGCCGCTGATACGGGCTGCGTGCTCGGTCACATACTCAGCCTCGCGCTACCGCTTGCTCGGCTACGAAAGTATGCTCCCTCGCCAGCTGCCCGTCTGAGCGACATTTTGCGGCTTTCCCTTCAAATACGTTGCGGATAAACCTCACTCTCTGCCCTTCGCGGAATGACGAGCGACTTTTGCGGCTTTTCCTTCAAATATGTTGCGGATAAGCCTCACTCTCTGCCCTTCGCGGAATGACGAGCGACATTTTGCGGCTTTTCTTCAAATATGTTGCGGATAAACCTCACTCTCTGCCTTTTGCGGACGGGGGAATAAATATTAACGATTTCGGTTCCTTAGCGGAAAGGGGTGCGGGGAAAACCGTTATGATGAAGAAACTCCTGCACGGACGAGGTGATCCTCGTGGGGATATTTTGTTCGGATCGAAGCAAGAAAATAAATTTTTTGCGATTTAGTTTCTCGGAAGGGGAGCGCGCGAGACGATGGCGTTTCCTCACAAGAACGCTTATAAGGAATAAATATTTATCGGTTTCGGTTTCTTAGCGGAAAGGGGTGCGGGGAAAACCGCCTTCTTTCCAAAGAAGGGGGTTTTCCCCGCAGAAACATTTACGGTTACGGTGAAAAAATGGAAAAGATAGCGGTGATAACCGGCGCGACGAGCGGGCTGGGAAAAGAACTGAAAAAGCTGTACGAGAGCGACGAGTACAGGGTATGCGTATTGGCGCGGTCGTGCGATAATGAGGAGCGCGATGAGTACAAGTGCGATGTGAGCGACGAAGCGCAGGTGAACGCAGCCGCGGCAAAGATCGCGGCTAAGTACGGGCGCATAGACGTCGTCGTGAACAACGCGGGCATGGGCGTCCTCGGTCCGACCGAACTTATACCTGCGGATGACATAAGAAGAGCGTTCGACGTGTCGTACTACGGCGCATTGAACGTGTCCCGCGCCTGCCTGAAATACATGCTCCGCGGCGGACGGATAATTTTCATCTGCAGTATAGCGGCGTTCATCGCCGTGCCGTACCGTTCGCCGTACAGCAGCGCGAAAGCCGCCGAACTCATGCTCGGCATGTCCATGCGCATGGAACTGAAAAAAGCGGGCATCACCGTCACCTGCGTGTGCCCGGGCGAAATAAGAACGGAATTCTCCGCCAACCGCGCGGTGGCGGCGGAAACGAGCGATCGCTACGGCGACCGCCCGCAGGCAGCGCTCGACCGCATAAAGCGTAAAACGCCCGAACGCATGCCCGTGGAAAAAGCCGCGAAAAAAATATACCGTATCTGCCGCAAAGGCAAAAGAGCCGTGTATGTGATCGGCGGAAAGTACAGACTGTTCCGCCTCGCCCAGCGCTTTACCGGCGATACCTTCTTTCTGAACATGACGGATAAGTTTTCCTGAACCCGCGCGGTACCGTTGCCGCACGGACGGCGTCGGTACCGCAAACGAAAAGGAAAGACGGGTATCTTCCGCCGCGTTCGCCCCGCCGCAAGCGGGGAAGCGCATACGCCCGCGCTTACGGGCAAGGAGAAAAAATGAAAACAGGAACAACGACCAAACTCATCGCGGCAATGCTCGCCGTCGCCATGGCGATCGCCGCATTCGCCTTTATCCCGCGAGCGAACGGCGAGGGGATGCAAACGGCTTACGCGGCGGACGGCGACCTGCGCGTGCACTTCATCGACTGCGGTCAGGCGGACGCCTGCTACATAGAATTTCCCGACGGCAAAAGCATGCTCATAGATACGGGAGACAGAAGCAGCGACAGTTACGGCAACGTCATCGAATACTTGGACGACCAAGGCGTGCAAACGCTGGACTGGCTCATCCTCACGCATTCGGATGCCGACCATATAGGCGGAGCCACCCATGTGCTGGAAGAGTACGAAGTGAAAACGATATATCGCCCGCACCAGGCGTGCGCTCCCGAAGAGGGCGACGACGGCGCGACCGACCCCGCATACGAAGGCAGCGAAGAGGACGGCACGGGATTTTATGCGGAAATAGCGGATAACAATATCAAAACTACGGCGACTTACCAAAAAGCCATTGCCGCCGCTTATGCCGAAACGTATACCGAAAACGGCAGATCGGTGCCCGCCGAAGTGTATGTGACGAATCCGTTCAACGAAAGGATAAACCACATCGCGGGAGAGAGCTTCGAGTATACGTTCGACTTCTATTCGCCGGTGCACGTGGAAGATTACGACGACAGCAACGACTTCTCGCCCGTTATGGTGCTGTCTTACGAAGGGCGCGACTTCGTGCTCACGGGCGACGCGGAAAAGGATAACGAAGCGGACTTCGTGGAGCTCGTGCGCAATTCGGACGTAGGGAGTTACGGCGGCAGGTACGATAAATTCATAAGGAACGAGTTCACCGCGGACGTCATCAAAATGGGTCACCACGGCTCGAGCACGTCCTCGGGCGAGGACTTTCTGGAGATAATGACCGCCAACGAGCAAAAACGCCCCAACATCTTCACGATCTTCAGCTGCGGCGACGGCAATTCCTACGGTCATCCGCACAAAGAGACGTTGCAGCGCCTCATGGATATGGGCTTTTCCGCCGAGCGCATAGAGCGTACCGACCTTAACGGCGACATCGTGTTCGGAGTGAGCGCCTCGGGCGCGCTCGCGCTTTCCGAGGAAACCCCCGACGTGACGAACGAAGCCAAACTGACAACTGGCAACGGCAATGATAAGCGCCCGCAGGAAACGATAAAGGACAACGGCGTAAAGCCGGACGAAACTATCGACGATCTTCCGGACGCCCGTCAGTCGAACGGCAATATGCCCGATCTCTTCGATCCCGCGACCTGGGCGCGCAGTCCCGCCGAGTGGCATATCCTGCAATGGGTGGTGATCGTCGTGGCGGTCATGGCTGTGATCGCGGTCATCGCGTTCGCGGTGATGGGGACGAAGAAGCGTAAACGCAAACGCAGAAAATAAAAGGGGGTGGGACGGCATATTTCCTTGCGCCCGTCGGGCGCTGCGTTCACGCGCGAAAAGCGCGGCTTTTCGGGCGGTTAGCACCGCGGCTGACCGAGCTGTTGCG
>ERZ1106922.320-NODE-320-length-17763-cov-173.401062_pt1 | contig 17763 bp, 18 predicted proteins | sample MGYA00403656_ERZ1106922 | MGnify/ENA primary metagenome ERZ1106922 (study PRJEB35170, sample SAMEA104062453) | human gut metagenome | biome: human gut; feature: human-associated habitat; material: faeces | place: Denmark | collected 2012-10-12 ... | reverse complement strand
CAGCCGTTGCGGGCAAACGCGACGAACTGCGCGGCCTGAAAGAGAACGTTATCGTGGGTCGTCTGATCCCGGCAGGTACCGGTTATGCGTACCACCAGGATCGTATGCGTCGCCGTGCTGCGGGTGAAGCTCCGGCTGCACCGCAGGTGACTGCAGAAGACGCATCTGCCAGCCTGGCAGAACTGCTGAACGCAGGTCTGGGCGGTTCTGATAACGAGTAATCGTTAATCCGCAAATAACGTAAAAACCCGCTTCGGCGGGTTTTTTTATGGGTGTTATTCAGAGGGCAAAGTCTTCACGGAATTTTTAAGAAAGGCAGGGCGAAACGAGGAAGAAGCTTTTCGCCCTGGACAACATTCCTGTTGACGGGACTACCATAAAAAAACACAACGCTTTCAACAACCTTGCGTTTTTCATCTTCCGGAGCTGCTCGGAATAAATTTACGTTCTTACATTCTGTCTCATGGCCTTTGCGATGGGCGTCCCAGATAGCTGTCCCAGTCTTTCCATACCGGCTGCAAACCCTGAGCGGTTAACGCGGCAGCAACCGCTTCCGGTCTGCGATCGTCGTGCGGTGAGAACTGTTCCAGCTCGGGGTGGTTGTCGGCATAGCCACCTGGCTGCGTTTTCGAAAAAGCGCTGACGTTATTAATTGCCAGCGGAATTACGCGATCGCGAAACCACGGTGATTCCCGCGTGGAGAGTGACAGTTCAATCTCCGGTGCAAGCAGCCGGAAAGCGCAGATGGCTTGCACTAACTGGCGTTCATCCATAATCGACGCAGGTTCAATGCCGCCAGTACATGGACGCAGGCGTGGGAAGGAGACAGAGTAGCGGCTTTGCCAGTAATGCTGTTGCAGCCATAGCAAATGTTCGGCAACCATATAGCAGTCAACTCGCCAGCTGTCGGAAAGGCCGATTAGCGCGCCGAGGCCTATCTTATCAATCCCCGCACGCCCTAGCCGATCCGGCGTTTCCAGCCGCCAGAAGAAGTCCTGTTTTTTACCTTTCAGATGATGATGGGCATAAGTCGCCTCATTATATGTCTCCTGATAAACCATTACTCCATCGAGGCCAAGCTGTTTTAACTCGGCATATTCCGCCTCCGCCAGCGGTTGCACTTCCATCTGTAGTGAAGAGAACTGTTCACGCAGGGCAGGGAGATGACGACGAAAGTAATCCATCCCCACTTTCGCCTGATGTTCACCAGTGACTAATAGCAGATGTTCAAAGCCCATCTCCCGTATAGCGGCGCTTTCCCTGGCAATATCCGCTTCATCCAGCGTTTTGCGCTTGATGCGGTTGCTCATAGAAAATCCGCAATAAGTACAGTCGTTAGCGCAAAGATTGGAAAGATAAAGCGGGACGTAGAAGCTGACGACGTTGCCAAATCGCTGACGAGTCAGACGTTGCGCTCGCTGGGCCAGTGGTTCCAGATAGCCACTGGCGGCGGGTGATAGCAATGCCATCATGTCGTCGCGGGTGAGTTGCGAGGCATTTAGCGCCCGCTCTACGTCAGCAGCCGTTTTGCCGTTGATACGCAGGTGGATGTCATCCCAGTCCAGTTGTCGCCAGCGATCGCTGAAGGTTTTCATGCCGATGCCTCCAGAAATCCAGTCAGCGGGCTGGTGGCATGAGCAAAATGACTGCGGCTGCCCGGTCCGGACTGACGTGCCAGCAGGCCTGCTTCTACCGCCAGACGAAATGCCTTCGCCATGTTGACGGGATCGTCCACGACGGCAATCGCCGTATTCACTAACACCGCGTCGGCCCCCATTTCCAGCGCCTGCGCGGCATGGCTGGGAACGCCGATGCCAGCATCGACAACCACCGGAACGGTGGCCTGCTGGATAATAATCTCCAGCATGGCGCGGGTTTCCAGTCCCTGATTCGAGCCAATCGGCGCGCCGAGCGGCATCACCGCTGCACAGCCGACTTCTTCCAGACGTTTACACAATACCGGATCGGCCCCGCAGTAAGGCAGCACGATAAATCCCTGTTGTACCAGCGTTTCGGCGGCTTTCAGGGTTTCGATGGGATCGGGCAACAGCCAGCGGGCGTCAGGGTGAATCTCCAATTTTAGCCAGTTTGTGCCTAACGCTTCACGTGCCAGATGGGCGGCGAAAATGGCTTCTTCCGCGGTTTTCGCCCCGGAAGTATTCGGCAGCAGGGTCACACCCGCCGCGATAAGCGGTTCGAGGATAGCGTCGTTGTGCTGGCGCAAGTCGACACGTTTCATCGCCAGCGTCACCAGTTGGCTGCCGGAAGCGCGAATAGACTCCACCATCAGTTGTGAAGAGGCGAATTTTCCGGTGCCAGTAAACAGATGTGAATCAAACGTTTTGTCCGCAATATGTAACATCTCAACCCCCTGCAATAACTTGAAAAAGCAGGATCTGGTCGCCATCCTGCACGATATGTTGCGCCCATTGTTCCCGCGGGACGATTTGCTGATTAATCGCTAGTGCCGCACCTGCTTGTTGTTGATCGAGTTGCTCCAGCAGTTCGTGAACAGTTAGTCCGGCGACACACTGCATCGGTTGATCGTTAAACAGGATCTGCATTGCATCCTCCACATACCGGGCAACCGTTGGCGCGGCGCAACGTCAGGCTGCGCCACTGGCTCGATTTACCGTCGAACAGTCGGAGTTCTCCCGCAGGCGTCTCTATACCGCTTAATAACTTAATCGCTTCCAGTGCCTGTAAAGTGCCCATAACCCCGACCACCGGGCCAACCACGCCCGCCGTGCGGCAGTTGCGTTCTGGCTCCTGGTTATCTGGCCACAGGCAGCGGTAACATCCCTGCTCCCAGGGCGGCGTCAGTACCATCAACTGACCGCCAAATCCGACCGCGCTGGCGGTGATAAGCGGCGTGTTGAGTGCCACGCAGGTGGCATTAATCTCCTGGCGAGTCGCCATATTGTCAGTACAGTCGAGCACCACATCGGCTTGTTCAACCGCATCTTTTAACGTCTCACCCGTTAATCGTTGTTGTAATGCCATCAGTTGAATGTCGGGATTCAACTGTGTCAGTCGCTGTTGGCTGACCTGTGATTTCGGGCGATCGATATCTTCAGTGGTAAAGAGGATTTGTCGTTGCAGATTGCTTAAATGCACATCGTCGTCATCTGCCAGTACCAGCGTCCCGACGCCAGCCCCCGCCAGGTATAGCGCAGCAGGTGTACCCAGCCCGCCAAGACCAATAATCAGCACCTGGCTGTCGAGCAGTTTTTGCTGCCCGTCCAGAGCGATATCGTCGAGCAGGATTTGGCGGCTATAACGCATAAAGTCACGGTCATTCATCGCCAACTCCTGCAATTTCCAGCAGCTGTGCCGTTGCCAAACGCCAGTCTACGGCTTGAGTAATGGCGCTGACGACGGCGATACTGCCGACACCCGTTGCTATCACCGCAGGCGCGCGCGCCAGACTGATACCGCCAATCGCCACGGTGGGATAATCCGCCAGGCGCTCAACATGCCGTGCCAGCTGTTCCAGTCCCTGCGGTGCAGAAGGCATCTGTTTGGTTTGTGTCGGAAACACATGTCCCAGCGCGATATAAGAAGGACGTGCCGCCAGCGCGACGTCGATCTCCATATCGTCATGGGTCGAAACGCCCAGCCGCAGGCCTGCCGCGCGGATGGCGCTGAGATCGGTGGCTTGCAAATCTTCCTGCCCCAGATGGACGCCATACGCCTGATGCTTAATCGCCAGCCGCCAGTAATCGTTGATAAACAATCGCGCGTTATAGCGGCGGCCCAGCGCAATTGCCGCCACCACATCGGCTTCTACCTCTTCATCGCGCCGATCTTTGATGCGTAGCTGGAGAGTACGTACGCCTGCATCCAACAGACGTTCGATCCACTGTACGCTGTCAACCACCGGGTACAGTCCTAAACGAAAGGGTACAGGAGGAAACTCAGGCTGATACATCACGCTTCCTCCTTACGCAGGTAGATTTCTCCGCCTCTGGCGCGGAAGTTCTCCGACATATCCGCCATTCCCACTTCAATGGTTTGCGCGGCGGCGTAATCACGCACTTCCTGGCTGATTTTCATCGAGCAGAATTTCGGTCCACACATGGAGCAAAAATGGGCGACTTTACCGGACTCTTGCGGCAGGGTTTCATCGTGATAAGCGCGGGCAGTAAACGGGTCGAGGGCCAGATTAAACTGGTCTTCCCAGCGAAATTCGAAGCGGGCTTTCGACATGGCGTTATCGCGAATTTGCGCGCCCGGATGCCCTTTCGCCAGGTCGGCGGCGTGAGCGGCAATCTTATAGGTGATAAGCCCCTGTTTAACATCTTCTTTATTTGGCAGGCCCAGATGCTCTTTCGGCGTTACGTAGCAGAGCATTGCACAACCAAACCAGCCAATCATCGCCGCGCCAATCCCTGACGTGAAGTGGTCATAGCCCGGCGCGATATCGGTAGTTAGCGGCCCCAGAGTGTAAAACGGCGCTTCGTGGCAGTGCTCTAACTCCTCGGTCATATTGCGGCGAATCATCTGCATCGGCACGTGGCCTGGGCCTTCAATCATCACCTGTACGTCATATTCCCAGGCGATTTTAGTCAGTTCACCCAGCGTATGCAGCTCGGCAAACTGTGCTTCATCGTTGGCGTCCTGAATAGAACCGGGGCGCAGGCCGTCGCCCAGCGATAGCGAAACGTCATAAGCAGCACAGATTTCACAAATTTCGCGGAAGTGTTGATAGAGGAAATTTTCCTGATGATGGGAGAGGCACCATTTCGCCATAATCGAACCGCCGCGAGAGACGATACCGGTCAGGCGTTTCGCGGTCATCGGCACGTAGCGCAGCAGCACCCCCGCATGGATCGTGAAGTAATCCACACCTTGCTCGGCTTGTTCCAGCAGGGTGTCGCGGAAGACTTCCCAGGTAAGATCTTCAGCGATCCCGTTCACCTTCTCCAGTGCCTGGTAGATCGGCACTGTACCGATCGGCACCGGGCTGTTACGCAAAATCCACTCGCGGGTTTCGTGAATATAGCGACCAGTGGAAAGATCCATCACGGTATCCGCTCCCCAGCGTGTGGACCATACCAGTTTTTCCACTTCTTCTTCGATGGAAGAAGTGACCGCTGAGTTGCCGATATTGGCGTTAACTTTTACCAGGAAGTTACGGCCAATAATCATCGGCTCCGATTCCGGATGATTAATGTTGGCCGGGATAATCGCACGTCCGGCAGCAACTTCATCACGGACAAATTCCGCAGTGATATTTTCCGGCAGACGTGCGCCAAAGCTCATTCCCGGATGCTGGTGGCGTAAAACTTCGCTACGTATGCGCTCGCGACCCATATTCTCGCGAATGGCGATGAATTCCATTTCGGGCGTGATGATACCCTGGCGGGCGTAGTGCAGTTGGGTGACGCGGCGTCCTGCTTTGGCGCGTTTTGGCGTTAATACGCCGCTAAAACGCAGCTCGTCGAGGCCATCATCTGCCAGCCGCGCTTTTGTGTAATCGGAACTGCGCACGGTAAGTTCTTCGGTATCGCCGCGCGCATCGATCCACGGCTGGCGTAGTTTTGCCAGCCCTTGCTGCACGTTAATGGCGATCTGCGGATCGCCATACGGACCGGAGGTGTCGTAGACCGGAATCGCTTCGTTTTCTTCGTACTGCGGTTGTTCTTTGCTACCGCCGATTAGCGTCGGGCTAAGCTGGATCTCACGCATCGGCACGCGTACGCCGGGGTGTGTGCCAGTGATGTAAATGCGTTTTGAGTTGGGAAAGGCGGAGCCTTCCAGGGTGTCGATAAAATGTTGGGCCTGGGCGCGCTGTTCGCGGCGGGTCAGTTTTGTTGCAGACATAGCTCATTCCAAAAAGTTAAGGACGTGGCTTGTCAGACGACGGATGAAGCAAGAGACGATCGCCGCAAAGGCGATGCGATAGCAGATTAACTCTTGTTCCCTTCGCAGGTATTAGCCTGATCAGGTTCCGCGGATCCCGAATAAACGGTCTCAGCCAGTTAAGGCACTCCGACAAGAAATTAGCCCCACAAACGGGGCGTTGAATGTAAATTACGCGTTAACAGCGCAGAACTCAAGCAGGATGTTTGACGAGGGCGGCGTCAAGCACCAGTAGAATCAGCTTATCTTCCAGCACAAAGCGCGCTTCCAGTGCCTCGCCGATGTCAGATAAAACCTGTTGAAACTCAAGGTAATTATCATGATCGATGGCGGTTTCCAGACTGGAATCGTAGTCATCCATAATCTGTTGAGTATTGGCTTCGAGTTGTGGCCAAATCTTCGCGGCGCGTGCGAGTTGCCCATTGCCTTCCAGCTTATGAAGAATGCGCTCATAAATACTGAAATGTCCGGCAGACAAGTAATCGACCAGGCTCTGACAAAAATCATCAAGGGCTTTTTCGTTTAGCCTCATGTACGATTCTTTGCCAGGCTTAATGCCAACCAGATTGTAGTAAGCCACGAGCAGATGCTTACGTACATGTAGCCAGCGATCAACCAGTTTGTTACTTCCTCTGACGCGCTCCGTCAGGTTATCGAGCTGGTTAAGCATGATTGACTCCGCAAGTTTGTATTCAAAAACTGCTCTGTGAGAAATGTAAAAACCATGTTAAACATGCCAGTGATGCAAAGGTAGTGCAAGAGCTATGGATCGTATAATTGAAAAATTAGATCACGGCTGGTGGGTCGTCAGCCATGAACAAAAATTATGGTTGCCGAAGGGAGAATTGCCATATGGCGAAGCGGCAAATTTCGATCTTGTGGGTCAGCGCGCACTACAAATCGGCGAATGGCAGGGGGAACCTGTTTGGTTAGTACAACTGCAGCGGCGTCACGATATGGGGTCGGTACGTCAGGTCATTGATCTCGATGTTGGGCTGTTTCAACTGGCCGGACGTGGCGTGCAACTGGCGGAGTTTTACCGATCGCATAAATACTGTGGTTACTGCGGGCATGAAATGTATCCAAGCAAAACCGAATGGGCGATGCTGTGCAGCCATTGCCGTGAGCGTTACTACCCGCAAATCGCCCCCTGCATTATTGTTGCCATCCGTCGCGATGATTCGATCCTCCTCGCCCAGCATACCCGTCATCGTAACGGTGTCCATACAGTACTTGCCGGATTCGTCGAAGTGGGTGAAACCCTCGAGCAGGCAGTCGCGCGGGAAGTGATGGAAGAGAGCGGAATTAAAGTTAAAAACTTGCGTTACGTGACCTCCCAACCGTGGCCGTTTCCTCAGTCGTTAATGACCGCGTTTATGGCGGAATATGACAGCGGCGAGATCGTGATCGACCCGAAAGAATTGCTTGAGGCGAACTGGTATCGCTATGACGATTTGCCGTTACTCCCGCCGCCCGGCACCGTAGCGCGCCGTCTGATAGAAGATACAGTGGCGATGTGTCGGGCAGAGTATGAGTGATGATACACTGACCGCCTGACGCACTAAGGAACAGCCAAAATGACCGAACTTAAAAACGATCGTTATCTGCGGGCGCTGCTGCGCCAGCCCGTTGATGTCACTCCAGTATGGATGATGCGCCAGGCGGGTCGCTATCTACCGGAATATAAAGCCACGCGCGCCCAGGCGGGCGATTTTATGTCGCTGTGCAAAAATGCCGAGCTGGCGTGCGAAGTGACTTTGCAACCGCTGCGTCGCTATCCGCTGGATGCGGCGATCCTCTTTTCCGATATCCTCACCGTGCCGGACGCGATGGGGTTAGGGCTCTATTTTGAAGCCGGAGAAGGTCCGCGTTTTACCTCGCCAGTCACCTGCAAAGCCGACGTCGATAAACTGCCAATTCCGGACCCGGAAGATGAGCTGGGTTACGTGATGAACGCGGTGCGTACCATTCGTCGCGAACTGAAAGGCGAAGTGCCGCTGATTGGTTTTTCCGGCAGCCCGTGGACGCTGGCGACTTACATGGTTGAAGGCGGTAGCAGCAAAGCCTTCACCGTGATCAAAAAGATGATGTATGCCGATCCGCAGGCGCTGCACGCGCTGCTCGATAAACTGGCGAAAAGCGTCACGTTGTATCTGAATGCGCAGATTAAAGCCGGTGCTCAGGCAGTCATGATTTTCGACACCTGGGGCGGCGTGCTTACCGGGCGCGATTATCAACAGTTCTCGCTTTATTACATGCATAAAATTGTTGATGGTTTACTGCGTGAAAACGACGGTCGCCGCGTGCCAGTCACGCTGTTTACCAAAGGTGGCGGACAGTGGCTGGAAGCGATGGCAGAAACCGGTTGCGATGCGCTGGGCCTCGACTGGACAACGGACATCGCCGATGCGCGCCGTCGCGTGGGCAATAAAGTCGCGCTGCAGGGTAATATGGACCCGTCGATGCTGTACGCGCCGCCTGCCCGCATTGAAGAAGAAGTGGCGTCTATACTTGCCGGTTTCGGTCACGGCGAAGGCCATGTCTTTAACCTTGGTCACGGCATTCATCAGGATGTGCCGCCAGAACATGCAGGCGTGTTTGTGGAGGCAGTGCATCGCTTGTCTGAACAGTATCACCGCTAAGGAGCGATTATGGATCTCGCGTCATTACGCGCTCAACAAATTGAACTGGCTTCTTCTGTGATCCGCGAGGATCGACTCGATAAAGATCCGCCGGATCTGATCGCCGGAGCCGATGTCGGATTTGAGCAGGGCGGCGAAGTGACGCGAGCGGCGATGGTGCTGCTGAAATACCCCTCGCTTGAGCTGGTGGAGTATAAAGTGGCCCGCATCGCCACCACCATGCCTTACATTCCTGGTTTTCTCTCCTTTCGTGAATATCCTGCGCTGCTGGCAGCGTGGGAGATGCTGTCACAAAAGCCGGATTTAGTGTTTGTCGATGGTCATGGGATCTCGCATCCTCGCCGTCTTGGCGTCGCCAGCCATTTTGGTTTGCTGGTGGATGTGCCGACCATTGGCGTAGCGAAAAAACGGCTCTGCGGTAAATTCGAACCGCTCTCCAGCGAACCGGGCGCGCTGGCCCCGCTGATGGATAAAGGCGAGCAGCTGGCCTGGGTCTGGCGCAGCAAAGCGCGCTGTAACCCGTTGTTTATCGCTACCGGCCATCGGGTCAGCGTGGACAGCGCGCTGGCGTGGGTACAACGCTGCATGAAAGGCTATCGTCTGCCGGAGCCAACGCGCTGGGCGGACGCGGTGGCCTCGGAACGTCCGGCGTTCGTGCGCTATACAGCAAATCAGCCCTAATTCAGGTAAACTGCGGATAATTTCCGTATTTGAGAACTCAACATGTTACAAAACCCAATTCATCTGCGTCTGGAGCGCCTGGAAAGCTGGCAGCACGTCACTTTTATGGCCTGCTTATGCGAACGTATGTACCCCAATTACGCCGTATTCTGTCAGCAAACCGGCTTCGGCGATGGGCAGATTTACCGCCGCATTCTCGATCTCATTTGGGAAACGCTGACCGTCAAAGACGCAAAAGTAAATTTCGACAGCCAACTGGAGAAATTTGAAGAAGCGATTCCTTCAGCCGACGATTTCGATCTGTACGGCGTTTATCCGGCAATCGATGCTTGCGTGGCGTTAAGTGAACTGGTCCATTCGCGTTTAAGTGGCGAAACGCTCGAACACGCGGTGGAAGTGAGTAAGACTTCCATCACGACCGTGGCGATGCTGGAAATGACTCAGGCTGGTCGCGAAATGAGCGATGAAGAGCTCAAAGAAAACCCAGCTGTAGAGCAAGAATGGGACATTCAGTGGGAAATATTCCGACTTTTAGCTGAGTGCGAAGAACGCGATATCGAGCTGATAAAAGGCCTTAGGGCAGACCTGCGTGAGGCGGGTGAGAGCAATATTGGTATAATTTTTCAGCAATAAGACCAGAAAACGTGATTTAACGCCTAATTTGTCGTACCTGGAGTCTTCCCTTTCGCCCCCCGTCTGGTCTACATTTGGGGGGCGAAAAAAAGTGGCTATCGGTGCGTGTATGCAGGAGAGTGCTATTCTGGCATTTCCGTCGCACTCGATGCTTAGCAAGCGATAAACACATTGTAAGGATAACTTATGAACAAGACTCAACTGATTGATGTAATTGCAGAGAAAGCAGAACTGTCCAAAACCCAGGCTAAAGCTGCTCTGGAGTCCACTCTGGCTGCAATTACTGAGTCTCTGAAAGAAGGCGATGCTGTACAACTGGTTGGTTTCGGTACCTTCAAAGTGAACCACCGCGCTGAGCGTACTGGCCGCAACCCGCAGACCGGTAAAGAAATCAAAATTGCCGCAGCTAACGTACCGGCATTTGTTTCTGGCAAGGCACTGAAAGACGCAGTTAAGTAAGATTGCGTGGCAGTGAACAGTTTTAACGAAGGGGTGGTTTCACCCCTTTTGTCTTTCTGGCGTCGATCATTGATGCTGGCGGGCGCTCTGTTTCTTACTGCCTGTAGTCACAACTCTTCACTTCCTCCCTTTACCGCCAGTGGATTTGCTGAAGACCAGGGCGCGGTACGCATCTGGCGAAAAGACAGCGGCGATAATGTGCATCTGCTTGCCGTGTTTAGCCCGTGGCGCAGTGGCGATACCACAACGCGAGAGTATCGCTGGCAGGGCGATAACCTCACGCTCATCAATATCAATGTTTACAGCAAACCGCCGGTGAACATTCGCGCGCGTTTTGACGATCGCGGTGATCTGAGCTTTATGCAACGTGAATCCGATGGGGAAAAACAGCAGCTTTCTAACGACCAAATCGATTTATACCGTTATCGTGCTGATCAGATCCGCCAGATTAGCGATGCCTTACGTCAGGGGAGAGTCGTGCTGCGCCAGGGGCGCTGGCATGCGATGGAACAGACCGTGACCACCTGCGAAGGGCAAACCATTAAACCTGATTTAGATTCGCAGGCGATAGCGCATATCGAGCGCCGCCAGAGCCGCTCTTCTGTTGATGTCAGCGTGGCATGGCTGGAAGCGCCCGAAGGTTCGCAATTACTGTTAGTGGCAAACTCTGATTTCTGTCGCTGGCAACCCAACGAGAAAACGTTCTGATTTACCAGTGGCCCACACCCATATGACCGCCACCACCGCAGCCGCCGTAGCCCATGCCCATTCCGGCTCCGCGCGGAATACCCGCTTCAGCCATCGCAATATCCCGTTTCACCCGTAACTCATCTAACGACTGACGCAAATTCTCCATCTCTTTGGCGACCGCGTTAATTTTGCTGCTATCCGGTGGGTTCGCGGCTAACAGGGCATTGTATTCATAACGCTTTGTCACCAGTTGCTGTTGCAGTGCGCTGCTTTGAGCGTAAAAGTCATTATGGATTTTCTGCCACGCTGTCTGTTGTTCGCTGGTCAAAGGCGCGGCATTTTGCTGCCACATACCATGTCCGCCGTGAGCAAATGCAGATGTCGATCCCATCGCCATTGCTGAAAGCGCCATCATTACCAGGGCAATTTTCGTGTTCCGTTTCATGGTTAATCCTCCAGTGGTTGTCTTACTTCGGATATTGCATCTTCCGTGCCAACGATGAAACGCTGATATGACGGGTAATCTGGCATGATAAACGAGTAAAAATGACTCGCCTGTTGTGGGTAGCGAGTCATTTTTACTCATTGAAACTTAAGCCTTTGTGTTACAGCGCAGGGTAAGCGCTGATAAAAGATGGCATGATTTCTGCTGTCAGAAAGGGATGAGCAGGCAAAGAAGAAGATGCGTTTTATGCAACGTTCTAAAGACTCCTTAGCTAAATGGTTAAGCGCGATCCTCCCCATGGTCATTGTTGGGCTGGTGGGGCTGTTTGCGGTGACAGTGATTCGCGATTATGGGCGCGAGACTGCCGCCGCCAGACAAACGCTGCTGGAAAAAGGCAGTGTACTTATTCGTGCTCTCGAATCCGGCTCGCGCGTCGGCATGGGGATGCGCATGCATCATGCGCAGCAGCAGGCATTACTGGAAGAAATGGCCGGGCAGCCTGGTGTACGTTGGTTTGCGGTCACGGATGAACAAGGAACAATCGTGATGCATAGCAACTCCGGCATGATGGGAAAACAGCTTTATTCCCCGCAGGAAATGCAGCAGTTACATCCGGGAGATGAAGAAGCGTGGCGGCGGATCGATAGCGCAGACGGCGAGCCTGTTCTGGAAATTTATCGCCAGTTTCAACCGATGTTTGCTGCTGGAATGCACCGGATGCGCCATATGCAGCAGTATGCCGCGACACCACAAGCAATTTTTATCGCTTTCGACGCCAGTAACATTGTGAGTGCTGAAGATCGTGAGCAGAGAAACACCCTGATTATCCTCTTCGCCCTGGCGACGGTCTTGCTGGCAAGCGTGTTGTCATTCTTCTGGTATCGCCGATATCTGCGCTCGCGGCAGCTATTGCAGGATGAAATGAAGCGCAAAGAGAAGCTGGTGGCACTGGGGCATCTGGCGGCAGGCGTTGCCCACGAAATCCGTAACCCACTTTCCTCGATTAAAGGGCTGGCGAAATACTTTGCCGAACGCGCGCCAGCAGGGGGAGAAGCGCATCAACTGGCGCAGGTGATGGCGAAAGAAGCTGACCGTTTAAACCGCGTGGTAAGCGAGTTGCTGGAACTGGTTAAGCCAACGCATCTGGCTTTGCAGGCGGTGGAACTCAACACGCTGATTAGCCACTCATTACAGCTGGTAAGCCAGGATGCAAACAGCCGGGAGATCCAGTTACGCTTTACCGCCAACGACACATTACCGGAAATTCAGGCCGATCCGGACAGGCTGACTCAGGTCCTGTTGAATCTCTATCTCAATGCTATTCAGGCGATTGGTCAGCATGGCGTGATTAGCGTGACGGCCAGCGAAAGCGGCGCAGGCGTGAAAATCAGCGTTACCGACAGCGGTAAGGGAATTGCGGCGGATCAGCTTGAAGCCATCTTCACCCCGTACTTCACCACCAAAGCCGAAGGCACCGGACTGGGGCTGGCGGTCGTGCATAATATTGTTGAACAACACGGTGGTACAATTCAGGTCGCAAGCCAGGAGGGAAAAGGCGCAACGTTCACCCTTTGGCTTCCGGTCAATATTACGCGTAAGGACCCACAAGGATGACGCACGATAATATCGATATTCTGGTGGTGGATGATGACATTAGCCACTGCACTATTTTGCAGGCTTTGCTGCGCGGCTGGGGTTATAACGTCGCGCTGGCGAACAGCGGGCGACAGGCGCTGGAGCAGGTGCGGGAACAGGTTTTTGATCTTGTGCTTTGCGATGTACGAATGGCAGAGATGGATGGTATCGCCACGCTAAAAGAGATCAAAACATTAAACCCCGCGATTCCGGTGCTGATTATGACCGCGTACTCCAGCGTCGAGACGGCGGTAGAGGCGTTGAAAACCGGGGCGCTGGATTATCTCATCAAGCCGCTGGATTTCGATAACCTGCAGGCGACGCTGGAAAAGGCGCTCGCGCATACACACAGTGTTGACGCTGAAACGCCTGCGGTGTCTGCCAGCCAGTTCGGTATGGTCGGTAAAAGCCCGGCGATGCAACACCTGCTCAGTGAAATCGCCCTCGTCGCGCCATCGGAAGCCACGGTGCTGATCCACGGCGATTCCGGCACCGGTAAAGAACTGGTCGCCAGGGCGATTCACGCCAGTAGCGCACGTAGCGAAAAATCGCTGGTAACGCTCAACTGCGCGGCGCTCAACGAATCCTTACTGGAGTCTGAATTGTTCGGTCACGAAAAAGGGGCGTTTACCGGGGCCGACAAACGGCGGGAGGGGCGCTTTGTTGAGGCGGACGGCGGCACGTTGTTTCTCGATGAAATTGGCGATATCTCGCCGATGATGCAGGTGCGTCTGCTACGTGCGATTCAGGAGCGCGAAGTTCAGCGTGTCGGTAGCAACCAGACTATTTCGGTTGATGTCCGGCTGATTGCGGCGACTCATCGCGATCTTGCCGCAGAGGTGAATGCCGGGCGTTTTCGCCAGGATCTCTACTATCGCCTGAACGTGGTGGCGATTGAAGTTCCGTCGCTGCGTCAGCGGCGGGAAGATATTCCTCTGCTGGCAAACCATTTTCTTCAGCGCTTTGCCGAGCGTAATCGCAAGGCGGTAAAAGGTTTTACGCCCCAGGCGATGGATCTGCTGATTCACTACGACTGGCCGGGAAATATTCGTGAACTGGAAAACGCGGTGGAACGGGCGGTGGTGCTGCTGACCGGGGAATATATTTCCGAACGCGAGCTGCCGCTGGCGATTGCCAGTACGCCGATCCCGCTGGTACAAAGTCAGGATATTCAGCCGCTGGTGGAAGTCGAAAAAGAGGTGATTCTGGCGGCGCTGGAGAAAACGGGCGGCAACAAAACCGAAGCCGCCCGCCAGTTAGGGATCACGCGCAAAACGCTATTGGCAAAACTGTCGCGTTAGTTCTGCTCGCGTTCGATAGCGCGCCAGCCGATATCTTTCCGGCAGAAGCAGTCGTCCCAATGGATATCGGTCATTAAGGCATAAGCGCGTTTCTGCGCTTCTGCCACGGTATGACCCAGCGCGGTAACGCACAGTACGCGCCCGCCGCTGGTCACTACCTGCTCGTCATCCGCTAGTTTCGTGCCCGCGTGGAACACTTTGCCGTCTGCCACTTCTTCCAGCGGCAGGCCGTGGATCACATCGCCGGTGCGGTAATCGCCCGGATATCCACCCGCAGCCATCACCACGCCGAGAGAAGCGCGTTCATCCCACTCGGACGTTTTCTCGTCCAGCTTGCCTTCACAGGCCGCCAGGCAGAGCTCAACCAGATCGGACTTCATGCGCAGCATAATCGGCTGGGTTTCCGGATCGCCAAAGCGGCAGTTAAATTCAATAACCTTCGGATTGCCCTGTTTGTCGATCATCAGGCCCGCGTAGAGAAAACCAGTGTAGGTGTTGCCTTCCGCCGCCATGCCTTTCACGGTTGGCCAGATGATACGTTCCATCGTGCGCTGATGAACCTCATCGGTCACTACTGGCGCAGGGGAGTAAGCGCCCATCCCGCCGGTGTTCGGCCCGGTATCTTTATCGCCTACGCGTTTGTGATCCTGGCTGGTGGCCATCGGCAGCACATGCTCGCCGTCCACCATCACGATAAAGCTCGCTTCTTCGCCGTCGAGGAACTCTTCGATAACAATGCGATGACCCGCGTCGCCAAACGCGTTGCCCGCCAGCATGTCGCGCACGGCGGCTTCAGCTTCTTCCAGCGTCATCGCCACGATAACGCCTTTCCCGGCGGCCAGACCGTCCGCTTTAATGACGATTGGCGCGCCTTTCTCACGCAGATACGCCAGCGCAGGTTCTACCTCGGTGAAGTTCTGGTATTCCGCTGTGGGAATGTTATGGCGGGCCAGAAAGTCTTTGGTGAATGCTTTAGAACCTTCCAGTTGTGCAGCACCTGCGGTTGGGCCGAAGATTTTCAGCCCGGCGGCGCGGAAGGTATCGACTACGCCTTTCACCAGCGGCGCTTCCGGGCCGACGATGGTTAGATCTACCTTTTCGTTTTGTGCGAAATCCAGCAGCGCCGGGATATCGGTTACGCCGATAGCGACGTTCTGTAGCGCGGGTTCCAGCGCAGTGCCTGCATTACCCGGAGCAACAAAAACAGTTTCAACCAGCGGTGACTGAGCCGCTTTCCAGGCCAGCGCGTGCTCGCGCCCGCCGTTACCAATCACTAATACTTTCATCTATTGCTCCATTAATGGCGGAAGTGGCGCATGTCGGTGAAGAGCATCGCAATACCGTGCTCGTCGGCGGCGGCAATCACTTCGTCATCACGGATGGAACCGCCAGGCTGGATTACACAGGTCACGCCCGCAGCGGCGGCGGCATCAATACCGTCGCGGAACGGGAAGAACGCGTCAGAAGCCATTGACGAACCTTTCACTTCCAAACCTTCATCGGCAGCTTTGATACCGGCGATTTTCGCGGAGTACACGCGGCTCATCTGGCCTGCGCCAATACCGATGGTCATATTGTTTTTGGCATAGACGATAGCGTTGGATTTCACGAACTTCGCCACTTTCCAGCAGAACAGCGCATCACGAAGTTCCTGTTCGGTCGGCTGGCGTTTGGTGACGACGCGCAGTTCTTCTGCACCGACCATCCCCAGGTCGCGATCCTGAACCAGCAGACCGCCGTTCACGCGTTTGAAATCAAGACCCGGAGCACGCTCGCCCCACTGACCGCAGATCAGGACGCGAACGTTCTGTTTAGCGGCGGTTATTTTCAGGGCTTCTTCGCTGGCGGACGGCGCAATAATCACTTCGACAAACTGACGAGAAATGATGGCCTGTGCGGTTTCCGCATCCAGCTCGCGGTTAAAGGCGATAATGCCGCCGAACGCGGAGGTTGGGTCGGTTTTGTACGCGCGATCGTAAGCATCAAGAATGGAATGGCCGATAGCCACGCCGCAAGGGTTGGCGTGCTTCACAATCACACATGCCGGCTCGGCGAACTCTTTCACGCACTCCAGCGCCGCATCGGTATCGGCGATGTTGTTATAAGAGAGGGCTTTACCCTGAACCTGGGTTGCGGTAGCAACGGAGGCTTCTTTCACATTCTCTTCTATATAGAAGGCAGCCTGCTGGTGGCTGTTCTCGCCGTAACGCATATCCTGCTTCTTAATGAAGTTCAGGTTCAGCGTGCGTGGGAAGCGACCGGCGGCTTCTTTGCTTTCACCGTGGTAAGCCGGAACCATGCTGCCGAAGTAGTTGGCAATCATGCTGTCGTAGGCGGCGGTATGTTCAAAGGCTTTGATAGCGAGATCGAAACGGGTTGCAAGCAGAAGCGATCCTTCGTTGGCATCCATCTCTTTAATGATGGCGTCGTAGTCGCTGCTCTTCACCACGATGGCGACATCTTTATGGTTCTTGGCGGCGGAGCGCACCATCGTTGGGCCGCCGATATCGATGTTCTCAACCGCATCTTCCAGCGAGCAGCCTTCACGGGCAACGGTCTGGGCGAACGGATACAGGTTAACAACCACCATATCGATAGGCTGGATCTGATGTTCTTCCATAATGGCATCGTCCTGGCCGCGACGGCCCAGAATTCCACCATGTACTTTCGGATGCAGGGTCTTCACGCGTCCATCCATCATCTCCGGGAAACCGGTGTAATCGGAAACTTCGGTTACCGGCAGACCTTTTTCTGCTAACAGACGGGCAGTGCCCCCTGTAGACAGCAGCTCCACACCGCGTGCGGAAAGTGCCTGGGCGAATTCGACGATACCGGCTTTGTCAGAAACACTGAGCAGAGCGCGGCGGACTGGACGACGTTGTTGCATGGTAAATCCCCTGGATTTGACTATTACAGAGAGCGTTAGCTGAATTTTTCGCGAAAAACTCAGCTAACGCCCCTAACGGGGCATCCTTATTTTTCGCCCGCATTGTAACGAAAACGTTTGCGCAACGCTCGCGAATTTTTCTCTTTCAATGGTGATCACAATTTTGACAGTGGCTACCGTGGGAAAAATACAGAAATTACATTGATGATTGTGGATAACTCTGTGCGTAAAAAGGTATAAAGTGGGGTTTTGCTGGGGAATGCAGCAGTCAGTCATTTTTATGCAATTTTTCTATTGCGGCCTGCGGAGAACTCCCTATAATGCGCCTCCATCGACACGGCGGATGTGAATCACTTCACACAAACAGCCGGTTCGGTTGAAGAGAAAAATCCTGAAATTCAGGGTTGACTCTGAAAGAGGAAAGCGTAATATACGCCACCTCGCGACAGTGAGCTGAAAGCCGCGTCGCAACTGCTCTTTAACAATTTATCAGACAATCTGTGTGGGCACTCGAAGATACGGATT
>ERZ1106922.317-NODE-317-length-17929-cov-11.958823_pt1 | contig 17929 bp, 14 predicted proteins | sample MGYA00403656_ERZ1106922 | MGnify/ENA primary metagenome ERZ1106922 (study PRJEB35170, sample SAMEA104062453) | human gut metagenome | biome: human gut; feature: human-associated habitat; material: faeces | place: Denmark | collected 2012-10-12 ... | reverse complement strand
GGATACATCCGCCCGAAGGACCGCCCGTCTGCGCGGCTTTGAACTTCTTGCCGTTGGGAATGCCTCCGCCTATCTCTTCGACGATGGTGCGCAGCGTCGTGCCCATGGGGACTTCCACAAGACCGACGTTGGTTATCTTGCCGCCCAGCGCGAACACCTTCGTGCCCTTGCTGCTTTCGGTTCCGATGGAAGCGAACCACTTCGCGCCGTTCATGATGATGGGGTTGATGTTCGCCCACGTCTCGACGTTATTGAGAATGGTAGGTCTGCCGAACAGTCCCTTGACCGCAGGGAACGGAGGACGGGGACGAGGCTCGCCGCGATGTCCTTCTATGCTTGTCATGAGCGCGGTCTCCTCGCCGCAGACGAACGCGCCCGCGCCGAGACGTATCTCGATGTCGAAATCGAATCCCGTGCCGAATATGTTCTTTCCGAGCAGACCGTATTCCCTTGCCTGCTTTATCGCGACCTGCAAACGGTGTACCGCTATGGGATACTCCGCGCGCACATATATGTAACCCTGGTTGGAGCCTATCGTATAGCCCGCGATAGCCATGGCTTCGAGCACGCTGTGCGGGTCGCCTTCGAGTATGGACCTGTCCATGAACGCGCCGGGATCGCCCTCGTCGGCATTACAGCAGACGTATTTGATGTCGCCCTTGGAGGCTTTCGCGAAAGCCCATTTCCTGCCCGTCGGGAAACCCGCGCCGCCGCGACCGCGCAGACCGGAAGCGAGCATTTCGTCGATGACCTGATCGGGCGTCATGGTCGTAAGCACCTTGGCGAGCGCCTGATAGTCGCCCGCGCCTATCGCCTCGTTGATGTCCTCTGCCGCGATAAGACCGCAGTTGCGCAGAGCGATACGCATCTGGCGCTTATAAAAGGGAGTTTCGAGGAATGGTATGATGTTGCCGTCGGGCAGCAGCGTACCCGAATAAAGGTACTCTTTGATAACGTCGCCGCCGGGCACGAGGTGACGCTGCACGACCATCTTGGCGTGAGCGGGCGTCATCTGCGAATAGAACGCGCCCTCGGGATAGACTATCATGATGGGACCGAGCGCGCAAAGCCCGAAACAACCCGTTTTGATAACGAGCACGTCCTTTATGCCCATTTCTTTGAGCGTCGTCTCGAGCACGTCGATGATCTCTTTGGAGCGGGACGACGTGCAGCCCGTACCGCCGCAGACAAGCACCTGCTTGCGGTAACCCGTCGCTTTCTCCAGCTTGGCGGACTGTTCGCCGATGAGCTGGCGGACTTTGATCAGGTCAGCATATCTGTTTTTTATGGCATTGAGTTCGGCTACCGTCATTTCTTTCCCTCCCTGTACGGCTGAAGGATGTCGTCGAGCATATCGACGGTCAGTTTGCCGTAAACATCGTCGTCTATCATCATGACCGGCGCGAGACCGCATGCGCCCACGCAGCGGCAAGAATCGAGCGAGAACAACCCGTCCACCGTGCATTCGCCGCACTTGACTCCCAGCTTCTTTTCGAGAGCCGCGAGTATCTTGTCCGCACCTTTAACGTAACACGCCGTGCCCAGGCACAGGCTTATCCTGTGTTTGCCCTTGGGAGTGAGCGAGAACTGAGCGTAGAACGTAGCGACGCCGTATACTTCGGACAGCGATATGCCGAGCCCGTCGGCGATCATCGTCTGTACTTCTATGGGAAGATAGCCGTAAATGGCCTGCGCTTCCTGAAGCACCGGCATCAGACAACCGGGCATGGACTTGTGCTCTTCGATGACTTTCCTGAGCTTCTCTTCCTGTTCCGGCGTACCCTGAAAACCAAGGTTTTGACCCTTCATCATATACCTCCGTGTAAGTTTCGCGATATCCGTATTATTATAACAAAATCCGCCGCGAATGTAAATAGGTTTAAGCAGCAAGTATTGCAATGTTCGCTTATTTTAATTGCATATTATATTGCGGGCGAACGAAACACATATTTTACATGCAAAAAGCGGAACGCGCGTTACGGCGTTCCGCTTTTACGGTATGTCTCTAATCAAAAGCTCACACTCTCTGCTGCTGTTTGCGGCGGACGACGATCGTCGTGTTCTTCTCCGCGCTGCCCGAAGGAGCGTGCTTCTTTTTGCGTTCCAGCTTATCTATGACCGCAACTGCATCCATGCCGTTCTGCGCGGCAACGGGCAGCCCCCCGGTGACATGCTGCCACTGCGTGGCGAGCACGACGTTTTTCAGACCGCTTATCCTGTTCCCCGTACTGTTAGGGATGACGTGCGACGAGATCGCGAAACTCATGTACGCACCCGTTTCCGAAGCGACGAACCTGCGGTAAGTGGCGGGCGTCCATACGTCCACACACGAAAGATGTCCGCGGAGCTCGGGGAACTTTTCCTCGAGCGCGCCTATCGCGGCGTTTGCGATATTGCGTTTGAGCGTTTCGTAAGTCTCTCTTCTTCTCTCCCGCATTTCGATAAAGCGCTTCGCGGCTTTTTCGCTGCAATAAGTGAGCGTCTGCAATATGTTCTTACCGTCGGGTGCGAACGACTTTTCGTGAGCGAACCCGCGCACGATGATATCTTTGCCGCCGAGGATGTCCTTATATCTCCCGGGCACCTCGAATACGAATTCGTCCGAGAACGGAAGGGACGGAAGATCGCAGGCTATAGCGCATTGATAGCTCGAGAATCTTTTGAGGCGAGGATCGGAATATTTCATCGCCAGGCTTTTGGGCATCTTTTTATCGAGCAGTTTGCCGAACGTCATTGCGGGATCGGTAGTCAGCACGATATAATCCGCTTCGACGGTAGTGCCGTCCGCAAACGTCACGGACTTGGCGCTGCGACGTCCGCGGTTTATCTTCACGGCTTCCTTGCGCAGATGCAGTTCGCCGCCGAGAGCGAGGAACCTGCTTTCCATGCGCTTTGCCATGGCGAGCGAACCGCCTTCGGGAAGGTCGGCATTGTCGCCGCAGAAGCACGCCGCCACATATACGAGCGCGATGGCGCCGTAGCTTTCGGAAAGGAAGCACCCGAAGAACTTTCGCAGGAGCGGATGACCGAAACGCGCGCCCAGCTCGCCGAGCGTCAGCCGATAATACTTAATCAGCAAAGGCAGTGCCGCTACCACGCCCATAACGCCGAGCCGCTCGTCATGTTCCTTCCCCGCTATGCCCGAGAGTCCCTGTACCGCTTTGACGGCTTTTATGAAAGACGTTATCTCTTTTTTGTCGTCGGGAGATATGCTCAGCATGTCGCTTTCGAGCTTATCGATATCACGGCAGAGCGAAAGGCGCTTGCCGTCGAGATCGCAGGTATACAGACTCTCGCCGCGGTATATACCTATGCCGTCGCCCAGCGCACCGAGTTCCTCCCACATCTTATACGTTTCCGTATACGGGTTGGTGCCCGTGAGCCAGTGGATACAGTTGTCTATATGATAACCGTTCCTGTTCCAGCCGGTAAGATTGCCGCCCGAAATGAAATGCCTTTCGCATACTATCGCATGATGTCCGTGTTTCTGCGCGTATATGCCCGCGGAAAGCCCCGCTACTCCCCCGCCTATTATGAGAACTCTTGCCAATATCGTTACCTCGGTAGATGATCTTTGTTATCTCTATTATATTATGTCCCGTGACGGCTACGGTATCACACCGCCTCGGATATCGGGACCTCGTATATTATGCCCCATAAATATAAATACTCGATAAACTATCGCATGTTGTACGTTTAAGTTGATCCGTTATTTTTTCGCTATTAAAAAAGAGCGGATACGATATCCGTTCCTATATAATTAGAACCGATCGTTACGCTCTGCGGCGTATTTCGGACTCGCTCACGCTCGTGCGGGATACTGCCCGCTAACGCGGTCAGGTTACTCGCAGCTTGCTTCGGTGAAACTCCGTTACTCTGTAATCGCACAAGGCTCGTAAGACGAACCGGTTTTCACGCATTGCTGTGCGCAATACGTGAAAACGGTTCTTACCCTCCTTCTCCGCCAACGGAAAAAGACGCACCGAAAGTGTTCGGGTTTGTTATTAATACGGGATACTGCCCGCTGCGCGGTCAGGTTACTCGCAGCTTGCTTCGGTGGAGATACGTCACTCTGTAAGCATACAAGGCTCGTAAGGCGAACAGATTTTTGCGTATTGCAAGTTTACAATATGCAAAAATGTTCGCCTGCCCTCCGCCTCCGCCAAAGCAAAAAGGACGCTATTTATGCGTCCTTTTTGCTTTGGCGGCGAGTTATCGCCTTTGTACGAACTTTGAATTTCCGATAAAGGAGCAGCCTCTCTGGACTGCTTCTCCGTTTCAATTACCGATGCAATTGAGTTGGTGTGTTTTTTGAGCGGTTCGGCAAAGTAGTAGTTGATGATGATCTTGTCATTGTACAGCACGATATCGCGGATCAGATATTTCACGAGAGCCTTCCTTACGCTTATATCCTGCACGCTTCCGCATATAGCTTTGTTCAGAAAGCGTATGACTTTTTCGGGCGTGATCTCGGCGAAGGTGCGTTGCTTTTCCTGTTCTATGTCGAAGTCCAGCTGCGAGATTTGCGTTTCGAGTTCTTTCAGGCGTTCTTTGGTCTGTTCCGTGATGATGCCTTGTTCGATAGCGGCTATGAGATTACGGGACGCTTTCAGTGCTGCCGTCCGTTTCGTTTCGAGGGATTTGATATTTGCATTGTTCCGTGACTTTTCATTGATGCGGCGGCAGATCAGTTCCGCCAGCGCCTTTACGGAGTCGTTGTCCGAAAGAAGCTGCCATGTCGTGTTGATGACAATATCTTCGATTTCTTTTTTGCAGGCAGTTTTAAGACCGCACGGCTTTTTGTCCCTTGAATGCGTCAGACAGGTGTAGTAGTAATGTTTTGCACCGGTCTTGCTCGTTCCGCTCACGCCGACCATAAGACGCTTGCAGTCGCCGCACACGAGCTTGCCCGAAAGAATAAAGTCGAATATTTCCTTCTTCCGCCCGGGCGCGTGTTTGTTTCCGTCCCGTATGTGCTGTACGCTTTGCCATAAAACATCGTCTACGATTTTGGGATAGATGTTGTCATAAACGGTATCGCCGTGTTTGATCTTCCCGTTGTACTTGGTGTTCTGGAGCATCTTATATATAGCCTTCTCGGTCAGATACTTCCCCTTCTTGGTGCGTATCCCGCGCTTGCGCATCTCATCGGCGATGTAGGCTGCCGTATAATCCTGCGCATACAGACCGAATATCTCTTTTACGATAGCTCCCTCAACGGGATTGATAACATTCTTCTTGTCAACGACGTCATAGCCGAACAATACGGGACCGCCCGTGTAGTTACCTTTCAGATAGCTTTCCCGAAGTCCGCGCAAGACCTTCTGCGAGAGTTCTGCGGAGTAGTATTGGTTCATGCCTTCGAGCAGCGATTCGAGAATGATGCCTTCGGGAGAGTCCGGGATGTTCTCCATTGCGGAAACGAGCTTTACCCCGTTCTCTTTCAAGGTGTGCTTATGGATAGTCATTTCATACTTATCTCTCGAAAACCGGTCGAGCTTATAGACGATGACATACTCCCATTGCCGTTTGCTGCTTGCTTTGATCATGCGCTGAAAATCCGGGCGCATATCGTTCGTACCTGTCATTGCGCGGTCTACATAAGTGTCAACGACGAGAAGGTCATTGTTCTTGGCGTAGTTCTGACAGACGCGAAGTTGTCCTTCAATGGACTGTTCCGTTTGGGTGTCGCTGGAATAGCGGGCATAGATGACAGCTTTTTTCATGTGTATAGAGCCTCCTTTATCTTTTTTGCAGAATTGTAAAAACCGAACTCGCAAACTGCTTGCGACTTTGTGAAATTTTCTGCGATTGCACATCTTTCTCCTTTGTTTTATTTGTCTTTCGACAAAAAGGAGAAATCGGGAAAAGACGGAGGCGTCAAGGAGCAAGCGAAAATATTGCATTCATTACGGTTCATTCGATGGTTTCGGCGATATTTTCCGCCCTTGACGAAAACGGCTTTTTCTGATACCAAACCCCAAACGAAAGACAAAGAAAATCGGCAGAGATTACCTTCACATACGGAAAAGATGACCTTTCTATACGGAAAAGGTGCGGTTGAGATACTCACGCTTTACAGGCTCTTTGATTTATCATTTTGTCATGAGAAAAAGAAAGCCGGTAAACTACGAAATAAAGGTCACGGGGGAACCTGTAATCGCCCGACTGCCCAAAGAACAAGCAGACTCTTTGGTGTTTTCGCTTGAACTTGTTATATACGATATGCTGGAACAAGAAAAATCGGAAAATCAAAGAAAGGACGAAGAAAAGAGGTCGTGACAACACGGCCTCTTTTGTTATGATAATTTTTAATAAAAACAGATCTAAGATGTCCGAAATGTTTTAATTATTAAGTAAAATATTCAGCTACTATTGATTTGAGCTGTTCGGTAATCTTCGAAAAATCCTGGCTTAAATCTAGTGTTTTCACACTAATGCTGTTACCACTCATCTTATAATTATTGTCTGGTTGAATAGCTTCGTCTGTTGAAGCATATAGCAGCATGCCGGACACTTTATGAGGTTCTTCTCCAAATTCTATATCTTTATTTTTAACATAGGTAAAGATCTGATACAAATTTGCTGAGTGAAGAGTGTGAACATTATATTGTACCTGAGTTGTGTGTGCATAATACTTTGCATCAATTATAAGTACATCGTTCCCTCGGGTCAGCATTATATCGCTTTGCATAACTGGAAGCATCGTACCAATGCCATCATCCAATGCCCAAGGGATCTGTGAGGCCGTTGCCGTCACCTGTGGGCATTCCTTTGCGTAGTATTCGAGAATGAATTTCTCGTACAGACGACTCATTCGCTGCTCGTCCACAAAGGAAGCCAGCTTGTATTCGCCTGCATCAGTTGTTAGAAGCATTCCTTCCAGAACGAGCTGGCACAGACTGATGAGCATGCGGTAGGTGTTGTTATTCCTTTGAAAACGAATTGCCGACCAGCGGATCGACGCAGGATCAATTGTGTCAACATTCGAGAAGAACAGCATTTCCTTTTTCAGATCGTTCTTATAGTCCTGATCCACCCGCGAATGTCGGAGCAGGAGCATGACAGTCGTTTTCAGTATCTGGTTCAAAAGGTTGTTTTCAGAAAGCTCGTCATATTCGCAGGTCAACATCCGCTTTCTGGCTAACCGGTTCTGAATAGTTCCCTGCATATTGATTTTACCACGAACAACAGCAACATCCTCTTCGCGATTCAAATACTCACGATACAAGCCCTGCTTCAACTGTCTGCCTATGCCCTTTGCAAGAATCGCAGCGAAGAGGTTATGCATGTTCTCGAACTCTTCGGTAGCAACATCCTCATAACCGCCTTGATTCAGCGTGGTGAAGGCATACGAAAGCATATAATATATGTTTTTTATGAATATGCTCTTGTCCTTAATCATTGAAATACACCCTGCAGAATGTTCTCCCAGCGCTGGACCTTATTGGGGTCATCAAACCAGTATTCATTCAGCATTGGGAGGATATCATAGTCCACGATGGAGTGTAGCCATTCTTCGGTACAAACATCTCTGCCGCAAAAATAACTGTGACCAATGCAGAACCCTTTACCTAGCGATTTATCGAGAGAGATTTCACGATTCAACTCCTTTACTTTATTTACGAGTTCATTGAACATTTCGTTGTTCAGTTCGTTCTGGTAGTGAATGAACCCTTCGGAGTCAAAGCCCGGTTCTACTTCAAAGAAACTGAAACGTCGACGAAGCGCATAGTCAATCATGGCAAGGCTACGGTCGGCAGTGTTCATCATACCGATGATATAAAGGTTCTTCGGAACCGAGAATGACAGTCCATTATAGGCCAAGGTTGCCTTCGTGCCTCTGTAGTCCTTTTCGATAAGCATTAAAAGTTCACCGAAGATCTTGCTCATGTTGCCACGGTTGATTTCGTCGATAATGAAGAAGAATTCCTTGTCCGGCTGGTTTGCGGCCTTTTGGCAAAAGCGATAGAAAATACCGAACTTCAGTTCGAAACCGTCCTCAACCGGTTTGTAGCCCATCATGAAGTCTTCGTATGAATAATTCTGATGGAACTGCACGAATTCTATACGGTTATCATCCATTTCTCCCATCATAGACCACGCCAGACGCCTTGCAGCGAAGGTCTTACCAACACCAGGAGCACCTTGAAGGATAATGTTCTTCTTGTTGCGGAGTACGGCTACGAGGTTTTCGTAGCGCTTTTCAGTCATATAAACCTCATCGAGGAAGTCGTTCTTCGTGTAAGGTTCAATAGACGCCTCAGAAGCAAGCGGATTTTCCTCGCGGATCATATCAAGGATGAAGTCATATTCGCCTCTTGTTAATTTGAACAAGCTGCCCTGTGGATTCGTGAAATACTCCATATGATCCAGCTCTGGACATCCTTTTAAAGTCGCGTAGTCAATAGGCGTAGTGAGCCCTTCAATTTTTTCAAAGTACAGTTTTTCACCGTCCTGCTCGGCATTGACACGAGCAAGCGCTACGACCTGTTTCACTGGATAAGACTCATATCCGATGATCATATCTCCAGCTTTTGCATCAAGAAAATTCTGGAAAATTCGACGCTTATTGCCGTTCTCATTGTAGAGCGTATAGTCCTGAACCTCACCAACGGCAATGTTGGAAAAGCTCCAGATTTTCGGGTTGGCATTCAGCCACCAGTATCCGCGATCTTCTTCGCCTGGAGCCGCCTTAACATACAACTCAACAGCGGACAAATCAACTTTATCCAGCGCGGTAGAAAGTTCATCTCGAAGTTTCCAAATGTACGAACCCTGCTCATCTTTAAAAGCGTGACGACCAATATAAAGAACCGGCCACCATTTTGAGTTTTCAGTATTGTTTTCCAAAATCGGGCATCCAGTCTTTTCTGCTACTCTTCTCGCAAGAGCGGATGAACCGGCATTGTAGAAGTTCTTCGACTCACCGTACTTAACTGCAAGCTGGGTACATGTTGCCTGCCCGCCATAGTCTTTCATTCGCTTCATAATTTCAAGACTTCCGGTCGTGAACACCTCAGAGTCTCCCAGCAATTTAACCCAATCATCTACGGACAGCCCCGGAGTGTAATCCGCCGGGAACCATTCTCCTTCGGCCTGCGTGTCAGAATCTTTTTGCGAAAAATATCTGCTGATATAGAAACCGACATCGATTGTCAGAGTTTTCAATTCAGGGTCAGGATAGCAAGTATCGGTCAGCTGAGACTGGAAGAGGTTCACTAACTCGGTATCCTCTTTCAGAACAAGGCTTATTTCATCGTAGAGTTTCAGGAAGTTACGGATGTTGTCGGCATAGGAACCTTTCTTAAACCGGTAGTCTGACTCTAGTTCATCGGCTACTGTTTTTACCTCACCAAACTTATAGATGTAATATTTGTCCGGATAACGAAGCCAAAGGTAAGTGCTGATAGCGTTTTCGTACTGGTAATGCTGTGCGGCACCGTTTCCATACTTTTCAAGAAGGATTGACGACTGCAGTTTAAACGCATCCATTCTCTCAAAGACATCTTTGCTCTCATCATAGAGCGCAATAAACATAGCACGCACCTCTTCAGGAGCCGCCTTTGCAAAACCGACAATCATGCCTTTGGGGAAGTTGTTATTCGAAGCTAAAAGATTGTATGTTTTATCAAGTGACCTATTAAGCATTTCTGCAAAATTAAGTGCATTTACATCCCAATTGTCCTGAAACCACTTTACTGCTTCCCACTTGTATTTTTCATTTCCCCACTGTTTGGAAACAAAGTTTTGCTTGTATTTAAGCAATACTTCCGTCAAACGAATTTTGTTAAACATACACTTATCCTCCAGAATGTTATTCTTTAAACATGATGTTTTAATCTTCTTTCTTCATGTTTGAAAACATTATGTGCTCGATCTTCGACCTCTCTTCAAGAAATGCCTTATTCGCTTCATCTCTTTTTCGCTCAGATTCTCTTACCCGATCTGCAATGCTTTTCTCCTTGTCAGGAGACAATCTTGGAATAGGAATAGTGGCAACGAAATCTGGTGTTATATGGTCAACAACCGATGCATATATACCTTTTTCAAGCAATATTTTTCCTATTCCTTCAGTAGCAAGATAAGCATATACATAGTATGGATCCACCAGTGTTTCGTCGCAAATTACTCGAATAACATGCTCCGTAACCATCGATCCCGCCATGCCATCCGTTACCATTACAACCCTTCCAGTAGAACCTGAACGCGTAATAAGTATCCAATCTTTCTCCACAAAATGTTTGGCTGCAGGTTGATAATCTTTGGGCTGGTACTGCAAATCAAACGGTCTTATTTGAAGTATTTGAGTGCCCGAATAAAACGGTGTGCTACTTTCACTCGATTCAACATAATTCCTTTTGTGTCGTCCTGGATAGAAAATACCATGTTCTACAACGAGATCACCAAGCCTAACTATCTCTTTAACATCTTCGCCTACGGACTCCTCAATCTCTTTCGCTAAATTATTCTTATTGGGATCCCAATACCAAGCATCAATGCGTCTTGAAGGATCGTCCATTATATGTTTGGAGCTTATTACAAAGCATGAGGGTGCTTTGCCCTCTTCGTCAGCTAATTCCATAACGCTTCCAGTAAGAATATAATTTTTCCATTGCGATAATATTTGAGGAAGATCATTCCAAATAACGAAATTGTCATGCTCATCCTTTAAATTCATCCCGCTCGAGTCTTTTTTATATAGCGGATTACCCCTACGATCATGTCCAACCGCTTCGGATACTGCCATAAAGATAGGATACTCTTCAGGAATCTGCTTTACTTTTTTTAAGAATACAAGTGAAGTTTTAGTTCCTGTATGTGGTTGAAATGCTTCTCTTGGTAAATCAACTACAGCAACGATTTGTACTTTATTAAGCAACCACTTTCTAAACTCAACACTTTCTTCTTGAGCTCCTGACAGATTTTGCTTAGGCAGGACTATGACCATCCTACCTCCATCTTTTGATTGTGTTGCTTCTTTAAGATAAAAAATATCTCGTTCAACAAATAATTTGTCTGGGTCTTGTCCATCAAGCAATTCTTCTTGAGGAATACCATTGACTAATTTATGTCCTAGCTCATATTGTTCTAACACGCTGCGCCTTGTGTCTTTGATGTGTGTTCCGAAAGGAGGATTCGTAGTAATAATGTCAACCGATCTCGGCTTAATCCTTCCCCTGAAGTTTGAATCCAACTTTGCATATGGCTCCAGAGAGTCAAAGTTGTAAATATTAGATTTTCCATCTCCAACAATCGCCATGTATGATTTGGAAATTCGATACAATAATGGATCAATATCACATCCATAAATGTACTTATCTGCGTAATCCTTTAATAAACCGTTGAGCCGATCATTGCTAAATCCCCTGTTTTTATACAGCTCATTAATCTGCTGACGAAGTTTTTCTATGGCAATGGATAAAAAGCCACCAGATCCACAGGCAGTATCCAAAATAATCTCATTGTCTTTATAAGAAGGTGATATTACATCCATAGCAAATCGTACAATTTCTCTAGGCGTAAAGAACTGTCCACTATCGCCTTTCAAGGTAGAAGGAAGCAGAATTTCATATGCATCACCTAACGCATCCGTGTTAGTTTCCTCATGCATTAAGGCAATCCCTTGCAGCTCAGAAACAATATAAGCAACCCAATCGTTGTCATACTCAATAGACTCGCCTTTGAACATCTTTCCGAAATCAGGATCTTGGAGTAATTTATGGTAAAGACTATCAATACGTTTTCTTATAGCTTTTTTCCCTTCTGCAGAAGTTACTTCCGTTGGAGTCGCACGAAATTCGCAAAGTTCATCGGGACTAATTTCATCCATGATTTTACAGAAAAGGAGCTTTATTACCTCAACAGCTATGTTCTCCTCACGTTTAATTGGACCGTTTCCATAAAGGTGGTAATACATTCTACTAAAGAGTAGTTTTAAAGCTTTTGCAGGTTTTAAATCTTGCTTTCTATATTGACCAATAGTTTCTTGAGTTTCTCCATATCTTGGTAATGTTGGGATTAGGATAAAATTAGTCGGGTCTTTCTTCAAATCTCGATAGTGATAAAATGGTCCCTCACTATTCTTTTCAAACCCGCCAAACCAAACACAGTACGGAGCTGTGGTCGCAGTAACATACGAAAAGGCTTGAAGATCATATTTTTTCTTCGGCGTTTCAATTTCGATAATAATATAGGCGTTTTCCTGTTTATGAATATTGCTATTATAAACGACTATATCCACTTCTTCAGCATTTCTATTAGAACCTCTTTGCAAAACAACCTCTATATCGATGTTCTCTTTTGGATACCCAAGATCATCGATAAGAATGTGCTCAAATAATTGTCGATACGCTTCTTCGGGATTATTTTTAACTTCCTTGCCTGTTGCGTAATCATAAAATCTGTTTTCTGCCATTTTATTTACCTCTTTTATCTGTAGTTGCGTCAGACTATTTTAATTCTTATGTTTAAGCTATCTATAGTAAATTAGGATTTTATTTTGTTAGTCATCATGTTGTAGTGCTGGCTTTGACCCAAGGCTTCAAAGATCATCTGGAAGACTTTTTTGTACGCCCCAACATCATCACAGTCTTCGACATAGTTGAGTCCATCGCTGATGCCGTTTGGATTATTGATATAAGCCAGCAAGGAAGAAGCAAGCTGATAATCAGTCATATCAGGCTGCCCGCCTTCGACCTGCTTTATAAACTTCTCCCGATTTTCCTTCTTTTCCAGAACGAGCTCACGAAGGTCGCTTCCCTCGTAGCCGCAAAGCTGAAGGAAGTAATACTCCAAAATCCGGCGCATCACATTCAATGTGGGGATAGTAGACTTCAGATCTCGGAGTTCTTCCCATAGAGCCGCATAGGAGTTCTGTACTGGGTTATAGTTTTCCTGTTCAGAAGGAACATCTTTGCTTTGACGGACGCAAAGCTTCACAGTCGAAACATTGTCGCTCTTACGGATCATATAAAAGGAAGCGCAGTTATAATAAGCGGTCTGCTGATATGTGATCTCGCGATGGAAGTAAACATTGTGAGTCAAAATGAACAACTGCTTGATATAGTCACCCGGAACCTTCGGATTGAGGTAATCGGTATTGTTCCGGCAAACATTGATCATTTCTCTGACGATAGAGCTGACAATAAACAGCGCCGTGCTATCCATGCTGGAAACCGGGTCATCAATAACGACGATCTTTTCTTTGAGTTCCTCGCTGTTCTTGCTGCCGCGCACCAGATGATAGAAGTAAAGGAAAGCGATGAAGTTCCGTTCACCCTCACTCAGGTTATCAGCAACGGAGCCGTCCTCACGAATGATCTCATAGACATTCTCCTCGTCGGCCTTGGCACGAATGCTGAAGCCTTGGAACCCAGACTCGTGCAGAATCTTATTGATGCTGTCGATGGCAGCTTCCGTATTGGCGTTATGCTTGTTCAGTTCGGAGATTTCCTTCGTAAGATCAGAGATATCCTTGCGAAGCTGAGTGCCGCGATCAGTCAGTTCCTTAAGTTCTTTATTCAGACGCTCAACCTCGTCATGGTACTTCTTCACCTCATCAGCAAGGATATAAGCAAGGTGCTGCATGATTGCTACCTTACATTTTGCCTTGCTGGTTTTCTTTTCAGTGACCACATCGTTGTTTGCCTTGATCACCTTATTGATGTCGTCAATGATTCCACCAATCTCCAAAAGCAGTGTATCAGTATCTTCAAGGGAAACGGTCGTGGCCGGATCTTTGCACTTGTCAGCGATACGCTGACGGTTGATTTCAAAGTTACTCTCAAGCAGCGCGATCTTTTCCTGATAAGTTTTCAGATCCACGGTTTCAAGAACATCGGACATATTTGCTTTGAGTTCGCGGACGATCTCTGCGGTTTCAGCTTCGTATGTAGTCTTGAATTGACCGAGGTCACGGATGTCCTGCTGATATTGCGCGTCAAAGCACGAAGCAATATCGTCCTCGAAAGAAGCCGGTAATTTCTGCTGGCAATAAGGACATTTGCCACCTGCTGCTGCAGAATAATGTGTATGACCATCACGGACCCACGCAGAAGCTGATGCACCCAGCGCCTTCATAAATTTTGCAAACTGTGTATCGCTGCTGCTGACAACCACCTTATCCAGCAGTTCCTTTCCAGGCAGGCTGCCATATGTCGTTTTAAAACCGGCACGCTTGAACTCCGGATAGCTTCTGGCTGTGTCATCGAAAGCAACATCATAAAGTTGCTCCAACTTTACAATGTCGATTTTTGTCGGAGAGGTTTCTGCAAGAACCGCATCGGTGAAGCTCTTTTTCTGTTTTTTGCCATCCATGCACTTTTCAAAGCGCTTACGGATATCCGCTGTAGTGGCGAAGCAGGTTTCTTGAAGTCCTGTCAAGGCAGCTTCGATGCCATTCTTTTTCGTACCATAGTCTTCAAGGGCCTTTGTTCGCTCATCAGACTTCGCATTTTTCTTATCTGTCAGCTCGACAATCTTCTTCTTGGCCTCAATATCCTCTTCCCCGAAGATAAAGACGCCTGGCAGATCGCCGTAATTTTCAAAGTTATTGTTTATGAAGTCCTGATTGTAAACGAGAACATCATAATCGTCACGCGTCTTTCCTTCTGCCCATTCGACGCCATCGTCTTCGTCGATGGCATGTGCAATGGATGATTTACCGGCACCATTATTTCCATAAAAGAAATTTATGAATGTGAGTTCATCGACTGACACACGAGAAAAGGTGGCACGGTCAAGTGTAATTTTTGTAATTGCTGAAGGAATCTTCTTTTGCATATATTCATTACCTACCTTTATTTATTCTTGAATGCGACCCTCGCGAACCCATTCATCTACTTCCGAAATCTTAAACTTATAGCTCTTACCCGCTTTATAAAACGGTAGCTTTCCTTCCTTAATCCAAGTACGAACGGTGTCCTGACTTACACTGAGGTGCTCCGCTATATCTTTTAAGTTTACCCATTTTTCAATAGTAATTTCTTTATGTTCAAGGTTCATTGCCTTTCCTCCGTTTCTTTCTGTATGCAATGATTAAAGCTTGAATACTTTGTATCCGTGTTGCTCAAATACTTCTATCATGTTTATTCTCTTTATGGCCCAATGTGTCCGACAGAGCTCGTTATAGTACTTTGCACCACCGATGCACAAATCCTCAGCCATATCAATCAGTATCTGTTGCGGAAATGTATTCAGGATTTGGAAGTATACTTTTATCCCGTTATCCTGAACTTTCACATCGTTTACATAGCCGTAATAGGCCATGTGATCCGGATCTGTCTTTGAGAAGTTATGATTTTCACTGCAAAACAGCGCCGGGAAGGTTTTTATAATTGCTACCGCCTCCGGAGTTAGCGAGGCACATTGCACTTTCATTTCATCGGAAGTACATTCTGTCAAAGCACGGTTCTTTGGAACTATAAAAGTCGGCTGATCATATTTTTCATCGCCAAGCACAAACAGGTTGAAGCAGTCATAATTGAATGTCACACTCTGAGGAGTCATCGGCCTGTTATTAGGCTGAAAGCCATTCATGATTACAACTGTTTGATTGACCGTGGTGTCGTAGTGCTCGACATGACCAATCTGGGTGTTGCCGCTTCCTTCTTGTTTGAATTCCAACTGCGTCGGCTGACCGGGATTTACGACCTGCGGAGGCTGACTGCCGTAATGGACCACATTATTGTCTTTCTCCATTGCATCAATCCTCCTTCTTGTCGGCGTGATAGTGTTCGATGTGACCGATCTGGGTATTGTTATCTCCATGCTGCGTGAAGTTGAACACGAACGGATGGTTCACGGTCTGCTGGACTGTCTGCGGTTGAGGTTCTTCATATACCTCGGCTTCTACCTGCTCAGCATCTTCGATGATAGGAGGTTTTTCCTCTTTCGCTTCCGGGACAACAACGACAAGCCCGTCAAGAATACCGTCGCCCATGTTTCCTCTGTAAACTCTTTTGCCGCCACCCTGAGACGGGCACCACTCGGCATAAGTCTCCTGACCCACTGTATTGTTCTTCCGGTACACAACAGCATAATGCCAAACCCCAAGTAAGAACGCGGGCAGGCATACTTCTGTAAGGTCGCCAAGTGCGGCCTTTTTTGTTTTTTCGCCGTTCGCGCCAATGCAGAACTCGTCATCGTCCAAAATAGACTGATCCCTCTTTATGAGATCAATGAGCGCCTTTACTAGATGCTCATGCTTTTTGACCGCAGCCCCGGTGTCGATAAAATCCTCAACAAAGACAGACATCGGCGTTAATGCCTCATGATAGTTCGTCTGGACACGCGAGTCAAAAGCCCTGATCTCCTTCGTATCACCAAAAGGCAGGTACACTCCATCGGAGGTCTTACACGATTTATATTCATTTGTTTTCACCTTATTCAGTCCGTCTTTTGGCACTTGATAGTCTGGGTTGATGACCTTAATGAGCCCGGTCAAAACTTCGGGATCTGAAAGACCATCCCGCTCACCGTTATAGTGTTCTCTTGCTTTGAGCCGCTGCTTGAGCGCCTGCAGCACCAAGGTGAAGAATGTGCCTCCACAAAGACGGGGGTAAACGCTGTTTGACACAGTTAACTCCTCCGATTGACTCTGGTTTTCACTGGAACATGGGCTCGTATGAGGAATACTACAAACCCCATCAAACCCTATTAAATCTTATTATAACACAAAAAAGCGACAATTGCAATCCTTTGCAATTACTTCATCGTTATCAATGACATTTTGAAATTTTACTCAAAACCTTAAAAACTTAAAGAACTATTGCGTTAAACCTTATGAACTATTTGATATGAGTTGTAAGGAAAAGCAACGCCTTACGGAAATTATTCGAAAAAATTTTTTGAAGTCGCAAAAACCTTGCGAGTTCAACTTCTAAACTACAGCCAAGAAAGGCAAAGGAGGTGAATATCGGTGTCAGTCAACGAGAGGCGCAAAGCGTTATTGGAAGCCCTTTGCGCTCGCCGGCACGATACAAGAGAGAATCTTGCATTCGAGTTCGGCGTCAGCAAACGCACAATCGAATATGACGTGCTGAGCCTCTCGTTGGAGTACCCAGTCTACACCACGCAAGGTAATGGCGGAGGGATTCACGTCGTAGACGGTTTCCGGCTGGATATGAAATACCTTACGGACAAGCAGCTCGCCTTGCTCGAAAAGCTCGTCGGAGGGCTTTCGGGTGAAGATGCGGAAGTGATGAAGTCCATTATAAAAACCTTCGCATTGCCGAAGAAGGAGGACAAAAAGAAATGACGATGAAGCAGATCCAGACAGATTTGCAGGAGATACGGTACTACTATGCGCACAAAGACATCTTCGACAAAGCGTGCGATTCGGTCGTGAAAAACGCAATAGTTGAGAAGGTCGCCAGATATAACACAGTGATCCGGGGTGCCTCTCCTCAACTGTATGCATTGTATGTCGCGCTATACACCGAGAACAACACGCAGCTTGTTGTGGCGGACGACTGGAATGTATCCGAGGGGCACATCAAAAACCTGAACCGAAAACTGCGGGATTACCTTCTCGCGGCATTCGATAAAAACAAAAAGGAGGAAGAACAATGACGACGTATAAGCCGGAATTTGCGAAAGGAGCAACCAACGTGTACCGGACGGAGAACTATATCGTCAAGCAGGTATTCGGGATCTCGTTGGACAGCAGTCTGGGCAATGTGACGATGAGCTATGACACCTACTATCTTCGCACACCCGACCTCGACGCGATCTACGAGTATATGTTCTCCGACAGGAAGAACATTGACGGCAAGCGGCTCCACACTTCGATGTACGTCCGCACCTACATCGAATAACAAGGCGTAACCGAACGCAAAGAACATCAGGGCGAAACCTGTGCGGTACTTCGAAGGATAAGAGTGGCCACTCACCGCAAGACATCGCATAGGACAGCGGTCCGGAAAAT
>ERZ1106922.311-NODE-311-length-18259-cov-98.156559_pt1 | contig 18259 bp, 17 predicted proteins | sample MGYA00403656_ERZ1106922 | MGnify/ENA primary metagenome ERZ1106922 (study PRJEB35170, sample SAMEA104062453) | human gut metagenome | biome: human gut; feature: human-associated habitat; material: faeces | place: Denmark | collected 2012-10-12 ... | reverse complement strand
TATCATCTATTGGTTCAGGATAAATTTGTATTTTTTCTTTTTTTATCGGAAACCCCAGGCTCGGTGTCTTATGTTTTAGTTCCAGAGATTTGACCTCCCCCTAGGCCTATCACCAAGCTCCTGATGAATCTTGGTATGACATGATTTACAAACAGACATCAAATTACTAAATGAATTAGAACAACCTTGCTTCACTGGTAAGATGTGATGTACTTCTTCAACAGGCGTTATCCTTCCTTCTTTCAGGCAACGCTCACATAGCGGATGCTGCTTGACGTACACGGCACGAATCCTTCGCCAATTGTTCCCATACTTCTTGTTCTTATTATGTTCACGATTAAGTTTGTCGTACTGTTTCATCACGATCTTTTTATGATCTTCGCAATACTTTTCATCAGTTAACTTAGGACAGCCAGGGTAAGCACATGGTTTCTTAAATGCATGTGGCATACCACTACCTCCTTTGACAACAAAAAAAGCCCACTGGATTTCTCCAAATGGACTTATTTATCTCTATGGCTTTTGCCAATTATATCATATCATGAACTTGACAAAATCACAACGTATCACGAACTATCAGTGACTATCACGAACTATCAATTTTTCTATTGCTTCATTATGCTTTCTATAAACTGAAGCTATAGAACAATAAATCTTATTTGATATCTCAATCCATGATAGCCAATCGATATACCTAAAGATAAGCACCATTTGTAAATCCTCATCACCAAGTTTGGATATAGCTGTTTCTATTTCAGCTTTAACTCTACCGCATTGTTCTTCTAATGTTTCAAGTTCTCTTTTGGCATCAGCTGCCTTAATAATCCACTTAACAAATGGAGCTTCGTAAGAAGGCGTATGATCCACTCTTGGAGTAGTGAAGTCCTGTCCTGGAATAGATGATGCTCTTTCATCACAAAAGGCAATATACTCCTTTTTCTTTTGTATTTTTTCAAGTAGATTATGGTATCTACATAAATATGTCTTTTTATCCATTACATTGCCTCCTGCTTATATTTGCTTTTACTGCATCAATTAAGGCTTGTTGTGTAGTGTCTTTATTTCTTAAGGCCCTAGAAACGTCTTCATCAATTGTTTTATCTGCTACGATATGCTCAATGACTACTGTGCCTTCCTTTTGGCCCTGTCTATAAAGCCTTGCTACAGTTTGCTGGTATAGTTCTAAGCTCCAAGTCAATGAAAACCAAATAAGAATGTTTCCACCATCTTGAAGATTAAGACCGTGTCCTGCAGAAGCTGGATGAATTAAACCCACTTGTAATTTTCCATCATTCCAATCTTCGATAGATTTAGTTGATGCTAAAACTTCATAGTTGATATTTAATTCCTTTAATCTTTCTTCTATTCTTTCAAGATCATGCTTGAACCAATAAGCTACAAGTACTGGTTTTCCGTTTGCCTGTTCGATTAAATATTCTAAAGCATCAAGTTTCTTGTCGTGAATTTTCTTTATCTTCAAGTCATCTGTATAAACGGCACCAGATGCCATTTGAAGAAGTTTTCCAGAAAGGACAGCCATATTTGCTACTGAGATCTCATCTTCCTCATCAAAATTTAGGACTAATTCTTGCTTCAATTTGTCATATTCTTTTCTTTCAACCTCATCTAGGTAAACCTTGTAATCATTCATGATTAGCTTTGGCATATCCAAATGGTCAACTGCCTTCATTGAAATTGTGATGTCTGAAATCTTGTCATATATCGCTTCTTCAGCAAAAGGTAAAGGTTTATAAGAAAATATAACTTGTCCATTCCTCTTATCTGGTGCGAAGTACTGGTCTCTATAGTGGGTAATGAATCTACCTAATCGCTCACCTTTATCAAGAATCCTAAATTCACCCCATAAGTCCATAAGTCCATTTCCTGCAGGTGTACCAGTTAATCCAACCACCCTTTTTACACAAGGTCTTACTTTTAATAAACTTTGAAATCTTTTACTTCTACCATTCTTGAAGCTAGATAACTCATCAAGAACTAAAGTATCAAAATCAAACTTGATTCCAGACTTTTCAATAAGCCATTGAACATTCTCTCTGTTGATAATATAAATATCCGCTCTGGCTCTTAAAGCGCTTAGCCTTTCAGCTTCAGTACCAATAGCAACCTTATATTCTAGATTTCTTAAATGGCACCATTTCTTTATTTCATTTGGCCATACATCTCTACCAACTCTAAGTGGTGCAATGATTAAAACTTTATGTGCATCAAATGAATCAAATAGAAGATCATTTAATGCAGTAAGAGTTATTACCGTTTTTCCTAAACCGCAATCCAAGAAAAGCGATGATACAGGATGAGTTTCAATAAACTCTTTTGAATAATCTTGATACTTATGTGAACTGTATTGCATTTATAATTCCTCCTATCTGTTTTTCATCATCAAGTACATAAACCTTAAAACCTAATCGCTCTAGTTCTTTGTGCCTTACAAGCTATAAAGGTCTTGGTTTTTTGTGTGGTGCTTTTACTTCAACGAATGCGATCTTTCCTTTCGCTATCAGAAGTAGCCTATCTGGCATTCCTGCATAGCCTGGACTCACAAACTTCAATGCTAAACCACCAACTTTTTTAACTTCTTTTATTAACATCAATTCGATATCTTTTTCTCTTTTCATAAACAGCTTTTTAGACTTAGATGACATAGTCGATCACCCTCAATTCCTAAACTTTTCTATATAGATAAAATTTTTGATTTTTCCTTAAAAATTCTCATATAACAAAAGTTTTATATATGACTATGATCGACTATGCACTATATACTTAGTATATAGAGGTCTAATCTTCAACCTCCTCAAAGTCTCCATCACACTCTTTAAGTTTCAAGCCAACATAATATTTCTTACGTTTGACAATAAGCCTCCTAAAGCCAGACTTATCTAACGAAGCATAGAAGTCGGTTGTACTTCTCGTGTATTCGTTCATGTCCTGCGTGTAACGTTTATAATTAAGATAAAGTGCACTTGAACTCTCTTTAACTTTTGAATCAATGATGCATCGTTCATCCAAGAATTGCTGGAACCAGTTATTTTGCTCTCTATATGCAGCTATGGCATTAGAAACAATATCTGGAACTGGTAATTTATACTCAAGTTGAATTACTTTTTTAGCTCCTTCAATTATCCATGCAAGTACTGCTTCTCCTGCATTTTGAAACAAGTAATTACTATAATTCTTGATGTCACTTTTGCCTGTAATTTTGGCGTTAAAAGGAATAACAATTAATCTTCTCCAAGTTCCATCATCCATGCCACTCACTTTTGGTAGATGGTTAGTGTAAAGAACCAACATATGAGTTGGAGTAAAGAATAAAGGATCTTTATATTTCTTCTCACCTAAAATGTCATCGGTAGCACAAAGCTGTTTAACCATTGAGTCGTTAAGCCTTGCACCTTCCTGTGACTCGGAACAGATAATAAGTCTCTTTCCACGAAGTTCTGCCATTTCTGGTTTAACATTACGTTTGCAGTTAACAGTTAAAGCGTCTGGCGACATCTTGCCTTGATAGTTTCCTAAAACACGGCCGATAGTATTCCAGAATGTAGACTTACCATTAGCACCATCACCATAAGCTATAATCATTCCTTTATTAAAAATCTTACCTATTGCAGCAAGGCCACAAGTAAGTTGAACGTAATCAATAAGTTCTTGATTCCCTTGAAAGATGGTTTTAATTGCATCAAGCCATAGATCCATGCCTTTATTTGATGGTGAAACAGTAGTCATCTTTGTTATGAAGTCATCGGCTTTATGTTCACGAGCACCAAGCATTCCGTATCTCAAATCATATGTTGCCTTTGGAGTGCATAGTAAGAACTCGTTAGAATCTAAAAGTCTAGCATCGATTTCAAGGAATGAGTGTGTTTGAGAAAGTGACGCATTGATGGCTTTGTTATCTCGTCGCTTTAAAGCATAAGCATGATAAGATTTGGCAAACATGTATTTCTTGATTAGTTTTTCACCATCTTCAGACACGTCTTCTTTATCTTTTTTCTTGGTGCTTGTTGCAATATCTAAAAGACCTGCATCCACTAATTTCTTCTCTGCAGCTTCCACTGCCTTAGCTGCTTCATCTAATTGCTTTGAAGTTAAATCATGTGCAATACCCAAAGCCCCTGGATCACTTTCTTGCCAGTAGTTGTTTCTGTAAACTATAAACTTTGTTTGAGGAGAGTATCTTAAAACACCACGATAATGATTAGCCAAACATTCTGCTTGACCGACATCTGTTAAATCGTTAGGTATGTATTTAAAACCAGAACCTTTGAAATCTTCTGGTGCTATATAATCTGTGCTTGCAGCAACCTTATTTTTGAAGAACTTTTGAGCACTATGCCATATTGTTTTTAACTCAGATATTTCTAAGGGCGGAATGCATGCTTCACTGGCTTTAAGGTATTTATTGAATGCTTCTTCTGTATCACCATAACGCTTGATAAGCCTTGCAGCGATTTGAGACATTGTTCCATTTCTAGAACCTTCTTTAATTTCAAAATGAGAAATGAAATTATTATCCAAGTTTTCAAATCTAGATAAGTTATTCATGAACGTTTTAATATCTTCTTGTCCCTCATGAATTTCCACTTTTGCATTAGCAGTTCCAAAATAGAATCTAGCACTATCAAGTGCCTTTGAATCGAATTGTGGAAGATATCTCCAGACAGACTCTTTTAAGGCCTTCATTTCTTCCCAATTTGTAATAGGTGTATTTAAATTAAAGAAAACATGGAACTTAGGACGAGCCTTCTTACCATTCTTTTCCTTCATATTGTTTCTTGAGTAATGAATAGCATACGAAACGCCAGGAAATATTGCAGAAATATCATCTGCGCTTATCCAGTCTGCCTCATTTTCACTATGGTCATTATCTATATCCATAGGTACCATATTGGCACTTATGTAATCGTCGTTTGAGCGATGATGATCTTTATATAAAGCACACACAAAATCCTTAGAAACAGCTTTTTTTAGACTAGTCTCGTCAGTAACTTCTATGTGATTCTTATAAATCGTATTTGATGCTTTTTCTAAAACATCACTTTGATATATATCAAACTTCATATGTACCTCCGTTAATCTTTCTTGTAAAATTCGGTCTCATAACCATCTGCCCTGAGCAAGAGACCTGTGGCCCAGTCTGGTAGTTTTTTCATACCTGCCTTTATTGTTTCTAAAGACATGTCTTGTGGTATTTCAACAATTAATTCATCGTGAACGTGAGCAACAATTCTATAGTTTCTAAGGTTCTTCATGGCATTACACAAAATATCCCTAGATATTGTTTGAACGATATTTTCAACGAATTTAGGGCCATATGACTCTATTCGTTCCCACTTCTTTGCTGCACCTACACCCTCATAAGTGACCGTTTCATCACCATATTGGTTTTCAGTAACTTTTGGCTTGACATAAGCAAGTCTTCTACCAGAAGGAAGTACAACGAACAGTATTCCTTTTTCATAAAAGGCTACAATTTGGCCATATTTTTGCGGTATTTTGGTTTTTATTGCATCTTTGATTAACTTATCGATTTTCCACCAAAATACCGTAATCTTTGAATTTGCGGCCCTCCAAGCCTTAACTAAAGGTTGAAGTTCCTCTTCTTTTAATCCCATATCTAATGCACCCATTGATGTTAATGCACCAACAGATCCACCATAGCCTAGAGCTAATTCTGCAATCTTACCTTTCTGACGTAGTTCGCCATTAATACCATGTTTTACAACAGGGACATGAAACATCTTTGATGCTGATGCACAGTAGATATCATCGCCTCTTTTAAAAGCCTCAATTCTCCAAGTCTCACCTGCAAGCCAAGCAAGAACCCTAGCTTCAATTGCTGCATAATCACAAACAATGAACTTATATCCAGTTTTAGGAATAAAGGCGGTTCTAATAAGTTGCGATAAGGTATCTGGTATATCTTCATAGAGAACTTTTAATGCTTCTAAATTGAAACTTTTTAATAATTCTCTAGCTTCAGACAATGTCTCAATATGGTTTTGTGGTAGGTTTTGTAATTGAACTATCCTTCCAGCAAATCTTCCAGTTCTATTAGCACCATAGAATTGAAACATGCCATGACACCTTCCATCACTACACATAGAAGATTTCATAGCTTCATATTTCTTAATTGATGTTTTAGATAACTGAAGTCTTAATGAAAGAGCCTCTTTAATATCAGGAGCTGTTGAATTTTTAAGTAACGTTTTAACAGTCTTTTTTCCTAATTCATCCGTAACAACACCATTGTTTGAAAGCCAACTTCTAAACTGCTGCACAGAGTTTGGATTCTCTAAATTAGTTAGATTTTGTAGGCTTCTTGAAATATCTACACTTGTCTCATCAGACATTTTGATTGCTGATTCAACAAGCAATGAGTCAATATAGACACCACGATCATTTATTTCATGATCAATGTGATATTCATCCCAGACAAAGTCTGGAACAGGAAAGTGTAATAATCTATTCTGAATAGCCATTTCCACTTCAACATCTCGTTTATTGTAGAATTTGAACTTTGACCATTTGTATTTGAACAACTATTTTAATACAAACGACACCCTTGCCTTAAAAAGCGACACCCCTAAGTGTTAGAACGATTACTTCCGACACCCCTATCTTAGACAAAAAAATAACAGCCTTTTATTTGGCTGCTATTGTTATTTCCTTCATATTTTTGAACACAAACGTAATGCTCTTGTCATGATGCACTATCGCCTTGTCGACCAGTAAAATCCAAAGATCACTGTTCCAAGAGTCAATCACATCAGGTTTATCCTTTATGGACTCTATGAAGAGCTCCATCGATTTTGCTTTGGCGAGCCTGCCATTCTTTTCCTTGAGCAAAAACTTATATCTGGTTTCTTCAATCGAATGCATAGTGCAAAGCCTGTCATAATTATTTATGTAATCGGTTTGCGAATCAAGTGTCGATGCATTCGATGATACAAGTTCTTTTACCTTTTGTGCCAACTCTTCCATTTTCTCTATTTGCTTGCTTATTTGCTCATCGATTAAGGACACATTAGCGATGGTCTCAATCATCAATTTGCAATCATCTACAAGTGTAGTCTTATCAAGTACAAAATAGTTATAGGCCTCGAGGAACATCGACTTGATTTCTTCCTCACGCAATGTCGGAGTGTTGCAACGTTTTTCCTTGTTTTTGAATTTTCCATTGCATTGATAGACAATAGCCCTGTGCTCATCGTTAGAATGCCATATCTTCCTTCCAAAGAATGAGTCACAATCCTCACATACTAATTTGCTAGCAAAGATATTCTTAGAACTGTAAGTCTTGTATAGTTTCTTTCTCCGCTCAAGCTCTGCTTGGACCAAATCCCACTCGATCTTATCGATGATTGCAGGATGGGAGTTTTCTACATAATACTGCGGTATCTCACCATCATTTGGTTTGGATTTATGCGTAAGGAAATCAACTACGTATTTCTTCTGAAGAAGTGCATCACCTTTATATTTCTCATTTGATAGAATTGACTCAACAGTGGTTAAAGTCCATTTCCCCTTTCCTGATGGAGTACAAATCCCTCTTTCATTAAACTCCTTTGCAATCTTTGTAGTCGAATATCCATATTTCAGGAACAACGAATAAATTTCTTTTACAACCAATGACTCTTTCTCATCAATTGTAGGCCTTCCATCTTCGCCTTTTTTATATCCTAAAAAGTGTTTATATGGCATTGAAACCTTGCCATCACTGAACGCCTTTCTTTTGCCCCAGGTCACATTTTCGCTGATGCTGCGACTTTCTTCCTGAGCCAAAGATGCCATTATCGTAATAAGCAACTCTCCTTTCGAATAAAAGGTATAGATGTTTTCTTTCTCGAAAAATACCTCAACTCCCTTTTCCTTAAGTTTTCTTATAAATGTAAGGGAATCAACAGTATTTCTCGCAAACCTTGATACTGATTTTGTTAAAATTAAAGTCATCTTTAATTCTTCTATATAAAACAGTATTGTTTATTTGAGGGCATACCTTTAATATTTCAATAATATATTGTCGGTAATTATCTAATATAAATTCATGTTCTTTTTGAAATGGTTCAAAGAAATCTATATCTTTACCCCACCAATTACAAACTGTCTTATAAGATAAACCTAATCTTTCAGATATCTTTAGTTTTGATATACCTAGCTCCTTTAATTCTTGGAGCTTCATAAATTGTTCTTTTCCTAGCATTTTTATTTAAGTCCTCCTTTTTAAATTTTGGAAAAGTAACACTACTTGAAATATCTATTCAAGCAACAATGATACAATCATATCGACCACCTCCTTCAATTATTAAAAAAAATGATGATAAGGATTCCTCCATTACCACCACTTGTAATTATATAATTATTTTATTGAACGCTGCTGATTAACATTGTTAATAATCTATTTGGCTTTTTATCATTTGAGATAATATTTAACTTATTTGTATATCCAGAAAAGAATATATTCATATCAACAATATCGTTGAATTTTATCTTTCCACTTACAAGTAACAAATCATTAAGATATGCTTTATATACTTTTTTAGTTATACCTTCATTTGTTTTAAACGAAACAATTTCATCAACATATTTATCAACTAAATTTTGCTGAAATTTCATATTATTCTCTTTTGCTATGCCATTTGTTGTAAATGCATCAATTTCATTTAGTTTCAAATAATCAATTCCCATATTTTCATTTATTTTACTAATAAATATATTTAAAAGCTTTTTATATAACTCTTCTTCCAAAACATCTGAACTATTATTAAAAGCACAATCAATTAATTCTTGTTTCTTTTCTAATGATATTCTTTTAGTTACTACAACAATAACTGCCATTGTTTTTTCATATTTTTCTTTATCAGTTTCTTTCAATGATACATATCCTTTTTGGAGCAATACTAATTGTAAAATCATTGCACAAAAATACAAAAATGAATTAGCAACTGTATATGCACAATTATTACAAATATCTATAGCATTTTTATAACGATCTATAATGCTTCTATTATCAAAAACATTAACTCCAGTATTTGATACCAGCATTTCCGAATTAGATTTTTTCACAAATAAATCTAAATCGCGGAAAGTTTTAATTCTTTGTTCTTCATTTTTATTCTTCAACATCTCAAACATTGACATTTCACAAAAGAAAACTCTTTTAAAGTTCTTATTTTTGCACATGTCAATTAAGACCATTGTATCAACTAATTCACCATTCATTTTAAATTTCCTTTCTATAAAGCCATTATTTAATTGTTAAAGAGAGCGTAACATCTTCGTCACCAAGTAAATCAGTTAATTCACTCTTGGTCATACTAATATGACCTAATTTGGTATAAGACCAAGTATTAGAACCATAAAATATAACTATTTGATTTGATGAATACAAAACTATATCTCCTGGAGATGTAGTTAAACTAGCATCACTTGATGCAATATATTTACCAAGTGAACCTACCTGTTCAAAGTTACCATACATACTCATATTTATAGTTAGTCCATCTTTAGCAAGTTCTTTTAAAGCTTTAACTGAATCATTATCCAGCCAATTAACATCTACTATAGTATTACCAATTTTTAGTTAAATTGTCTTATTCGCATATGGGGCTTCTTCTTTTGGTTCAATAGTTGTAGGATTTGAATCAGTTGATGAACATGTAGTAAATGAAGGTGTTGTTGGAGTATCAGGCAGTGTTGTAACTTTGTTGTTAGAGCAAGAGGAAGTAATTAAAATTAGAATGATAAAAAGAAATAGTAATGGTGTTTTTCTAATATTGATTCTCATAATAAATCTTTTTGCTCATCTATCCAACTCAGCCATTTTATAACAGTACTTGCTCTTCTTTTGCATACCTCATAATTATCTATTTTATAGAGAATACTTATCATTTGAGATATTTCATCAATTGTTGGATTTGAATTATAATAATAACGCATGAAAAACACTTCGCCAAAAACAGGCATTGATACAATTAGTTGAGATAGTTTTAAAACCCTTGTATCATTTGAAACACTTTTAAGTTCTTTTGCGACCTCTGTGAACTGTCTTTTTAATATTAAACCTAAAAATTCACATGCGCTCAAATAATAAGATATTTGTCTATCGGTTCCTAAACTGAGCAACTCTTTAAGGTAGTCGTTGTCTTTTAATTTATCCTCATTAACTTCTAATAATTTGATAATCTTTTCAAAATCATTTGCTTGTGGAAATGGAACACTATTTCTTTCTTCCATAAATAAGCACCTCATCTACTTTTTTTCTCTCTTTCTTACTATTAATGTTTCTATTTGCTTTTATAGTTTTAGTAGAATATACTATTTCATAATTATCAGATTCATTAAATAATTCTCTAACAAACTTAGTATCATTATTTGATATTAAAACAAAGCAACCCTTTGATATTAATCTATCACACGTTTTTTTCAAGCGAATTAAATCATCATGAGTAAAGCCTTCTTTAACATAATTAACAAAACCGGAAATTTCATAATCATATGGTGGGTCAAAATATACCCAATCTCCAGCTTTGGCAGTCTTTGTAGTTTCAACAAAATCTTCTGATAATATTTTTATCTTATTTGTGTTCAAATAATTAGAGATTTCTATTAAATTGTTTTCATCACATATTAAAGGATTAACATATCTTCCAATAGGAGTATTAAAATAACCATTTTTATTTACTCTGTATAAACCATTATAGCAAGTTCTATTTAGATAAATTGTTCTAGCTGCTTTTTCTACATCTGTCATTGATCCATATAAGTATGGATCTCTGTCTAAGCTTCTAATATAATAGTAATAATCTTTGCAATGTCTACTTGCATGCTCTTTTAGCTTGGTAATTAAATCGTTGACATTATCTTTTATAACCATATATGCGTTGATGATTTCCGAATTTAAATCATTTATTATGCAATAATTATGTTTTAATTCAAAAAATACTGAACCTCCACCTAAAAACGGTTCAAAATATCTATTATCACCAATTTTATCATTGGTTACAAATTCTTTGATATATGGTATCAACTGTCTTTTACCACCGGCCCATTTTAAAAATGGTTTCATACGCTCACTCCTTATTCGAATTCCATTTCATCATTTCCACCAAAAATGAAATTGCCCTTTCTTATAGATTTTTCCATAAGTTCCTCTTTTTTCTTTAACGCTTTATAAATATCATAATCTTTGGATTTTTTCATTTCATCATCATAATAATTCAAATATATATAATAATTTGTTTTATCTGAATCTTTTAGGCCAAGTCTATGAATTCTATCTCTTGATTGAAGGTATTGGTATAAGTTATAATTTAATTCAAGATAATGTGCATCATGGCACGCTTTATGTAAAGATACAGATTCCGCTAATGTTGCAGGGTTTGTTACCAAAATTTGCAATGTACCATAGTTAAACTCATCTATTATTTTTTCTCTTTCAGATTGTTCTGTATCTCCATAAATCGTTTTTACATAATATCCTTTATCTTTTAAAACCTTATAGATCACATTGATCGTGTCTACGAAGTTGCACCACACGATTGACTTTCTATTGTTTTTTTCCAATATAGACAAAAACTTACATATCTTACTGGTATAATAAATTTCTCCATCTATATCTGTATTTTTTTCATTAAATTCAATATTTTGATTACATTTAAATGGAACACAACCTATTTCTACTAATTTAATTGTGCTTTCAAACGAATTCATCTTTTTTGAAATAATTTGATTATATAGTTCTCTTTCATAACTGTTTGTTTGAACTTGAATTAAATTATCATGTTCTGGGAGAGGTACGTTCAAATCTTTTTTATCTACTCTCACAAAATATGGATATAAAATATGGTTTAAATCAGAGTTCTGTAATCCAGTCTTTCTATATCTTGAATCATCAGATTTCAAAGTTGATTCAAACATTTGAAAATATGATTGTGCATAATCATCGTGTAATAGAGACATCATATTAAATAGATCTATATAGCCGTTTGGCAACGGGGTACCTGTCAACGCCATTCGATATCTAGTTTTATAAGCTATTTCTTTAAGACATGCATATTTCAAACTGTCTATTTTTTTTATTCTATGAATCTCATCAAAAACAATCATTGTCTTTGAATCAACCAACTTTAGTAGTTCATTTTTCACTTTTATAATAAGCTCATAATTCACTATAATAAGCCTTGATGTAGAGTAGTCATGTAGCAACACATCGCTTTTTTCACTAATGCTATCGTTATTAATTAAACATAATGGTGCATGATTATCGGACTCACACGAAACCGCATTATATTCATCTTTCCAAGACTTAGCACAATTGACTGGACCAATAACAAGCAATTTATCTACATAATTTTGATTTAGACTGCATTCATTAGCCAAATATTCAAATGCCCCAAGAACTGTTGCGGTTTTTCCACTTCCAGGAACAGAAAAGTTAAGTGATTTTTCCATCTTTACCAAATGGATTGCTGACTGTATCTGACTATCTTTAAGCGGACGTTTAATTAAAGAATTAATACCAGCTTTCAATGATGCAAAATCAGAAGTTGACGTATAATCAGTTTTCTTTATTTCAGTTCCTTTTACGGATAATTCATCATAATTTCTATAATGCAAATCAAAATAATCTTTTGCTTTCTTTGTTAAGTAGAAAGAAATACTATTGTTGTTACATAGTTTTTCAATTTTAAGCTTAAAATCCATCAATTCAGTTATACGTTTGATGTTTTTAAGTTTAAAGCATTTTTCTTCTTTACTTAAAAAATTAGAGGTTGAAAACTCACCAATATTTTTATAATTAAGCAAAGGTATCATATCGATGTTTGATGTTAAAATTACTTCTCCAAATTCATTAAAATCAAATCTGATATAGTTAGGATTTTTAATGTATTGTTTAATTTCTTCATAATCAACTTTTTCTATCATTTTGGTAATAATAGGGTCTGGTAAATCAACAGTTATAACATCATCCTTCTCATTATTCCAAATATTATCAAACAGATTATTGAGCTCATTTATGCTGTTTAATTCTCTTTTGCTTGGATTATCCCAGTCGATAGTAACTTGAAAAGCCTCATCATTAATTCCTGCCGCTGCTTCTGTGAAATTAGGCGAACCAATGTAAACTAGATTATGTATTCCATCTGATATAATTCCAAACTTATCATGAACAATACCAGAAATTTTATATACCAATTTTACATCTAACTTTCCAACCGCAATTAAATAAGAAAATAAGTTAACATCATCTTGCTTACAAAGCTCGTTAATTCTTTCAACAATAATTGTTTTAGATAGTGCTGTTGTTAAAGAACTTTTTTCAGAATACCCTTTATTAATTTGCTTAATTGTTTCAGAATCTATATCTTCTGACAAAATAAGTTGCATATACCCGTCATTTTTTATAAATTCAGATATTCCTTTTTTTAGATACTTAAAAATTCCAACCGAAAAATAAGCTGTAATTCTCTTATATAGATTGGCATTCAACAATGCTTTTGAATAAAAGTCTTCAACATCTTTCTGGTTAAAATAAATAGTATTAAAATTAATTTTTGACAAATCTTTATTCATTTTCGTTTTCAATTTGTAACTTAAGCGTTCTTACCTTGTTTTCTATTTCTGTTAATGCATTTTTTATCTCTTCCAATTTTTGATTTGCTATAGTGTTTGATGCATTGATCAAAGGTTTAACATTAACATTATCAAGGCTTTTTAATGCATTTTTACATTCTTTAAGAGGAATATCTATTTGGTTCTTTGCAACTTGCTTTGAAACAACTTTTTCATAGTTTTCTTTGTCCTCAGTTGCTTCATCTGAATTTCTTAATTCTTTAATCGATTCATTAAAATCATCTATATCAGTTGAATCTTCGATGATTGTTTGAATCTTGTCTCCAATTGTTTCTTTATGCTCATCAATTAGTTTTTTAGTTTCAGCTGAATCCTTGAAAACTTTCTTAATTAAACCATCTCTTAAATTTTGGGTAATTAAAGCAACATCTAAAGTTAATAAATAATCAAAAAATAGATGTTTTCTTTCTTGCTTTTCTAATTCAGTCAGATTTTTACCATCGTTCATAAAATATGTTACAAGCGGTTCAAGAGGCCAGTAAATTTTCATATCTTCAGCAATTTGATACTCACCACTTTTTCCTATGTAATCCAAGAATTCATCAACCAATTTACATGTTTTGCATATCTTACTTACATCACCTGCGGTAGTTCCATTACCTAATAGTTCAGCAATTGATGTATAATCAAAGCTATTTTCTTTTTCTATTAACCAATATATGCTCATATTTTTGTTAATAACATTGTATCCAACCTTCTCATCTGCACCAAATTGTACTCTTAATTCATATTCTTTTAGCAACTGCCTTGTAATCTGCTTGCCATCTACTTTAATTATTGCAGCTAAAAAATATGCGAATCTTTCGTCACTTGGAAATTCTCTATGTAAACGTCTAATACAAGTAAATCTTCTATTTCCGTCTACAACTGTTCCATCGTCTAGTACAACCCCAGGTTCTATCTGCCCAAACTTTTCAATATCTCTTTTTGTAGAAAGATTCCTTTCTTCGTTAGTAGACCATATTAAATTTTCAACTTCATCATTATACTTTTTTGGATCAATGTCCTTTAGGGTTGCAAGGTTTGTGTGCTCTTCGTTTTCAAATCTTTTAACCTCCATGAACATTCTTCCATTCGTTGGATTATACACTAGGATATCAACAGGAATTTTATACACATCATATTCTTGGGAACTATTTTTTAAAATTATAGTTTTTTGCTTAGCTGTACGTTTTATTCCCCACTCTTGATAATTATCATTTACATTTAAATTAAGAATCTCCATTTAAAATCTCCTCCATTTCCTTTTCATAATATTCTTTTGTTAAATATATTTTTTCCGAAGACTTCGGACAATAATAACCCATTTCAGACAATTCAGAGTTACTAAATTCTTTCTTTATTTTATATTCATCCATCATTTTTTCTTTTAAATCTATTAATGTTAGTGAACCATATTCATTAAGAATGTCATCCAACAATATCTTCATAGATAGTTCTGATTTAGAAAAAATAATTGTTCCCCATGAATTAAGATAATTTACACTTCTAATTGTCATAACCAAGTATGATACTATTGCTTTCGTATCAAATGAATATAACAAGTCTTTATATTCACTGTTAGTATCTAATACTTTTTTAAACTCATATGAATCTAAATAATCGTCGATAGTATATATCCCATTATTATCAAGATTGTCTTCAATATCTTTTTTTAAATTATTAACAACACACGTTTGTTCTCTTTTAACTACATTTAAATAATTATTATCAGATATTTTTACTACCAAGCATTCATCAACTAGATCAAACATCTTGTAGTAAAAGTATTCTTTGTTAGATATTTTAGAAAGTTCATTTTCGCTTAAAATATAATCTAGATCTAATAATTCATTTTGAACCGCTTCCAACCTATTGTTAAATAAATTCGAATAAATTGCCGTATTAGTTTTTATATAACCTATCTTTTTTAGGTTGTTAGAATTTAATAATAGTTCAACTTTTTTCGTGTCTGAGCCATATCTGATTTCTAGCTTGTCTCGCAAATAATTGTATCCAATACATTTATGTTCATTCAAGTCTTGGCAAAGTCGTTCATAATCTTCTTTTGGTATCTCATCATCTAAAGATATCAGACCGGTCGAATTTTTATATCTATTTATTACATCATAAAAATTTGCTAAAACAGAGGCTTCTTTTAATCCCGTTACATCACGTATGTGAGAAAGATAATCTTCAACAGTACAAGGTAGTTCCATATCCAAAATCATATTTTCTATGAATGCTTCTTTGTCTACTCCTAGCGATACTATAACTGGATTTCTTACAAATTCTATTTTGCTACCATATTTTGGGACAAATAATCTTTTCATCAATGCAAAAAGTTCAAATTCATCATTGACAAAATTTTTATTACATAATTCCTTGTTATTATCATAAAAAAATGAAACCGACCCATAGCCATAAAAATCATCTAGATACTTATCCATAGCTTCTATGAAATCAAACGACAAAGAATCTTCTTTATAAATCAAGAATTTTCTTCCTGTAACAGAAATAAATAATCTTTGGTGTTCGATTTTTCTAGTTTTAATTTTAATATCATCAATGTTCTTTCCTATACAAAGCTCTTCACTATAAATATTTAATTTTGATAAAAACTTGTTATAATCATCCGCAATATCATCAACACAAAAACTATGAAGAGAATTACTAATTACATATTTTTTAAATAGCGTAATAAAATCAAAATTTACTAATTCATTTCCAATAATTATAAGTTTGTGTTTTCTTAATACTTTCTTGCCAAGATCACTATCAAATAAGTTTAGATCATTAATATAGTCAATTGAATTCTTTAATGGTTTTATTTCGTATTTTAAGAAGATATATTCTATTAAGACATAATCAGTTAACCCTACAAGGGCGAATTCTTCTTTTTCGAAATCATAAATGCTCAAGAATTTATAATATTTAATTTCATTATAAAAAATAGGATACGAGCTTATTCTTTTCTTTATTATTTGCCTAACTCTTTCTCTAGTTATAGACATTTCTTGAGCTATAGATTCCAGCGTTGCTCCTCGGCATTTTTTTAATACCAATTCATCCCTCGGATCGCTTGATTTTAATAAATAATCACCGATCTGCTCTTTTCTAATTTTATAGCCATCAAACGTATTACTTATCTTATTTTCAGCAATTAATTCATCTATTATTGAATCAAATTCATATACACTCACTAAAGGATATTTATTAAGTATTTTTTCTTTTAGTACGTTATTCAAAATAGGTTCATTTTGCTTGATTTGATTTAATATTTCAGTTTTAGGACTAATCTTTATTACAGAAGATAATTCATTAATTGCAAATAATATTTTATCGTATGATCCCTTTTGTAATTTTATCTTCTCAGAAAATTCTTCAAATTTAGAAGATAGTAAATCGCAAGTATCATAATTTTCTTTTATTTTTTCAATTATAAATATATTGATGTCAAAGAATAGCAAACAATATATAGAATAGTAATTTGATTGCATCAAGTATAGATCATTGATTATATTCTCTGCTGTTGGTGTTTTTCCTAAAACATTGTATATATCATCTTTTTCGATAATTTTATCTTCTATTACTGACAAAATTCTCAATAAAGTCCTACTTGAGTGTCCTTTCTCAATCAAGTTAAGTAACTTTATGTTTCGTAGTTTAATTTCATCCATAAGTTACTCCACCTCAATATTAATGTTCTCTTTTTCAAAATAATATTTTAATAATCTCTTTATTTTCATTGTAGGTTCATGAGAACCAGCTTCCCACCTATTAACAGTTGCAAAACTAACATTAAAAAGAGCAGCAAATTCTGCTTGAGTTAAACACATTCTTAATCTTAATTTCTTAATTGCTTCACTATATTTCATAGTCAACCCTCACAAACGGAAAAATATATAATAATTATAACACTTTTATATAAAAATTGCTAGTAAGCAGCTGATAATTCAATATAATTTTTCATTTTTTCTCAAATTAATAAAATAAAAATCGCTCTGCAAACCGATGGGGCACAAATTATAACCATCAAATTTTTATATTAATTGTCTCTAAGCAAATAAGTACGCCTTGTCATTGATGCCTTTAACCACATTGAGAAGCGTCTTTCATTGATGTAATTTTAATCAATTTATTGGAACTTTTCTTTTCAAATATGTGCTAGTGAGACTTGAACCCTATACCTATAAATGTATCTATTGATGTTGCTTATGCTCCTATAGGTAAAGTTACATCAATATTTTCATAAATATTAATTGAAAATACCTATTTTCAAAATGCAACCCCCTGCCAAAATCGGCCTCAAAAATGCAACCCCCTCTAAATTTTGCTCTTTGAAAATGCAACTCCTTCTTTTTTGGCATAAAAAAATGCAACCCCTAGCGTTTTGAACCTTTAGAATTGCAACCCCCTAAATTAATGATTTGATTTATGCTATTAAAAATGATGCTAAAAATAAGGTAAATTCCTTATCAAACGGTATCGAGCCCTACTATTTTGGCTATTTTAACCCTAAAAGCAAAAAAATTGTGACAGATTTCTCGTATCACAATTCTAGTTCTTTTATGGTGGAGATGACGAGAATTGAACTCGTGTCCAAATAAGGCACCATCAAGAAGAC
>ERZ1106922.303-NODE-303-length-18517-cov-17.207020_pt1 | contig 18517 bp, 31 predicted proteins | sample MGYA00403656_ERZ1106922 | MGnify/ENA primary metagenome ERZ1106922 (study PRJEB35170, sample SAMEA104062453) | human gut metagenome | biome: human gut; feature: human-associated habitat; material: faeces | place: Denmark | collected 2012-10-12 ... | reverse complement strand
GTCGGCATCGACCTTGACCGTAATGAAGTACAGGTTGCCGTAACGGACAGAGGCAAAATCAGCGTTGTAACGTATGACCTCTTGACGGATAAAAACGGAAGACTGTATTTTGAGTATGGCGTCATGTTCGAGCGCGTCCATCAGGACGATTTTGAGGAGGCTGCATAATGGAAAACTGCGAAAAACACAGCAAACTTCTCTGCTCTGAGTGCAGGCACTACGACTATTGCGACATAGTAAAAAGATGTGACGGCATCTGCTATTCCTGCGACATCACGGAATGCGAAAACAATCCGGAATACAAGGAGGAAACGAAATGAAACTCACCCTTTCCAACATCAAAGAATTGAAGCGTGCTTCGACCAACCCTCTTACAAAACACGTCTGCAACTATGTCATCGACCGTTGGGGCGATTATGACAACAAGAGATATATCTTCACTGACGTGCTTGACCACGGCTGTCAATCGGGCATCGTAGGCGAACTCATCTATTATTCGGACACGGTGCGCTTCTACAAGCAATACCGTCAGGAAATCAACGCGCTGCTGTATGAACTTATGGACAGCACCGGGCTGTATGCTCCCTCTGAACTCTTCGGCGATAGATGGGACAAGGAAGATCCCCTCGCACAGGACGACTTCAATCAGAATCTGCTGGCGTGGTTCGGCTTCGAAGAGACACTTAGAAATATCGGCTACAACTTCGAAACTTTACAAAATTGCATTTAAGGAGGATAAGAAAATGACAGACAAGAACATCGCAAAGAAAGAAAAGGCTATCGAACTGCTCAAGCAAATGGATATTTATGCTCCGTACATAAAGGGTTTCCGCGAAAGCGACAAAGTATGCTTCTTTGAACGCTTCGGCGGCTATTGGGCTGAACAGGAGCCCGAACTCTACGAAAAGATGAAATCACTTGAAAAGAAGTACAAATGCCTCGTATATGCCATCACGCATGAATTTACCGAGTTCGGCGAGTGTTACTCATTCCTCATCGTTACAGACTATAAGTCGGAATGGAAAATGCTTATGTACTCAGAGGGCAATACTCATACGGCTTTCGCCTATGTCTGGAACAAAGACGACGATTGGTGCAGTGAGTTCGGCAGCGTGACCGTACAGAGTTTCGGCGGCGGTATCCGCAGGATCGCATGAGGCGGAACATGAAAGTATATCTTGTAAAACTCGATTGGTCCACCGAAGACAGCAACGACATCGAATTATTCGTTTTCGGCACTTATGACACGGCTTACGAAAAGTTCAAGGAACTTATCGCAAACGAAATGAACCTGGACAATTCATGGGTTGGCGAACTCGAATGGGAAAACGGCGTTCCGAAAGACGATAGAATCGAACTTGACTTTCTGGATCGCCGCAGCGACACCGATGAAACCGAATGCTATTGGATGATCACCGATACTTGGGATTACTGCATCCATACCTTCATCTCTATCGAAATCAAGGAGGTCTTATGAAACCGTTCAAAGCACAGGCTCACATCCACTCCCTTGACGGGCAGATGGATGAGATAACAGTCCTGAAAGAATTCGGAAAGAACAGCTATTTAGTGGATTATCACGGGGTGAAATGCTCCGCGATTTTTAATCCTTTCAACTGCACCTACTACGCAGACGACATCTATGGGAGGACTGACAATGAATAACATTCAGAAACTTGCCGCAAACGGCAACAAAAATCATCGTATCTTTGCCGCAACGGTCGTAGACCTTATGAACTCGCAAGGTTTTTACGGACGGCTGTACCGCTCCGTCAATAAAATGAACGGCGACCGTTATAAGCAACTCTATGACCTCATCGGAAAGCAGGATTTCAAAGATCCGCTCGACGTCGTGCTTTGGCTGGAATGCTGAAAGGAGGCTTACAAAATGAAAACCATCTTCTATTACTACAACTCAACGGGAACGCTCTTCCTGTCTTACAGCGACGGCAACGGCGGTTATATAGACCATGCCTATGTATTCTACTCTCTTCGGGAAGCAATACAGAAATTCCGCCATGAATACGGATTGCAACGCAAGCACATCCGCGTCATCAAACTTTACTAAGGAGGACTACCAAAATGGCTAAAATCGCAGAACTCAAAAAGTATCTCGGATATGAATTTTCTTCCGGCTCTTATACGGGAGAAGATTACAAATCGTTCCAGACCAAGTACATCAACTACCTCAAAGCGATATGCCGGAAAAACCATTGGCAGCTTGTCAATGTCAGGAGAAACCACTACTGCTTCTCCGCCTTTATTAAGAGCGCGGAAAACAAATGCGTGTACCTTTCCATTCCCGATGTCTGGTATTTCCCCAACGAATGGTACGGCTGTATTCTCATCCGAACGGCGAAAGACGAACAGGATTATAAAGGCGGCTTTAACTACCATACGACGCTCGAAAATCTCGACGTCAAAGCTGCGGAACTGCTTGAAGACTTACCCTTTTAAGGAGGCTCACGATGGAATTAAACTTGGAAGCAAAAAACAGAGAACAACAGCGTATCAAAGCCTATCTCGAAGAAAACGCCTCGGATATCCTTGCCGAAAAAATCAACAACGGCGTGTGTATCGAAAAGGACGGCAAGATACTTCTAAATCGCAAAACGCTGGACGACTTTATGTCCTATGCAAACGATGAAGCGAGAAAACTTGCCGAGAAAAGCGCTAAGGCTGCCTGTATAGACGATGACGTCGTATTCGGCTGGGCTGTCCACTATTTCGAAGAGGACAGCATCGAAGGCACGCTCTTGAACGAGGACGGCTCCGAATATAAGACGCAGCCCAAACAGGTTACAAAGTCACCGACGGCGAAACCAGCTCCGCCTAAACCACAGCCAAAACCGCAGATGTCCATGTTCGACCTGATGGGAGAAAATCTTGAAGGCATGTCTGCACCTTCCGAAGAAAAAGCCGATGACGAAGAAGACGATATGCCGTCCGATGAAGAGATACAGGAGATCATGGCGGAAATCGCCGAAGAAGAAAAGGCTGAACAGCAAAAGCCGACAGTCTCTCCCGTGTATCGAAAATATCTGGATGTGCAGGACAGGTATCCGCAAGCAATTATCGCCATGCGTTTGGGCGATTTTTATGAAGTTTTCGGCAAGAACGCCGAACTTCTTGCAGACGAACTATCGCTTACCTTAACGGGGCGTGACTGCGGACTTGAAAGCCGCGTGCCGATGATTGGTTTCCCCTACCACGCTTCGGATGTATATTTCGGCAAAATCCTGAGCAACGGGCACACGCTCGTCGTCATGGAAAACGACGACGAGGCGCACGAACTTCCTTCCGCACAGGACGTTGACCTTGAAACAGGAGAAATACTCTCCGAAGAAGAAATGCGCGAGTTTGACGGCGACATCGAAGAACCCGACCTTACGGACGATGAACCTGACATTTCCGCTTTCGATACCGAAGCGCTCGCCGTTCTGGATGAAATGTTCGGCAAAGAAATTACATTGAGGTGAAGACAATGAACCCGAATTACATACGACCTATTCCCAAAAGACTTGAAAAACGTATTCTTATCCACGATGCCAAACACGGTTGCAACAGCGGTCTGCGCTTTTATGCCTACCTTACTACCATACAAAAAGAGCTTGTAAAGATAACAGTTGCCGTCCGCAATAAGGGCAAGCATACGCGGCTTATAAAACAAGTCGCAATCCACGGCGTGTACTCGGACAAGTGCCTTGTAAAAGACATCGAATACAACTACATGGGCGGGTACCGCGTCGGCTGGTATGACGAAGGAATCAAATATCCGTATAACATGCGCCCGTTCTATAACGACGGCATCTGGTATCCCGTTGACTTCAAATACTTCAATCCGTGGGCGCCCGTTATCAACCCGCAGTTCGCGCTCTCCCTTCATGAGTTCCGCTATTCTGCCGTGGATATTCAAAATCCGCCCTGCATCATAACTTATCTTCGCACCTATCTCAAATACCCGCAGGCGGAATATCTCGTCAAAGCGGGGCTGGGCAAATACGTCGGCAGCACAATGATATTAAAGAAAATAGGCTGCGACAAAGGTTTCCGCAAATGGCTGATGGCGCAACGTGAAGAATTACGAGCGCATCACTACTATGTGGATGTCGTGTTGCGCGGGTACAAAACGGGAAAGCCGCTCGAAACGCTGCAATCTTACCGCGAAGCGAAGATAAACCTACGGAACAACAATACGCTTGCGCCCATACGCGAACTATTCAAAGGCGCAGAGCGTGAGAAATTCTTCGATTACATCTCCGAGCAAAACACCAACGCAAATACATATCTCGATTACCTCAAAGCCTGTAATTATCTCGGTTTGGATATGTCCTTGCCGAAAAACCGTTTCCCGCACGATTTCAAGCGCTGGCACGATATGCGAATAGATCAATACGCCACGGCGCGGGCGGAAGCAGACAGAAAAGTACGACAGGAGCTATACGATAAATTCGCTGCCATTGCCGAAAAATACCTGCCGCTCGAATACAATAAACGCAGCGCCTTTATCTGTATCATCGCCCACTCCCCTGCCGACCTCATCCGCGAAGGAGAATTATTAGACCACTGCGTGGGGCGAATGAACTACGACCAACGCTTTATCCGCGAGGAATCGCTCATCTTCTTCGTCCGCACAAAAGAACAGCCGGACACCCCTCTCGTTACGCTCGAATACTCGCTCAGCGAACACAAAGTTTTGCAATGCTACGGCGAACACGACCACAAACCGAGCGACGACGTTTTACACTACGTCAACAAAGTGTGGCTGCCTTACGCCAACAGAACCATCAAAAAACTTGCCGCATAGGAGGAAATCATTATGGCAAACTATTTCAGGATCACCGCTTACCACCCCGCCGAAAATCTTTCGGCTATCTTCGACAGCAACGGACGCTTTGAAAAACTCTGGCAGTTCTCGGCGTTCCTCGTCCAGAAAGGCTTCAAGATCGTCGAAGTCGGCTCGGACGATAAGTTCCGTGAAGGCAACATTTCCAAAGTTCCGGAAGATACTTCCCTCATCCTTCGGGCTTGCTCAAAAGGCGAACCAAAGAAAGACGGAACTGCTATCATAATTCACGGAAAGCATTACGAGGTGATACCATGACAAAGCGTGAAATCTGCGATGGACACCGCACCATAGCCTATTACAGCGGTTTAGGCGGGCTGGAAGTCCGGCACATCTCTTACGGTATCAATGACTTCATATACCTAATCGCAGGCACATGGAGCAATAACAGATCGTACCATAAGCTCAAAATCCATTACGGCAATAAGTACGCCTACATCAAACTGTACGGCTACAGATGCCGGCTTTCCGATTTCATCAAAGTCTGATTTCAACGGGAGAAGCCTATACGGTTTCTCCCATTTTTTATGCTTCCCGCCGCAAGACGCAGACACTCCTTTCAGGCACTTTTTACCGTGTACTTTGAGATGACCTCAGATTACCTTTTTGTCCCCTGTGAGAGCGAGGCGTGTGCTTGTCTTTGATACAAGTCGGCGGCGCTGACGCGCCGCCGAGACAAGCACACGCCTCGCAACCGAAACCGACGGAAATACGGAAAAAGCGGAACAGTTCGGGCGCGGCATCGCCGCTGAATCGCTCGGCGATTGCCGCGCGCATTCCGAAACTGTTATCCCCGTTTTTATACCGTATTTGCACATTCGGATTTCAGTGTACTTATCTCTCTTTTTATACGCTTCTAAAGAGAACGCATCGGCAATATAATGCACTTTATCGCACTGCGAAAGTATGATTTCATATTCACGTTTCGTTTCCTCTTTCCATCGCTTGGACTGAAAAAGAAACGGAATAGCAGCTTCCAATGTAATTTCCATTTTCGGCATATCTCCGCGTAGTTGCAAAACGATTTTTGCGGCGAGCAAATCAATGCCCGCCGACATTCCGCTGATAAAATGCCGGTATCCCCTTTCAACCGCCTCTTGCACGGCGATCTTCAATTTTTCTTCTATCTTTGCTTCGCACTCTTTATCTCTACCCCAAGGATAATTTTTCGGACGAGGGCCGGTAAAGCAACAGGTTTTTACAATCTCATCCATGCGACATTTACCGCAAGCCTATCCCGAGTGGTAGGTGATATGTTTGTATCTGTACCCTGTTGTCTTTGTTCTGAAAAAAGCACGTATCCGTTCTGTACCCGTCAATAAGCCAATCGGGAATATCTTTTTGCAGCAGTTCTTTCGCCGTTTCGGGATACGTCGATCCCGCCACGAAACAGGAAAAGTTTTCCCTATATCGATGATACAAAAATTCCGATTCAAAGCGCGTCGTCATCACCATACAGGCAACGCGCAACCTTTTCCCTTGCCGGAACAACAGCGAAAGCAAATCACGAAAACTTTCAAACTCGTTATCGGCGAAAAAACGGCATGCATTTTCCAAATACGACCAATAAAAAGGGCTGTTTATTTAATTCGGCTTCGGAAAGTGCCTTGCGGTAATTTAATTCATTAAAGAACTTTTTAAGAGTACTGTAATAAACTTCCCGCATATCAAACAATGCACTAGCATTACCTGCACAATGTTTATCGTTCCGCAGATAATTCGGAGCAATGTCGTCTGTAAAAAGATAGTATTGAAACGCTTCCTTGGCAAAACGCAAAAGCATACTGATCAAAACAGTCGTACAGCCCATATAATTCATGGCGACGCCCGTCTTGCACGTCGCCAGCAAATTCCCTTCTGTCATATCCCAAAATTGCGGCGTAAGGGTATCGTCAAACCCTACAACGGCATGCAATGCTGAATTTTCCATGACCTGCGGACACATAAAGAGCGACAATGCTCGTAGCGCTTCTTCCTTTCTCGCATCATCTGTCTGCTCATTACTGCCGATATACCTTTTAATATCTTCAATTGTCTTCTGGATAATAGCCATTTTTCTCCCTGTCCAAATTTTCTAATTACCGTAAATCGCATACTTAGTGTATAAGTTGTCATAATCAATTTTGATTTCCCTATTTTTCCCTTCCGTTTCCACCGCCTGTACGATAATGGAAGCGTATTCATTTGGATGATAGGTCTCCGTGCGGCTCATAAGATAGGGCATACAGGAAACGCGCACCGCATCGTAGATGGCGAATACTTTCTCGCAAAGTTCATCTGTGACTTCGTAATCGCCAGCATCACGGAGCCCTCTCCCCTCCAGCCAGTCTTTCGTTTTCCAAACGGCTTCGTTCGGTCCCGTAAAAATACGTTCATACTCGCGTTGCGGCAACTTTTCATCCTTTTTATCTACAAAACGGCTAACGTATTCGAGTTTTTCGGCACACTTATATACCCATAGGGGAAAAAGCGGGTGGTCTTTGCCGAACAGCGCACACCGCATAAGATTTTCGCCAATGATATGCTCCACGTTCCAGATCTCACGCTGGATCCTACGCCGTTGCACGATGATACGATAATACGGCAGAGAGTTAAACCGGTCTTTTTGCAATTTGGACAGCAACCACACGCTTTCGGCAATTACTTCGGCGCACTGCATACACGTTTCAAGTTTTTTGTTTTTATCTTTACAACCTGAATAGATTTCGTCTGCAATCGTCTGCAACTTATAATTTTCCACTCTTTTTCCAAGCATCCTCTTGGCAAGCGGCAACATATCCACCCGATCCTGCGAAAAGGCGATGCCGTACTTCGCCCCGTAATAGTCCAAAAACTTACAATCGAAGGGCAGATTATGCCCGACTAGGATAGCGCTTTCGGAAAACGCGGCGAAATCTTTCAACACCTGTTCGACAGGCGGCGCTCCCGCAAGCATTTCATCGGTAATACCCGTCAATACGGAAATCTCCTCGGGCAATGAAACGGGGCAGGCAACATAGGAATGAAACCGTTCCGCCTCATGAAAATGATCTAACCGAAGCGCCGCGATCTCCAGAATATATGCGTTTTCTTTCCCCTCTTCGCCGCAAAATAACCCGGACGTTTCGATATCTACAACGACTACTCTACCTTTCTTTAATCTGTCGTATAAACTGATCATTGCTAACCTCTCTCTTTCCAATATCTTTGCAGCATACGTCGCATATTTTCCTTCCCGACGGGATTCATCGTATGCAGCGCAACGGGATATAACGTATTTCTCTCCAACAACCAATCCAAAAGTTTGATTCCGTCTCCGCCGTCGACAAAAAAATCGCCGAGGTCATGATCACAATCGATAAGTTCAATCGGCTGCGTTTTTTCATTTTCCTCAATTACTTTTTTCGCCTCGTTTACGCTGCGGCACCAGACAAACTCTGACGGCGCGGGACGCAAATCGTCCAACCAAATTTTCATTTCAGCCCCGCAAGACGCAACCCATCGTCCATAAAACAAGAAAGCGATTCCCGTTCCCTCTTGCTTTTCTCCTCTTCCAAAATCACATGATAAGCCAACGCAAACAAATCGCTGCCTATCTCCTTTTTTTCAAAAGAAGAAAATGCCTTTAAGATGCGGCGGATACCCTGCGGTTCTTCACGGTAATATTCAAGGTCGAGATAATGGTGCATGCACTCCCAATATACGTTGCCGTCGTCCCATTGAAAATACCCGTGCGCCGTCATATCCGTTCCGTCGGCGTTTTTCCGGTGATATTCTCGGAATCCGTCCGCCGTTTTATAACACCCCATTTCTTCAGGAATGCCATTTACTTTGTATTCTTTGCTGCCCCAACTGCACAAAAGCATCAATACAAACGGCTCGTCGGCATGCAGATTCCAACCCCACGGCGAATATTTTGAAACGACGATATCCCCTTTTTTGAAAGGCGCGGGGAAATCGAACCACATCCAATCGAACGCCTGCAAAAGATCGTGTTCCTCTTCGTCCAGTTCCTGAGCTTCAATGTCAATGACGGTTTTATCCACCTTGACCGAAAGAGTAAGCGCTCTGTTCTCTCCGATCCATTGCTTTGTAAGTTGTATGCAAACGATAGACGGGATCAGATCTTCGTCTGCATTTACATCTTCAAAGCACTCTTCTGCCGTATCGTACAGCCAACGATCTTCGCTCCAATCCTTATCTCCGTCATATAAAACGCGGTAACTGTAAACGGCGTGATCCCCCTTTCGGTAAAACCGCTCGATCAGTTGATTTTGCAGCTGCATAAACGCCCGTAAAAATGCATGCAGACTTTCCGCAAGAGCATCGGAAATGCCCATGTTCGTTTTGCGATGTCCTTCCGCCACAATGCAGTCCGGCATAGTTTCAACAATCTCACGCCACGCCGCATGCTTTTCTTGAAGCGTTTTCGTATGATTTTGCCATACTATATAGGCGCTTTGTAACGGCGTACAGATAAATCCTATCCTGCGCCAATAATCTGCAATATCTTTGGAATTAAGAAACGAAGCGGTATCGCTCATTTATTCTTCCCTCCTTTTCACCTTCCCCAACACATGGAAAAAGCCGCTCAAAATGTTGCCTTCATGGATGCCAAGTTCTCCGAATCCGTCCAATGCGAGAACTCGAAAGACGCGCTTTTCAAAGCGCAGATCGATCTTGAAGATTTTATCGCCATCCAACTCCGCAGGTTCCACGGAAAGAACCGTTCCACGCATAAGCACCGTCGGGCTTTCGACAAACTCCGGATCATTCGTCGGGCTGAATGTCCCGCACGGGATATACGATTCCGCCGCCATATGCGACTTTTCTTCCCGGTAGTACTCTGTCTCGTCCTTATAAAAACTGCCTTTCAAAAACAAAAGACGCAGTTCAAGTTCAAGCGGCTCCCACTTTTTTAATCCGCGGGGAAAATCACCCGCCACTTCTACATTCATAGGTACACCGTCGATGCTCGACAGCCATACCTGCAAAAGTTTTCCCCAGCGCACCCAATGATCGTGTGACGCGGCAACGGGGAAAGGCTCTTTCCAAAGCGCGAAATATTGTTCTATCTCTGTATTTCTGTCCATAAAAATTTGCCCTCGTGAAAAACACTCTCCAATCGCTCTCTTTGCTGTGCAGTAAGAACGCCATGCGGCTCCTCTATGTAACCGACTTTCGTATTCAGCCGCAGCCAGCCTTTCAGATGCAGCAGCTTTGACGGTTCACCGAGGCGATAATCGATCTCCAGTCCCTTCTCGTTTAACCATGCAGAAACATCCGCATGACCGTTCGGGAAAGCGCTGCAATCGATCAGCGTGCCGGGCGGCGTCATGTACATAGCTCCGAAAACTGGTTCGTCAGTCTTATAGTTTTGCTCCAATTCCCGCAGGGCAGCATTGCGGCGTCCCCATAATTCCTTGTTTATCCGTATTTCTTCATGAATTTTTGCAATCTGGTTTTGTATGTCCTTCGGCAAATCATTAAATTTGACACACATTCCTCCTCCTTCAAATGCCGAAGACCTTTGAAAAGTCCTCTATTCCGATCACTTCGCACTCTGTCGCAAATGCATTGAGCGCAATGTTTTCGACGAGATACAGCCGTTCATTATGGATGACAAAATCGGGCGCACCGAGTTCATAAAGTTTTTCCAGCCGCAGCGCGCGGTTAAAAATATTTTTAATACACATTTGTTTTTCCGCAGCGACTTTTATTACCTCAGCTTTGAGTATTTCACGCGCGATGCTTCTTCTTTTGATCTTGCCCGATATCTCCTTGCAGATGTTTGAAAGCGATTGTTCTTTTTCGATGATACCTGCAATATCCATTTTGGCAACATCGATGACATACCTTTTCGCATAAGAGGCGTCTGTCAGATCAGCAGCAAGTTCGATACTGACATCATCCTCTTTGTGAGCGATATACAATTCGCCGTTTTCGATGCAGGAGAGCATGGTCTCCAAATACTTTTCGGGAGTTACGCCTGTAAAGGAGAATTCCTTGTTTTCATCCGCTGCAAACCGATCACATGCAAAAATCTTTTTCATATATACCTCGCATTGATTGTTTTACAAAATAGAAAAGAGATAAATTTTGATTACGCCCTTATTATACAGCACGAAATGCACGAAAAATGGTACATAACATGCTGCCAAATAATTCATACCACCCTAAATCATAGAATATCCCTTTTAACGCATCGAACGCGACATTGACTTTCTTTTGATATTCTTCGTTAGTTTCTTCTATTTCCACCGATTCGACAAGCTTATCAAACAAGTCCGCAGTGTCATTGACGACTTTCTCCCAGCGGCGAAACATTTCATCTGCATCCATCTTTTCTTGAGCCTCCCAAAATTCATAGCCTTCGGGGTTGTGCTCATACACATAGTTGCCGACAGCCGCCGTGTTTTGGATAAAAAAGCGCAGATAATCGCGGATGATGGCGGCAAGATATACATTGCTCATCCAATGGATATCCCAGGAAATATTGATCGTCTTTAATTCATTGTCTTTCCAACAGACAGTGCCGAGCTTTAACTTGCGCATCTTCCGCTCATGAAAAAAGTGGCGGATATCCCGAAAAATATAGTATAGCCACTCCCCGAACCGTTTGAACGGATTTTTCGTTGGCGGCTCGTCAACTACCTCGATCCCCTGTTCTTTCATTTTTGCGATAAAATCGTCCCGATCCTGCTTTTTCTTTTTACTCATATTATCTTAAACTCTCTCCTAATATTACACTCAAATGTGTATTTTACATTTCATTCCTCAAGCCATTCCATTTAATAGACAAGCCTTTGTTTTTCATCTGTCGAGAGTGTTAGAAATTTTGGGGAAGATGCAATCAAACTTGCCAATTCCTTATCTGCATCTTTACCGAGATATGGTACATTATTAAGCCAAACGCAGCTTTTATTACACATCTTCCTTGACGCCTCCTATTTCAAACGTACATTACACTAAAATTACTTGCTTTTTATCAATATCACCCATACGCTCCGCAATGTTTTTATCCCGTGCAAACAAAAACACCTGTCTGCCAAGTCCGAACGCAGGCATCAGAAGCGATGCAAGGTCGATACAGAAGTCGATGCTATCCGCCAATGCACCAATAAAGAGCGGCTTTTGTACGGTACGTCCCGTTGCATTTTGCACTACGCCCCAAAAGCGGTTGATTTCTAAAAAACAAAAATATTGCAGCAGCGTATCTTCCGTTGCGCTCAGATCTTTACGCGGCCGCACGTCTTTTGCCGAAAAACAACCTTCCCCATCCATTGTCAGCCAAAGCCGTTTTTCAATGCGAAACTGTTGCGGCAAAAATTTGTCGCAGAAATTTTTGAGAATTTTTCGGAACGTATGCGTCAGCCCGATCCCGTCCGTTCGGGCAGAAAACATTTGCCTGTTTTCTTCCTGTAACCCCTGCCGATAGTCCGCCAACTTTTTTGCAAAATCCAATTCGGCAAACGGAACGTACCTGCTATAATCGTAACGGTTTATAAAGTACGAACACTCTTCCTCTTCAAAACTCGTTTGAAACGCAGCCGCCCGTTCTTCGTTTGAAAGCAGTCGCCCACCGCAATAAATTCGCACGACGCAATTATTGGGCGCGCTTTCATCATAAGCCGCTTCCGCCATATAGACTTTTCCACTTTTTTCGATCTCTGCGTAAAATTTGCTCTTGTCCGTAAAGCAATACCGCGTCGTCTGAAAACGCAAGAGACGATTATCGAACACGACGCACAGCGCAGCAAAAATTTCTTCCGTTTCCTCTCCCGCAAAAGCAGTCAGCGGCTGCTCAAATGAAAAACTTTTATACCCGATCCGCCCGAACTGTTCGACCGTCAATTTTTTTACAAACATAGCTGTTCATCCCTTCGTTTTTTCCTGAAAGAACATATCCATATAAAGATACTGCGCCATTGCAACATACGATGCGCGGCAGACGGTAAAATCGATTTCTTTTTCTATGGCAGAAAACATGGCGTTCGCCTCATTTATCGAATACCCATTTTTTCTTGCAGCCCGCTCAAAAATCTTACGGTAAAAATTTATTTTACCCCTGTTTTTCATTGCAAACGCCCGCCGCGCGCATTCTGCCTCTTCATAGGAAAGCCCTGCCTTGACAAGCAGATCGACAGCATCCTCCTGATACAAAAGCGATGGCTTTTCGTCCATGAATTCCGCATAACGTTTATAAACAAGCAAATCTGCAAGCGCTCTGACTGTTTCAAGCGATTTCTGCCCGGCTAATCCTAAAGATGAAGCCGCGCTTTGGAGAATCTACAGATTCTCAAATGTTGCCCTTTTGAAAAAGTCCATTACATCTTTCGGAGCTAAATCCGGGAGTGTGTCATTTTCTTTTATTTCGATGAGCGGTTTTGCTTTCTCTTCCAAATATTCTGACGCTTCCGCGCCTTGCCCCTTCGGAACTTCAATGAACAAAATCGGAATGCGTGTGCTATGTCTTGTCAAAAGTCTCTCAAAATAACTGCCCGCCAAAAGCGGATTTACTTCCGTGATCCCAAGGAAATAGGAAACAAGCGAGCAGTTCTGCACACTGTAAATATACGGATATGTTTTATGTCTGATTGCCGCAACGATGTCCGCCCAATAAAGAAACAGCTTTGCCGTGTTCGTTGCGCGAATCAATTCAAATTCGTGCGCAAGACGATTTTTTTCGGACTCACCGATACAACCAAACCGACGTTTTGTCCCGTTTTCGACTTTCTGTTCCAAAACGACAAACGCTGCTTCGTCACCTTCGGTATCAGGAACACATTCCAATTGCTGTATAAATCTTGGATCCATAGTTTCTCTCTTTATCCCTTGCAAACCGTATCGCCGACAAGAAAAGCCCTCTTTATTTTCCCGCTTTGCCGCAATACATCTTGCAGGTTGCAGGCGTCGATATACTTCAACCGAAACTGTCTTTGCAAAAAAGCAACGGAAAAATCCTTTTCCACAAGTCCCTCGCGGAACGCCTCTTCGCACAATTCGTCCGTAATTTGAAACTCTTCCGCTTCCTCTTGCACCCGCGTCAGATCTTCAATCTCGTGCGTGGCATGATCAGCCAGACGTTGCAATTTCCCCACAAATTCTCCCAATTCGCCGGGAAATTTTTCACTCTTTACTATGAGGAGTAAATTTTCAAATTCCGAAATCAATTTCTTCGCACTGCGATACAAAAACGCATACAATTCTAAATATTTATCCATACACCCTCCTTCAATCGTACAAATCGTGAAATATCGGTTTCAATGCGTCGAAAGCGGCGACGAGCGTCTTTCTGTACTCTTTCCAAAGCCGTTCTCCATCCTCCGGCTCGTCATGATCCCATGCAGCAGAGCACAAATCCGCCGCCTTATCGAACAAGTCGGCAACGTCGTTTACCATCTTTCGCCAGTCTTCCAGCGCGCCGTCTGCCTGACCTTCCTCTGCCGAGGACACCGCACGGATAAAAAAGCAATTGTTTTCCTCTCCGTCCTTTTCAAAGAGAGCATTGCCGATCGCATATGTGTTTTTTGCGAAAGCGCGCAGATAATCGCGCAAAATCGCCGTAAGATACATGGTCGCCTCGGACGAAACAAAATACGGTATCTTTTCGATATACAGTTTTCCGTCGCGCCATTTTTGCTTCCCGAGTTTTAAGTGTTCGATCTTATAACGATCGATCTTGTTGGAGATCCGTTGCGGCAAACAATGCAAAAAATATAAAAGCCCGCTCGGCTGATATTTTTTCATAAACGCAAGTTCGTCGTCCAAGCGATAAAGCATGTCGTCTGTCGGCTTCACTTCTTCTCTATGAAGTCTCAAATATTTGAGATAACCTACTTTTTTGGGCTCTGTGCCCTTGTTTTCTTTTTTCGTGACTCTATTATAAATCAATTCTTGTACCGAATGCGGTACATAACTATGCAAACAGATACTTTTTCGGAAGGTCGATAAATTCGTCAAGTTTTCCGCTGAAAACATGATCGGCGTCCGGAATGATATGTACTTTCAAACACGGCAAAGCCGGAAGCAGTTTCGCCCACTTTACCGAAAAAAATTACACCTTATCCTTTTCCGCGCAATGATAGTGTTTGGAGCCGTCCGCAATCGCTTTCACCTCGCGGTGCTGTAAACGGAATTTTTCGACGATATAGGCGATGATCTCGTCCGTTGCAATGTCCGGATTTAGAAATATTTTCGCTTTCCTCTTATCTTTAATTTCCACCCGACCGCGCGGATAGTAGTTATACGGCTTACCGCCGCGAAGCTCGGCAGGAACGTACTCTTCCCACGTCCTTTTGTGATTGTAATGATCGCCGCGCTTAGAGTTGAGCGACGGTATGGACGTGAGCGGACAAGGTACGCCTCCGCAATCGACTGGAATGCGGAAAAGATACGGCTCGTTGTTGTTTAGATTCTCGCGGTCGACGATCCAAAAGATCCCCTTTTTTTCGCGAAGCTCATCCTGTTCTTTTTCCCAAGTGTAATTCGGATCTAATTTGATTTTCCTTCGATATTCTTTACGGCAAGAATGCAGCGAAGCGTTCGGCCCGCCGCCTGTATAGGGATGCTCCTCCTGAAAAGCGTTGTCTTCCCACCCGCAAAACGAACATATCTCATATGAATCGTATTCCCGAAACACCGTTCTGCCGCATACAGGGCAAGGATGTCCGCACAATGTTTGTTCCATATCTGACCTCATTAATTTTTTTTCTTTATTATACGATAAAGGACGCACCAAAATCGGTACATCCTTTATCATGTAAACTAAATTTTCACTGTTCTTCTTTTAAGAAATTTTTTAACAACTTTGAAGAAGACGGGTGGCGCAATTTTCTGAGCGACGCAGCCATATGTATATAAGTTTCATACGGATCCGCGCTTTGTTCCTCGGCTATTTCAGCGAGAGATTTCCCGTCCCTGTAAACTTTGAAAAGTACAGTTTTCTCTTCATTGGTCAAGCGCAATTCAATGATTTCACTTAACATTTTTTCAAGTTCCGCGCCCTTTTGCGCATCTTCCGTATTTTCGGCTTCCCTTCCGAAAATATTTTTCAAAAGATTATACGGGTACGTTCCACTTACTTTTTCTGCATAAATTTCTTCCATTTCCATATCAATATCTCCTTAAATGTTAATTATATTTTCCCCTTGCCGCTTCCAGATTCGCCGCGATTCGCGAACGAAGAGAGGCGGGCGAGAGAATTTCCACAAAGTTCAGATACTGCATTGCCCAATACTCCATCGCCATCGGGCTTGCTTTGACATACACTTTCAACTGATCGCCGCACGGTTGAATGCGCGCATTGTCGCCGAACCAGTCGACGATCTGGTCGACAATGTCCGGCTCTGACAAAAATTCGATGTTCTCCAATGGATCCGTAAACATATACGGCAGCGAGGTGGCGTATTCCTTATAATCGATGCCGCTTTCATGCCCCTGCAAAGAACGGAGCGGCGTTGCCGGTTCGTCCGTCAGTCGGATGTCGGTGATGCGATCGAGACGGTAGTGTCCTAAATTTTTCCACTTTTCATTGCAGGCAATCAGATAATACCGCTGATTGCGCAAGATCATCTGATAGGGCGTTGCACGTTGGTCGCTTGTCTTGTGCAGTTTTTTGTCCGCTCCGTACTTATTGTAACAAAATGCGATCTGCTTACCCTGCTCGATTGCCGCGTCGACGATCTCAATATTATAAAACAGGGCTTGGTTATCCGTCTTGCTCCATTCATTCACCGACCAGATGTTTTTGACATGCGAACGAAAATACTTATTGGAGAGCGAGCAAAGCCGCTCGATGAGTTCTTTGGAATGTTTGGCGGTAATATGGCGGCTCGCCAGCACACCGTCTATCAACATACGGAGTTCGGAATCGTCGAATGTGCGCTCGGCAAGATAGCTGCCCCTTCGATCGGAGGCGATATCATACCCGGCCTCTTTCAATAGCGACAGATTGCGCCCCACTGCCTTGCGCTCTATGACGACACCGTAATCTTTGTCAAGATAATCGATGATATCCTGCTGTTTGAGCGGATGATCGAAATCGCTGTATTGTTCCAAAATCTGTAAAATGCGCACCAACGCCAACTTTGTCGGTTCGAGTGAGTTCATGGTGTTTGCCCTATCTACTTATCTTTGCTAAGTCTGCAATCAATTCATCATCAGATTGATTTTTCCACTCAATAAAATTATGTGGATTTTTATCATTCTCATTTATAAGATGGTAAATCTTCTCATCAGTTTTCCAACAAAAACCGTTGTTTTTGAACTCAAAGAAAATTTCGTTACCCCAAATATAATTATCGCAAATTTCATTTTCAATTTTAATTTTGCCAGTATTCTGCAACTGAATCAAAATTTGATTTTTTTTCAAACGCATTTCGCTCACATATACGCATTCAGAACGGTTATATTCTTTTCGGATACAAGCATCACCAGCCAAATATCGATACCGGTAATTTTCATCTTTTTTGCAAATAAACTCTACCACGCTGCTTTCAAGAAATTCATCGTAGCTACTATTTTTTCTGGTAGTGATATTTTTCTGTTTCATTAATAATAAGTTGTGTACTTGCTCACTGTAGTTTTTATTACATAAGATATGATTTTTCCAGCATGCACCACGACGGCGATACCCGAGAGTCGTAAAAAATTTTTTATTTTCAATTGCCTCAAATGAATCAAATAATTTCAAAAATGCCTGTACTGTTGAAAGAGGAACGTTGCCTTTATCGTTGCTTTTAAAAATTTTTTTACTGTTTTCAAATTTGGTATTAAATGAATCCCAATCCACATCGCCTTTATCATCAAGATATAAAAACCTAATCGTGCCATTGAAGAAGCCAAACTGCTCCGCCTCTTTAATCTTTCCTTCACAACTTGGATTTTCTTGGATTTTCTTTGCCTTTGCAATCTCCTCATTGTACTGCGCGTTTAAACGACTCTTTTCTTCTTTCTCCTTTCCTTGCTTCAGAGTTTCATAAATATCCCACTCTAATTTCTCTGCGGCGCACCCTAAATCGTTTATCAACCGCAGACAGGCGACCATAGTTTCAATCGATTCAACCGCCCCATTCTCGGTTAAATTTTTTACAACCCGCATCCAGCGCTCAAAATTATCATTATTAAACTTCTCTAAGGAAAGATATTGGCAAGCAGCAAAAAAATATATCCTGCCTTTTTGCGAAATTTTTTCAAGTTTTACAGATGAATTTTCACTCCTATAACGCGGGATGAATGTATACTCACCCCCAGAATCAACGTCTTTAATACCCTTGAATACTTCTTTAATTTTATTTACAATATTCTTATCTTCAAGTTTTTGAAAAATTGTTTCCAACTTTTTCAATGCTGGTTCTGTTAAATACTTTTCATAAACTTCATATCCCTCATAGACGATATGCGTGTCGTCTTCTTCACTGCCATATAACTTATCAAATCCTCTTTTCTCATCGCAAACTTCCTCATCTCTTTTTGGATTAAATTTTGACGCCGATAAATATTCCCCTTTTTCTTTTTTTAAGCACAATTCATTCAAAACAAATCGATTGAAAAAAGCAAAATAACTTGCATCGATTTTTCCGTCAAAATCCTCTTTCAAATCCTCTTTCGCGCAATTCCAAAAAATATCCGTCCAATGAAATGCACCCCAAAAGTTAGACAAACTTTAGGAGGTGCATTTTATTATGCAAA
>ERZ1106922.302-NODE-302-length-18621-cov-20.960358_pt1 | contig 18621 bp, 18 predicted proteins | sample MGYA00403656_ERZ1106922 | MGnify/ENA primary metagenome ERZ1106922 (study PRJEB35170, sample SAMEA104062453) | human gut metagenome | biome: human gut; feature: human-associated habitat; material: faeces | place: Denmark | collected 2012-10-12 ... | reverse complement strand
AGAAATCAAAGAAGCTACAGGTCTTACAACTGATGAGATTGAAAAGATGTAATAATTAAGTAAAAAGGATCGAATATTCGGTCCTTTGAGTTTATTTTTCTTTTCCGTTTTGAGTAATATATAAATATAGTCTCATTAAAGCTCTTTTTTCTATTCTTGATACGTATGACCTTGAAATATTCATACTTTTGGCTATTTCTTTTTGAGTATATGCTTTTTTGCCATTTAATCCATAACGCAATTCGATTATTTCTAGTTCTCTTGAGTTGAGAATATTTAAGGCTTTTCTTAATTCATTAATTTTGTAATTATGCTCCATTTGATCTAAAATATCCTCTTGTTTATCTTTGATTAAGTCTATTAATTCAATTGGATTTCCTTCTTTATCTTCACCAACAGATTCAAATAAATAAACATAATTTTTTTTGTTTTTATTAGATCTTAAAGTCATTAAAATTTCGTTTTCGATACATCTTGAGCAGTATGTTGAAAGCTTATTATTAGAATCAAATTTAAATGTATCAATTCCTTTAATTAGTCCTACAATTCCAATTGAAAGAATATCATCTTTATCCTCGGATGCATTATCATATTTTTTAGCAATATGAGCTACAAGTCTTAAATTATGCTCAATTAGTTTTCCTCTAGCTTCCCGAGAACCATTTTTCATTTCTTGTAAAAGTTTGTTTTCTTCATCAGGCTCAAGCTTTCTTGGATAAGCTTCAGATTTAACTGAACCAATTAAAGGTAAAATAAATAAAAAACTAAACATAAAAACTCCCTTTTCTATTTTACAAATTGTCAAAATATTGTTATAATCTCCAATGGTGATAAAAATGATTACGTGGTTTATACCTTATAAAAATATAATTCCTGATGATTATGTTTCGTCAATATTTGACATTGATTACAATAAATTATATTCAAATGGTAAAAGATTAATACTTACCGATTTGGATAATACACTAATTTCTTATAAAGCAACAGAACCAACAGATGAACTTTATAAATGGAAAAGCGAACTTGAAGGTATGGGCTTTGAGATTATTATTGTATCTAATAGTGGGAAAAAGCGTGTTAAGCATTTCGCAAATATGCTTGGAATTAAATATGTTAACTTATCAACTAAGCCTTTAAAAAGAGGATTTAAAAAAGCTTTAAAGATTGCATCTACAAAATATAAAAAGGAAGAAGTAGTTGTTTTAGGAGATCAGCTACTTACTGATGTATATGGAGCTAAGAGAATGAAACTTAGTATGGTTCTTGTTAAGGCTATTGATAATAAAACGGAGCGATTAGTTACAAAACATAATCGTAAAAATGAAGATAAAATGCTAAAAAAAGTTTGTAAGAAAAACTATGGACTTTATTTAGTTAAACTTAAAAAATATGAGGAGGATCGTAAATGATTAAATATTGCCAAGGCTGTGGAGCTCCCCTACAAGAAGAAGATCCTAATAAAAGAGGATTTATACCTAAAATTGATCCAGCAGTAGATAAATTATATTGTAAAAGATGCTTCCGTCTTAATAATTATAATGAATTGCCAAAAATTTTGGCAACAAATAAGGAATATGAGGCTGTTGTAGATGATTTATTAACAAAGAATGGTTTAATTGTTCTAATTGTTGATTTGTTTGACTTTACAGGTACTTTTATTCCTAAAATTTTAGATAAGCTTAGAAATAAAAATGTTATTTTAGTGGCTAATAAGTTAGACTTACTTCCAAAATCAGTTAAAATTGAACACATAGTTGATTGGTTAAGCTATATGGTTAATCGTATGTTTTTTAGAGCGGATGCAATTCATGTTGTTTCAAGTAAAAAGGGATATTATTTGGATGATTTAATGAATACAATTGATTATTTAAGAAAAGGTAGAGATGTTTATTTTATGGGATGTGCTAATGTTGGAAAATCAAGTCTTATTAATGCCCTACTTAAAAGATTTACCAAAAGTGAAAAAGATTTAATCTCAACATCTCCTGTTCCTGGTACAACCTTAAATAGTATTAAAATACCATTCTTTATCGATAATAAAGCTTTTATTGATACGCCAGGGTTAATTAATGAAAATAATATTTTAAGTAAAATTTTACCTGCTTCATATGATAAGATTATGCCAAATACTGAAATTAAACCGCAAACATTTCAAATAAAGCCGGGTAATACAATTTTCTTTGGTGCATTAGCACAGATTACTCTTCTTGAAGGAGAAGGAGTGTCATTTACTTGTTATTTTTCATCTAATGTAGCAATTCATAGGCGAAAGGCTGAAGGAAGCTTAGAATTTTTAAACAAGCATGGTGGTGAAATCCTTACACCTCCAACAAGAGATGAATTTTTAAGTCTTGAATATGAAGAAAAAACATTTGAAGCGTCAACTAATAAAAAGGAAGATATTGTTATTTCGGGACTTGGATTTGTGGCAATTAATAAAAAAGCTAAGGTTTTAGTGAAAATAATTAAGAAAACGGATGTGTTTAAGCGTGCTGCAATTATTTGATGATGAGGTTTTAAATATTTATAATACGGTAAAAGCTAAATATGAAGCTATGGGACCGGATAAATATAAGCGTTTTATTCATATTGAAGGTGTTTGCCAGATGGCAAGTTATCTTGCAAATGAGTATCATGTTAATTTAAAGGATGCTCAAATTGCGGCCTTACTTCATGATTATTATAAATATGAAACACCAGAAGAAATGAGTAAGGTTTTAAGTAAAGAAGAAATTGAAGAGTGTACGCTATGTCCTGTTTTATTTCATGCTTATAGCTCTTCTAAGGTATTAAAAAAGCTTTTTAATATTGATAATAAAGAAATTGAAACAGCGATTAAATATCATGTTTTTGGACATCCTAAAATGTCTATGCTTGATAAAATAATCCTTATAAGTGATTACACTGAAATAAACCGTACTTACAAAGATTGTCAAGAGGTAAGAAAGATATTGCTAGGCGGTCATTTAGATCTTGCAATTTTAGTTTCTACAAGAAATATTATTAATTTATTATTAAAAGAAAATAAAAAACCTCATCCAATGCAATATGAGGTATTAAACGAATATGAGAGGATAATTAAAATGGATAAAATAGAAGTAGTTTTAAAGGCATTAAGTAAGGTTAATGCAAATACAATAAAAGCATATGATACAAATGAAAAATCACCATTTTTTGCAAGTGTTGTGATTGCATCTGTTGATTCAGTAAGACAGCTTAATGCGGCTTTAGAATATTTAAAGGATGGTTTTGGGGAAGCTGGATATCCAATTAAGGGTTTTAGTGGTGCTAATACTGAGTGGGTATTACTAGACGGCTGTGATATTCTTGTTCATGTTTTTTATAAAGAAGAACGTGATCGTTTTGATTTAGATAAAATGTTTATGGATTGTAATCAAATTGATTTATCAAAATATAATAACTAGTTTAAAAGAGGAAAAACTTATTCATGGTTTTTCCTCGTACTTTTAATCTTAGCTTTTTGTTTGATTTTATAAAATAATTGTCTTTGACGTTCCTCATCATGTCTTAGTTTTATGTAGTCATAGTAATTAACAATGTCATGCCAATTGTTATTTGCTGCAAATTCAACAAGACTTGCTTGTTTATCAAAATAAAGAGCTTGATTAACACTTTCTAATAATTTAAGACTATTTTCAAGCATTTCTTGCTTTAAAAAATCAATATTGATTTTTTTATTTAGCTCATTATTTAATAAAATATTACCTTTTTTATTATAAGAATATAAATTAAATTTTAAATCCTCATCTTTTAAGGGATTAAAAATAAATTGCTTTAACTTAAAAAAAGGATTTTTAAATGTTTTATTAAGCATATTAAGTGATTTTTCGATATAAGTGCTTGTATATATAGTAGAATAGGTTCTTACTAATCCTTCTTTAAAAAAATCAAGTTCAGTAAATGACATTATTAAGCTATTAGAAAAATTCTTTTTAATAAATTTGTTTGATAACGGTATATCCTTATTTAGAAATTTATCTAACAAGATAGGATTATAATCTTGAAGGTTATTATTCTTAAGTGTAATATCAATTGCTTCATATACGGCAATACCATATAAGAAGGTAATATTAGGCTTATAGTATTTATTTTCTTTACAAATGTTAATGTAATTTAAGAGTAAAAGATCTTTTTTATAATGAGAAACTTTTTCAAATAAGTCATAATCAAAATCTTTAAGCTTTGTTAACCGATAATATTTTAAAAAGCCAATCGCATTGACATATAAGAATAATTTTTTACTATCAAGATTAATATTTTCTTGATATTTCAGTTCTAATTTACGAAGGGCGAGCTTTAATATACTATAATTTGTATAAAACATCCTATCACATCCATCTAAATTATAACATTTTTTAAATTAAAAACTATTAAATGTTTTGTTTTATCTTTAAAAAAAAACGTTTTTATAATATAATAAATCTTGGAGGTTATTCTATGACATTATTATCTAAGAATGAACTTGCAACAATTGAACGTCAAATGTATAACAAAGGACGTGATATTGATGTTGCATTATATAATTATATAACAGGACAAATGCCAAATGAATTTGTTGGCTATGCACTTACAATGTATCAAAATAAAGATGGTGGCTTTGGACATGGTCTTCATAATGATAATTTAAATCCAAATTCTACTGTTTTTCAAACATTAGAGGCTTTAAGATATATTTGTCTTTCATCACTTGATTTAGAAAATGAAGATAATAAGCAAATGTTAAAAAGAATTTTTAATTATCTTTATAATAAAAAAAGTGAGTATTCAACCTATGATGAAGGTAATTTAGCTTTTGCTTGTGCCGAGGCATATAGGAATAAGCTTCTAGCTGTTAATTTATTACCAGAAGTATTGGGAAGAACAATTGCTCTTTTAGATGAAAAAAGTCCTTATTTTAGAAAATCCTTAGTATTGCTTCCTAAGGTTGATAATGATCTTTTAAAAAGAGATTCATTATCATTTATTGAACTTCAAGGATATCATGTTTTATATGATGCTTTAGAAAAAAAAGGACTTGAATTTAATCAAGAAGCTTATTACTATTATATAAAGCTTAGAAACAATTATATTGAAAATTTAAAAATAAATTCAACCAATTATTTTGAAATTTTAGAGCTTTTAGATGACAAATTTGCTTATAGTGATAAAATAGATGAGGCTTTAAAAAAGATGAAAGAAGAATTAAAGCCCCATGGTCTTTATGAGGCTACTACATCTTGGGATAATAATTATCCTGAGGGTGAAAGTGCTAAATTAAAATGGTTAGGTACACGAACTGTTTTTAATATAATATTATTTAATAAATTTCAAGAAATCGAGGAATAAAAAAATGAAAAATACGGTATTATTATGTATTATGGATGGATATGGCCTTGCACCTGCAAGTAATGGAAATGCTGTTTCTTTAGCTAAAAAGCCTAATTTAGATGCATTATTTGCTAAATATCCTCATTGCGTAATTGAAGCTTCAGGAGAAGCTGTCGGACTTCCTGAAGGTCAAATGGGTAACTCTGAGGTTGGACACATGAATCTTGGAGCTGGAAGAATTGTTTATCAATCACTTACAAGAATTAACAAATCAATTAAGGATGGTTCATTTAATACAAATGAGGCTATTTTAAATGCTATTGAGCATGCAAAGAAAAATGGTAAAAAGGTTCATATTTTAGGACTTTGTTCTGATGGTGGTGTTCACTCTCATACTAATCATATTAAGGCGATTGCAAATGTATGTAAACTTCATGGCATTGATAAGGTTTATTATCATGCTTTCTTAGATGGAAGAGATGTACCACCTACAAGTGCATTAACTTTTATTGATAAGGTTTTATCAGATACTAATATTTCTATTTCAACTGTATCAGGAAGATATTATGGTATGGATCGTGATAAAAACTGGAATCGTATTCAAAAGACCTTTGATGCAATGACTAACCTTCAAGGAGAAGTTTATAGTAGTGCAAAAGAAGGTATTGAAGCTTCTTATAAAAATGGTGTAACTGATGAGTTTATGGTTCCTTTTATTGTTGATACAAAGGGTCAAATTGAAGATGGTGATTCAGTGATTTTTGCTAATTTCCGTCCTGATAGAGCTATTCAAATTGCAACTGCTTTATCTAATCCTGAAGTTTGTAAGACACTTCTTAAGACTCCAACTGATCCTATACTTGATATAAGTCATGCACCAAAGAATATTACTTTCGTATCAATGATGAAATATTCTGATAATGTAAAGGGTACTCTAGCATTTCCACTTCAATCATTTAATAATTTATATGGAGATGTAGTTGCCGCAGCAGGTCTTAAGCAATTAAGAATTGCTGAAACTGAAAAATATGCTCATGTTACATTCTTCTTTGATGGTGGATCTGATCGTACTATTGAAGGATCTGATCGTATTTTAGTTAATTCACCAAAGGTAGCGACTTATGATTTGCAACCAGAAATGTCTGCTTATGAGGTTTGTGATAAGGTTGTTGCAGCTATTAAGGAAGAAAAATATGATACTATTATTTTAAATTTTGCAAACTGCGATATGGTTGGACATACTGGTGTTATTCCAGCTGCTGTTAAGGCGGTTGAGGTTGTTGATGAATGTGTTGGAAAAGTAGTAGAGGCTCTTAATAGTGTAGGTGGAGTTGCTATTATTACTGCTGATCATGGTAATGCAGAAAAAATGCTTGATGAAAATGGAAAGCCATATACAGCTCATACAACTAATCCTGTACCTTTGATTTTAACTTCAAATAAGTATGAATTAAAGGAACATGGTATTTTATCAGATATTGCCCCAACTATGCTTGAGCTTCTTGGTGTTGCTAAGCCTTCTGATATGACATCAGAATCATTAATTATTAAAAAGTAAAAAAAGTATAATACTTGCTACAAGCAGTATAGTATGCTATAATCTATTTGTCTTCAGGGTCGGGTGTAATTCCCAATCGGCGGTAAACTCCGCGAGCGAAAGCAGGAGCTTGTGAAATTCAAGCAGCGACAGTATAGTCTGGATGGAAGAAGAAAAAATAACCAAAATAGTTTTTTCGCCCTGCAATGATTTTTTTGCAGGCTTTTTTATTAGAAAAGAGAAAAAATGAGTAAAAATTTATTAATTATTAAGAGAATGGTAATGATTTCCATTCTAACAGCCTTATCACTTGTTCTTTATATTGTAGGACCTAAGTTTTCCCTACCTTTCTTTCCTTCATTTTTGGAAATTAATTTTTCAATGCTACCTATTTTTATTGGTTTATTTATGCTAGGACCGGTTGATGCTTTAGGAATTGTTTTATTAAGATTTTTAATTAAGCTGCCATTTACTAGTACCGTATATGTTGGAGAAATTACCGATTTTATTTTAGGAGCAATTATAATTGGGGGAACTTATTTAGGAATGAGATTATTTAAAAATAAAAATATTTTCACATTCTTATTTGCTTTTGTTTTTTGGATAATTGGTGGTTTAGTATCCAATTTATTTGCCCTTCCTGGCTATATTCATATAGCAGGATTTCCAGAAGAAGCGATTGTAAAGCTTATGCCAAGCTTTTTACATGCTACTTTAGATAACTATATTTGGAAATACTTTATTTTAGCAGTAATCCCCTTTAATGCTTTAATATCTATGTGTGTTATAGCTGTGACTTGGCCAGTTCATGCTAGACTTAAAGTTTTATACAATAGAATTGGTCAAAAAAATAATAATGACTAAATTTTTTGTTGAAATATATATTTATTTTTAAAAATAATTAGTGTATAATATTTGTGGTAAAAAAACTATAATATAATTAATTAAGGAGTGTGTTTTTATGCCATATATTACTAATGTCTATGCAAGAGAAGTATTAGACTCTCGTGGAAACCCAACTGTTGAGGTTGAGGTTACAACTGAAAATGGTTCATTTGGACGTGCTTTAGTTCCATCTGGAGCATCAACTGGAGTTCATGAAGCACTTGAGCTTCGTGATGGTGACAAGTCTCGTTACCTAGGAAAGGGTACTACTAAGGCTGTTGCTAATGTTAACGATATTATCGCTGACAAGATTATTGGTCTTGATGTTCGTGATCAATTATTAATTGATAAGACTATGATTGAGCTTGATGGTACAAAGAATAAGTCAAAGCTTGGTGCAAACGCTATGCTTGGTGTTTCAATGGCTTGTGCAAGAGCAGCTGCTGAATACTGTGGTGTTTCACTTTATAATTACTTTGGTGGATTCAATGCAAAACAATTACCTCTACCTATGATGAATATTTTAAATGGTGGAGCTCATGCTGATTTCTGCATCGATTTCCAAGAGATTATGATTTTACCTGCTGGTGCTCCATCATTCAAGGAAGCATTAAGATATGGTGCTGAAGTATTCCATGCTTTAAAGAAGATTTTAAAGGCTAAGGGATATAATACAGCTGTTGGTGATGAAGGTGGATATGCTCCAAAATTAACTTCAAATACAGAAGCATTTGAACTTGTTTGTGAAGCTATTAAGGCTGCTGGATTCGTACCTGGTAAGGATATATTCTTAGGTATCGACGTTGCTGCATCTGAATTCTATGATACAGAAACAGGTAAGTATACACTAAAGGCTGATAAGGGTGTATTTACTTCTAAGGAAATGGTTGATAACTACTATATTCCTCTAACTGAGAAGTTCCCAATTAAGACAATCGAAGATGGTCTTGCTGAAGACGACTGGGAAGGCTGGAAGTATTTAACTGAAAAGCTTGGAGATCATGTTCAACTTGTAGGTGATGACCTATTCGTTACTAATACTGAGCGTCTTGAAAAAGGTATCAAGATGGGTGTTGCTAATGCTATCCTTATTAAGGTTAACCAAATTGGTACTTTAACTGAGACTTTTGATGCTATTGAAATGGCTAAGCGTGCTGGTTATACAGCTGTAGTTTCTCACCGTTCTGGTGAAACTGAAGATACTACAATTGCTGATATCGTTGTAGGTACTAATGCTGGTCAAATTAAGACTGGTTCATTAAGCCGTACAGATAGAATTGCTAAGTATAATCAATTATTACGTATTGAAGATCAATTAAATCAATATGGTGAAGCTTCAATTGCTCAATTTAAGGGTCTAAAGAGCTTATACAATATTGAAAAGTAATTAGTTTAATTAATAAGAAAAAGACTAGTTTTGGCTAGTCTTTTTTGTTCGAATTTTGATATTTATATTCTAAAGGGGTTATATTATAGAATTTTTTGAATGTTTCGCTAAAATAAGAAGAACTATTAAATCCCACTATTTCACTTATCTGGGTAATATTTGCTTCACTTGAATTTAAAAGTTCAATTGCTTTTTCAATTCTTAATTTGGTTAAATATTCTGTAAAAGTAGTATGAAGCTCATTCTTAAAGAGTTTACAAATTTCACTTCTACAAATTCCAAGCTCTTTAGCTAAAAGGTCAATTTTAATTTTTTGATTATAATTGTCATTAATAAAATCAAGAATTTTTTTAACCTTAAAATTATTAATAGCCGAAGAACTAGTAATTAAATTAATATCAATATTTTGATAGACATTTTCATAAATTGAAAATAAATTTTTGATTATTTTTATCTCGTAAATCTTTGATTTAGAATCGGAATTTAATATTTCTTTAATGTATGGTGCATAAGTATTATCAAGAATTAAATTATGATAGGGACAATTATTAAAAAATTTATTTTTAATGATTGAATCATCAAAGCCATACATAATTTTGGGATTAAATAAAATGGCATGCCAAACACATTCTTCAATCATATTTGTACCATGAAGCTCTAATGAATTTATAAGCATTGCTTCGTTTTCTTTTAAAGTATATTTTTTTTCATTAACAACAACCTCAAGAGAACCACTATCAATATATATTATTTCAATTTCGGGATGCCAATGCAAGGAAATATATTGTAATTTATTTTTTGAAAAATGATTTTTATAAATTGCAAAAGGAAAATTATGATTTCCATGGCGACGTAATTCATATAAATTTTCGGCTATTTGATTTTCATTTTTGTCCATAAAAACCTCCAATAATTATAAAAAATACTAAATATTTATTATATATTGTATATATATTATACAATAGCTAGATAATATATGTAAACTTTAAATTAAGTGAGTTGTGATAAAAATTAAAAAAACAGACTTGATATGTATATCAGTTTATGATAAAATTATAGTATATGGAAATTCGATAATGGAGGTATTCCTTATGCATGTTATAGATTGGTTTATATTAGTAATTTCATTATTTTTAATCGTTATTGTTATGATGCAAAATTCAAAGGATGATATTAATGACGCTTTTAGTGGAAGTAAGACAGATTTATTTAAAAATCAAAAAACACGTGGTATTGATTTAGTTCTTGAGCGTGCTACTTTAGTTCTTGCAGTTGCATTCTTTGTTTTAATTATTATTGCGGCTTGCATTTATATGTAATTTATAAGGATTTCATAATGAAATCCTTGTTTTTTTAGGAGGAGCTTATATGAAGGAAGAAATATTAGAGGCTTTGTCTAAGCCTTATGTTCATACGATAAAAGATATTAATAAAGCGACTGGTATAAAAAGAATTGATGTAGAAGATATACTTACAGTTTTAAAAAAAGATGGTTATGTTTATAAATTTGATAATCGTTATTATTTAAGAAAAAAAGGTGTTATCCAAATAAAAGATCGAGGATTTGGGTTTATTCATGTTGATGGAGAAGATGCCGATTATTATGTAGATGCCTTTAATACTAAGGATGCTGCAAATGGTGATATCGTTGATTTTTATGTTTTACCTAAAACGTCTGATGATTTTTTAGATAATGCTTGTGTAATTTCGGTTCTTGAAAGAAAGAATACCCATGTATTTGGCAAATTAATTGAAAAAAAGAATAAAAAAGGTACATTTTATTTTGTTGCAAGTCATGATGCATCTTATGATGTAAAGTGCTTTATTAAAGAAGAAGATCTTAATAATGCTGTTCCTGGCGCGATTGTTAGTGCTAAAATTACTAAATATTTAAGTGATGCTGTAACAGAGGGATATATTGAAAAAATATTAGGATATGAAAATGATCCAGGAATTGATATATCCCTAATAGCTGAAAAATATTCTTTTTATAAAGAGTTTCCAGAACCTGTTAATGAAGAGCTTTCATCAATTCCTAATTCAGTTGATGTTAGTTTATATCCTAATCGTAAGGATTTTAGAAATGAATTAATTATTACGATTGATGGTGATGATTCTAAAGATTTTGATGATGCAGTATCTGTTAAAAGACTTTCTAATGGTAATTTTTATTTAGGTGTTTATATCGCAGATGTATCTGAATATGTTAAGGAAGGTCATCCTCTTGATGAAGAGGCTTTATTTAGAGCAACATCTGTTTATTTGGCTGATCGTGTTATTCCTATGCTACCTCAAAAGTTATCAAATGGTATTTGTTCATTAAATGAGGGTGTTAATCGTTTAGTACTTGCTTGCGAGATGGAATTTAATTTAAAGGGTAAGCTTTTAAATTATGAAATAAATGAAGGAATAATTAAAAGTACTCACCGTATGACATATAACAATGTCAATAAGATGCTTAATAATGATGAAGAGGTAATAAAAAAATATCAAGATATTTATCCAATGATATTAGATATGATATCTCTATCAGATATTTTAAGAGGCTTAAGGGTTAAAAAAGGTGCAATTGATTTTGAGGTTCCTGAATATAAGGCAACCCTTGATAAGGATGGACATCCTATTACCTTTGAGCTTCGTACAAGAGATAAGGCTGAGATGCTAATTGAGGACTTTATGCTAGCTGCTAACGAAACAGTTGCTTATCATATGTCAATTTCAAATTTGCCTTGTGTTTATCGCGTTCATGAAAATCCTAAGCTTGAAGCTGTAAAAAAGGTCTTTGATATGATAAAAACAACCGGTTTAATGGTTATTGTTCCTAAAAATAAAATTTTGCCAAAAGATATTCAAAAGGCAATGAATCTTGTAAAAGAAGATAAAAAAGAATCCCATAGTGTTATAAATCAAATGATGCTAAGGGCGATGGCAAAGGCTAAATACAGTGAGAAAAATTTAGGACATTATGGTCTTGCGATGGATTATTATTGTCATTTTACATCACCAATTAGAAGATATCCGGATTTGATGGTTCATCGTTTAATTAAAACCTTAATTATTCATCCTGAAAATTTTGAAGAAAAATATGCTCATTATACAGATATTGTTCATGATATTAGTGTTAAATCATCTGTTAAGGAACGAGAAGCAATTGATTGTGAGCGCGAGGTAATGGATATGCTAATGGCAAGTTATATGGAAGAGCGTATTGGTGAGGAATTTGAAGGTACGATTGATTCAATAACTAAATTTGGTATGTTTGTTTTACTTGATAATGGTGTTGAGGGATTAATTCATATTTCTAATTTAGATGGTTACTTTAATTTTAATGAGGCTAATATGACATTAGAATCTGCAGCTAAGACTTATCATATTGGTGATAAGGTTAAGGTAATAAATATTAATGCATCTAAAAAACAAAGAAAGATTGATTTTATTTTAAAAGAAGATTACGATAAAATGACAGGTGTTACTGATGCAAAATAATATGGTATGTGAAAATAGAAAGGCACGTCATGATTATTTTATTGAGGATACGATTGAAGCAGGAATAAAGCTTACTGGTACTGAAATAAAGTCGATTCGTGCTCATAAGGTTAATATTAATGATGCCTATGTTATGATTAGAAATAATAAAGTTGAAATAATAAATATGCATATTGCTAAATATGATATGGGTACTATTTTTAATCATGATGAAACAAGAACTAGAGAGCTTTTACTTCATAAAAGAGAAATAATTAAGCTCCAAAATAGAATTAAACTTGATGGAATGACTTTAATTCCTTTAGGTTTATATTTTAAAGGAAGTCTTTTAAAGGTAAGCCTTGGAGTATGTAAGGGTAAAAATTTAAGAGATAAACGTGAAGCTTTAAAAGAAGCAGATGCTAAGCGTCATATTGAAAAGACTATGAAAGAGATAAATCGTTATTGATTTTTCTCTTTTTTTAATTTATAATTATCGTGTATGGGCCAGTTTTGGATTCGCCAGGATTAATGAATATTTGTAAGCATGCCATGGTTACGCATGTAAAAACGTCGAGGTTAAATTAACCGCAAACACAAATTTATTCGCTCGCAGCAATGCTAGCGTACAATTAGCTTGCTAATTTAATCAAGCTCGTCTCCTAGCTATTTTCCTATGGTAGTTAGCTAGACGTTTATTAAGTAGGATATATTTTAAGGCTGTCACCTTAAGTCTTAGAATGAATTTAGTAAGGTTAGTTTATATTATGTTTGCCTTGTAGCAAGATATAAATGAAATTAATTACAAAGCTAAGCATGTAGAAAGCGAAGGTTAGTTAGTTTTGTACCGGGGTTCGAGTCCCCGCCGGTCCACCATAATGAATAGTATATTTCGATACAATTTTGTATCAGGGTATTTAGCATAATAATGGCTTAGTTAAACCATAAATTGAATAATTAAGGCGTTTATTAATGCTTTAAAAACGGCAAAATAAGCACCTTTTTATTTTTTTTGTAGTATGTCATAAAATTACAATTGCACACCTTTTAACGATTGCATATACTTTTTAACGATTGGTTTATATCCGACTTGTGCCTCAATTAATGAACGATAGGTTTGATACAATACCGTATCAAGCCATTTTTTCTTTGTATAAACGCATAAATAAGCCATTTATTTAAAATATTAGAAGAATAATCATGTAATTCTGTAGAGTTGAAGCACAAGTTTTATCTAGTGCTTTTCCTCACTATATGGTAAAATAAATTAAGAGTTATTCAGTGAGGGAAGTGATTTAGATGAAAAAAATATCACTATTAGTTTTAGCTATTTTTATGTTTTTTACTATAACTTCATGTGGTAGTAATTCAAACACTGATTCAAATAAGACAAATCCGTCAACAACTGATAATCAGAGTGGTAATACACAAGATAATGATAACGGTTATTTATATGAAAAGAATTTAAATTCTGCTATAAAACAGGAGCAAAATGGAAATAATATAAGTCTTGCAGTTGAAAATAATAAAGAAACGATAAGAGTTGATGAATTATTTTCTTATTCATCAGAACACCTTATTGAGATATATTCATCTAGTAATTCGGCATATAATACCACAACTAAGGAAATGACACTTACAGTTGGATTTAATAATTATCAAATACTATTTAAGAATCTAAAAAATTATAATGAGATAACTTATGATTTAAAAATTTTTAGAGATCCAGGAATTGTTACTAAAAAAGTAACGCAATATTCAATGCGAAAGGAAGTTACTGAATCAAAGCAAGAAAATGGGTTGCCTACTTTTAATTTGAAATTTTATTATCCAGGTGTTCCACATCTAATATATGATGGAATAGAAATGCCAACTATTATAAATGAATGTAATATAGATATGCATTTTTATACAGTGATATATGTGACAGATAGTAGTTATCCACCCACTTCTGATACTGTGTTTCATTTTTCTAAACAGTTTACATTAGAACATACATTCACTAGTATTAGCGAAGTTTATGAAGTTGCGGTTGACTTTCCGATTGAATTGTGGAATGAGTTTCACTCTACATATCCATTTACAACAATAGAAACTACGCAACAAGGTATTTATAATGGCGCTTCAAGTGGGATTACTGTTTTCTCATCAAGCTATATTAATATGGGAGTGGATTATTCAAAATTTAAATTTAACTAAAAAGAAAGGGATGATTATACATGGCAAAAAAGGAAATATTTTATAGTGAACCGAAAGAATATTTTACACCTGAGCAACGTAGAGTATTTGAAGAGGCACCAAGAACTACCAAATTATTATCATGGTTCTTTAAAAACAAGAATTACTATATCCATGACACAGGAGTAGATTCATTACTAGAGTTTATTGATATTGTAGAACTAGATGAATATGTTCTTGATGGGCCAAGAAAGAAGACATATATCATTTATCTAACAAATGAACATAATAGAGAATATGATGTTACAATCAGCAAAAAAGAATGCAATAAACTTTTGAAATTAGATGAGGATGAATTGTTAAAGGCTGTTGCTGATACTATTAATGCGAAAGAGCCAGAGATAAATAAACCTATTATTAAGATCATAAAGAGAGACTAAATTAGGGGTGCTAAATTTTTACACGATTTGACCTAAGGGTGCTAAAAATTTTACACGATTACAAGTAGGGGTGCTAAAATTGTATTAAAACATTTCTACTTTGACAAATTGAAAGCAATGCTTTGATACAGTAAAAACGCTGTTTCAAGGCTTTTTTTATGTTTAAAATAGGTATTTTTTGGTATTTTTGACTAATTTTTATCATTTTAAGGCTTTAAATTTAAAGGTTTCAAGACATTAAATGTGTTTGAAAATTAATTATAAAAACGAAAAGTCCGACTGTAAAACGATAGCTTAACTGTAAAACGAAAGGTTTTATTTTGAGAAAAATAGGTTTAAAATAGCGACAAAGTAATAAAAAAATGGTATAATTTCTACAAGATAATTTGTTAATTTGTGGAGCTGGAATTATCAAGAAATATCTAGTTAATTTTGTTGAAAGTGGTAAATCAATTATGGCAGTAGATATAATAACAAGCGAAAATCCTTATATTCTTGATTATCTTCTATGTGATAAAAAAAGACCAGCATTAACTAGAAAAAATGCTGATTTTATAGAAGCGGTAATACGTCTTGATTCTAATTATGCTAAGGACTCTTATATTAATGAACCATCTGTTGGATATGAACCAGAAATTAATGCTGAATCATCAAATGGTAAATATTGTGGTTCAAGTGCATATTGGTTTAATGAAATGAAAAAGCCTAATTCTAATTTTAAAAAATGTGTATTAGGTGCTGTTATAGCGATTGATAGTGCAAATTCAACTCATTTAGAAGCAGCAGTATCTGGAAGAAAAACAATGAGGGATATCATTTGTAAAAAATGTAATAATTATCTTGATTTGATTGATATGCTTAATACTCCATTTGAACCAACAAATCATGAACATATAATTTCATTATTAACTGCTAAAACTATTTCTAAAAAAGATGGAAAGGTAAGATTTAATATTTCCTTCGCTACAAAGTTTTGTGCTTATGCATCTATATTTTTAAATTCAAAAATTCAATATTCAAAGTATGATAATATTGTTTCTAGTGCTCTTCCTGATTATTCAGAAATTTATCTTAATGAGCATAAGAAGCAAAATGAATATAAAATAAATGATATTCAAAGAAGAAAATTAGATGATGAAGGTAATTTTCAATATAGACTTAATGTTTATAATGACTATCAAAAAACGATTAATAGGATTATAGAAAAATTAAAAAATGATGGTATAAATTTAACAATAGAAGAATTACGCAAATAGTGATATTTTTACCAAAGATATTTTCTTTAATTGGAGGTTGAAATAGATGGGCAATGGTGTAATATACATATTAACTAATCCTTCGTTTCCTCAATTAGTGAAAATTGGATATGCTGATAATGTTCAAGAAAGAGTAAATATTTTAAATCGTAATCCTGGTTTGTCATATTCGTTTAGAATTTATGCAACATATGATGTTAATGAAAGATTAGAGGATTTAAAAATACATAAAATAATTGATAAGTTAAATCCAACACTAAGATGCCAAGAAGAAGTAAATGGAAAGGCAAGAGTACGAGAATTCCTTACTATGACTGCTGAAACAGTTTATCAGATTTTTGAAGCAATGGCAGAAATTAGTGGTACAATGGATAGGCTTCATTTATTGAAAGCTACAGCTGAAGAAAAAGCAGCTGAAGAAAATGCTGAAGAAGTGTTAAATTTGGATGTTATATAGATATCATTTTAAAAATATTACTTTTAGTTCAAGTTTAACTGGTAAAAAATATGACTCAAGAACTAATTCAGATGGTTCACTTGGAATATTTGAACATGAAAGTGGTAAAGAAGTAATTAGCTTTTCAAAACCTTCAAAGAAACAAATATTTAGACAAGCATTAATTGATTTAGGCGAAGAAGTTGATAATTCTAAAACTTTATATCAAATGATGCATTTACTTCAAAAAATTATAAAATAAGGTGATTTTATGGGTAAAAAGACATTTAATTATGAAATGGGATTAAAAAATCTTTGTAATGATAAACCAACTGAAATTTTTGAATTAAAAAATAATTTATTTAGTAAAAAAGGTTCTTTGTTATATCTTTATTATGATGTGGATTTGATTTCAGATATTGCGAACAATTCTAATAAATTGTATTTTAAACGAGCAAGTGAATTTTCTGATAAACAAGAACATGTCGCATGGTGTGTTAAATTTTTAAATATTATTCTAGAGTTAAAAAGCAAGAGTTCCAATAAACATACTTCTAAATATACTGTAGATTTTAAAGAAATAGTACTTAATGCATTTGAAACATACGATATATTTAAATACTATCAAAGATATTATATTTGTTGTTTATCGTATGAACCTGATAACAGTTTATGTTGGAATACTTTTTGTTTAAAAACACGTGAAGTTGACAAAATAATGATTAATGATTCTGTTTATATTAAGGGCTCTATTGATATTAAAGATGATTCTGTAACAAAGGGTACAATATTAGTTGGTAATAATCTTATTGTTAAGCTCAAAGACAATTATTCGCATGATGGATGTATTTGCTTTAACAAGTCAGCTTTTGATTGTGAAGTAGATAATTATATACGTCTTAAAGGATATGTTAATTATTCTTCAGAAATTTTAACAAATAAATTTTTCGAATGTTTGGATACTATTTATGATATATACCAAAAAGAATCAAGTGAAAATATTACAAATAAAATATACCAACTAATTGATTATTGTAATTTATTTCACAAGGATAAATTTTATTCTGGGGAAAAAGAATACAGGTATGTATATGATACACAATATAGAGATAAATCTGAGGATGATTCTTTTGAAAAATTTAGTGAAACAATATATAGACTAAAGTTTAATAAAGATTCTATTCACCATATAACTATAACAAATTCTCATGATAAAGAAAAATTTGAGTTTAATTTTAAGGATAAGATTAGATTGAGTAAAATATCATTTAATGAAGAAGATATAAAAAGTTTAGATATGGGAATGATATATGAAGATTAATTAAAAATCATAAAAAGTGACTTAGCTTAACAATGGGGCTAGGTCTTTTTTATAAATGAATCATCATTTGCGTCGCATGGCTAAAAAATGATATTTACACTGTTATCAGGCATCGCATAGAGGTCCTATTGGCTGCTTTTTATCTTGCTTTTACACTATTTAAGCTCGAGGGTACAAAATCCTACACGATTTAACTACTATTAAATGAATTTGAAAAAGAAGTAATACAAAATAAATAGAATTTAATTTGTTGTGAAATTTTAATGGGATGTGATTTTAATACTATTGTAATAGCCTTAAAATTATTTGCATGATTTGCACTTATTGAAATATATATGAAAATAATACTAATTATATTAGCATTAATCTTTGTTGTAGGAATAAACAG
>ERZ1106922.293-NODE-293-length-19305-cov-32.534078_pt1 | contig 19305 bp, 15 predicted proteins | sample MGYA00403656_ERZ1106922 | MGnify/ENA primary metagenome ERZ1106922 (study PRJEB35170, sample SAMEA104062453) | human gut metagenome | biome: human gut; feature: human-associated habitat; material: faeces | place: Denmark | collected 2012-10-12 ... | reverse complement strand
TTAACTAAAAATAGTATAAAATATTTTATAATTTGATATTAGCACTAGTGTTAAAATTTGTAAAATATTTATAAAGTTTTATATTTTCTAAAATCCGCTTTAAAAGTATCACTCTGTTATACTTTTTTACCACTTTTTCTCAAAAAAAGGCCAAAAAGGGCATTTTTACCTAAATAGAGTTAAAAAATAAGCTTAAAATCTTTTAGGATTTTTTATGAATAATGCTATTTTAACTTAAGAAAATAAAGATGTATGTATTCTGTAATAATATATTATGTTTAATCAAAATAAAAATAAATTACTGTTAAAATGTAAAATAATTCGTATACTAATATTAAATATTGTAAAAAAACGTTTACATTTCAAGAAGTATTTTCTTGTTTTTGGTTTATTTGTGACCAATTCTCTTATTGTATTGATTTTATAAATATGATAAAATAGATATGCAAAAAAAATATATTAGTGCCGTACGGAGGAACGTTATGAAAATAACATTAAAACATTTAACTAAGGTTTTCGAAAATAAGAAAGCCAAAACTAAAGTTGTTGCTGTCAACGATTTAGACGTTGAAATTCCTTCAGGAAAGCTTATTGGTCTATTAGGACCTTCAGGTTGTGGTAAGTCAACAACCTTATTTATGCTAAGCGGACTTGAACAGCCAACTTCAGGTAACATTATTTTTGGTGATGACGATGTTACAACTCTAGCACCAGAAAAGAGAGGTATTGGTTTAGTATTCCAAAACTACGCATTATATCCTCATATGACTGTAGAACAAAATATTATGTTCCCACTTGAGAATATGCGTGTTCCTAAGGATGAAGCAAAGCAAAGAGCATTTGATGCGGCTAAGCTTGTTCAAATTGAAGGATTATTAAATCGTAAACCAAGTGAATTATCAGGTGGTCAACAGCAACGTGTTGCAATTGCTCGTGCCCTTGTAAAGATGCCAAGTGTATTATTGCTTGATGAGCCTCTTTCTAACCTAGATGCAAGACTTCGTCTTCAAACTCGTGAGGAAATCAAACGTATTCAGGTTGAAACTGGTATTACAACTATCTTCGTAACACATGACCAAGAAGAAGCAATGTCTATTTGTGATTCAATTCTTGTTATGAAGGAAGGAGTTGTTCAACAAATGGGAAATCCTCAGGAAATTTATGATGATCCTGCTAACCTATTCGTTGCTAACTTCTTAGGTACTCCACCTATTAATATCTTTAGAGGTGTAATTAAAGATCATGGTGTATATATTGATGATGAAAAGATTATGGACACTAATCACGATGATCAAGAGGTTTACGTTGCAATCCGTCCTGAAGGATATATCTTCAATGATAATAAGGGTGTATTAACTCTTCAAAAACAAAATATTGAAGTTATGGGACGCGATAAGTCAATTGTTTCTAAGCATGCTGCTTCAACTAAGCCAACTGTAAGAACAATAATTGACTCTGATATTAAATTACCTGACTCAACAGAACTTAAGTTTGATTTGAAACCAAACAAAGTATTCATATTCAATAAGGACAGTGAAATGAGGTTGAGATAATGGCAAATCAAGAAGAAAAAAAGGACAATGCATTTGTCGGTTTCTTCAAGAAGATTGGCACATCAACTAAAAGCTGGTTTAAAGATAAAGGACTAGCGATGAAAGAGTGGGGCCAAAATTCAAAAGAAGCTACAAAAGCATGGTGGGGACGTCTTCGTGGACGTACATTTAAAGAAAATATGAAGGCATTTGGTAGAGTTTGCTATAACAATAAAGGATGGTTATGGTTACTTCCAATTATTGTCTTAATGGCTATCTTTACTTTTTATCCATTAATTAAAACAACAATTGATGCTTTTAAAGTTGAAGGTGCTGATGGAATTGTAACTGCTGGAATTGGAAACTTCTCATATGTTGTTAAATATAATAAGTTTAAGTATTGCTTACTTAATACGTTATTGTTCGCATTTATATCAGTTCCAATATCTACTATTATTGCATTATTAATATCAGTAGGTTTGAACTCTATTAAGGCATTACAAAAAGCATATCAAACAATATTCTTTTTACCATATTTAACAAATGCTTTAGCTATTGGTGCAGTATTTGCTACAATGTTCTCAATTATTTCACCAACTGGTACAGCAGAAGGAGCATATTCTTTAGGTTTAATCAACAAAATATTAGGAACGAGCATTAATTGGACCAGTATTTCACCTGAAAATATTTGGGCTAATAGATTTGTTGTAATTATTTATGAAATTTGGGCTGGCCTTCCATTTAAGATTTTAATTTTATTTGGTGCATTACAAAATGTTAATAAACAATATTATGATGCAGCTAAGGTTGATGGTGCAAACAGGTTTACAACATTAATGAAGATTACAGTTCCACTTATTTCTCCAATGCTATCATATTTAATTATTACTGGTTTTATTGGTGGATTTAAAGCATATACGGCTGTTGTTGGTATTTACGGTGCAGAAAAAGTTTCTAATAGTTATATTAATACGATGGTTGGTTATATTTATGACCAAATTGGAAATGATAGTACAGGTTTAGCTGCTGCAGGATCATTGATATTATTTGGAATTATTCTTGTCTTTACACTGATTAATCTAGCTGTAAGTAAGAAGAAAGTACATTATTAGGAGGTGTTTTCAATGAGTCAAAATATTGATGAAAAGATTACATCATCTGATGTAGCATTAAATTCGCAAGAAAATCTAGGTTTTGATATTCAAAATCAAGAGAAGAAGGACCAAAGAAAGAAAATAATTATAAAGGTTGTTGTATATGCTTTATTAACATTCATGGCAATCTTGTCAATTTTCCCATTCTATTGGATGATAATTACATCTTTAAAAACAACTCCAGAGTATGAAGCAACTGTTCCAACAATGTTCCCTCATACAATTGATTTTTCAAATTATGCGGATGCTTTTTCATATAGTAATAATTTATTCGTAGAAACATTAATCAATTCATTAGTAGTTGGTATTTTATCAACCGCTATTGGTTTGATTATGACAATTATCGGAGCATATGCATTTGCGAAAATGCAATTTAAAGGAAAAAATTTTGTATTTACGTTAATGCTAATGACTATGATGATTCCAGGTGAGTTGTTTACTACAACAAATTTTATTACAACAACAAGAGATTTTGGGTGGTCTGATACATATACAATTATGATTTTGCCATTCTTAGTTTCAATATATTATATTTATCTATTGAGAAATGCATTTTTGCAAATTCCTGATACTCTTTACAAGGCTGCAAAGGTAGATGGATGTAGTGATGCAAAGTATCTAATAAAAGTAATGGTTCCACTTTCTGCTCCAACAATTGTTTCAATTACAATTTTGAAACTTATTGGAACATGGAATTCATATATGTGGCCACAACTTGTAAACTCTTCAGAATGGAGACTTGTTTCTAACTGGATGGCTTCTTGTGGAATTACGTCTGAGGGTACTGATTACCCAATGAAGATGGCTGCGGCATTAATTGTGTCTATACCATTATTCATTGTATTCTTATTCTTCAGAAAATATATTATGAAGGGTGTATCAAAGAGTGGAATAAAAGGTTAGGATAAAAATAGGATAAGGATAACACAAAAAACAAAGGAGAAAATATAAAAATGAAAAAAATTAAAGTTTTAAGTGGTACTGCTTTAGCAGGATTATTAGCTGCTGTTTCATTGACTTCATGTGGAACTGACAATTCACATACAATTGATTTCTATACAACAGCCGGTGATGATTTAATGGCTATTTTAAATGTTGCAAAGGACGATTTTGAAAAGGAAAATTCTGGATGGACTGTTAAAATTACTAATGGTTTTAGCTATGATACTTTAAAGACTAAGGTTACTTCAACATTAAGTGCTAATACTCAACCATCATTAGCATATTGCTATCCCGACCATGTTGCGTCTTATTTGAAGACTGGAAAAGTATTGAATTTACAAAATTATATTGATAATTCAGAATATGGTTATTCAAAAGAGGAATGGTCTGATTTTATTTCTACATACATGACTGAAGGAACAAGCTACGTTCAAGATGGTACATATTCAATTCCAATGGCTCGTTCAACAGAGGTTTTATATTACAATAAGACTGTTCTAGATGCTAATAAAATCGCTGTTCCAACAACTTGGGACGAGTTATGGGATGCATGTGCTAAGTTAAAGACACTTTATCCAAAGTCAACTCCACTTGGTTACGATTCAGAATCAAACTGGATTATTACTTATCTTGAACAATATCAGAACAAGAACAATGCTGGTAAATTATACACTGATGGTAAAAAGTCAGGATCAGAAAAAATATTATTTAATAACGATGTATCAAAGGCATTTTTAAAGGAAATTAAGGATAAGTTTGATAATGGTTATTTCACAACAAAATCAATTCTTAACTCATATACATCATCATTATTTACAAAGTATGATGCAAAGAACGATAATAAAGCAAGTTATCAAGGAAGCTTTTTCTCAATTGGATCAACTGGTGGTGCAAGTAAGCAAGAACCAGCAAGTGGTGCTTTTGATGCAGCTGTAACAGCTTTACCTGGTATTGATGCAAAAAATAATCAAACAATTTCACAAGGACCATCTCTAGTAATGTTTGACCAAGGTAGCGACGAAAAAGCTGTAGCAACTTGGAAGTTTGTTAAGGTTTTATTATCAACAAAGATTCAAGCATCATATTCTGTAGCTTCAGGTTATAACCCAATTCGTAATTCTGTATATTCTGATGAAGGTTTTAATGCGGGTCTTGAAACTAAGGAAGGTCTTGTTAAAGATTGTATCTTATTAGGCCAAACTCTTGGTGCTTCAAATTCATACTTTACATCAGATGCATTTAATGGTTCATCAGTAGCTCGTACACAAATAGGAACATGTGTTGTTAATGTTTTAAAGATTACAAAGGATTCTAATGATACGGATAAAAAAATAGAAGATTTCTTGAAAGAATCATATGATGAAACTGTATATTACACAAAATAAAAAGGTTTAATTTATGAAAAAAATTTTTAAAGCAATCGTTTCTGGATGCTTTGTTGCTACCGCAGGATTATTAATTACTTCCTGCGGTGGTAATGATGACATTACAGGAACACTAAAGCTGGAAAGAACTGCAACCGAATCAAAAACATTTATTGATAATGGCATTGAAGAATGTGAAGTGGTTTCTTATACAGATGGAGATACTACAACAATTCGTACTAAATATTCTAAAAAAACAATGGCCATAAGATATTTATCTATTGATACTCCAGAATCTACTGCAAGATATGAAAAATGGGGTAAGGCAGCTTCAAAATATAATGAAGAGACATTGTCTAAAGCTACTAGTATAATTGTTGAAGCAGAAGGCTCTTCAGCTGAAAAAGATACAAATGGAAGTAGATATTTAGGTTATATTTGGTACAAAACTGCTGATAGCGATACTTATAGAAATCTAAATTTGGAGATAGTTGAAAATGGTTATTCAACAAACAATTGTGGTGTAGAAGGAAAGTATTATAAGTATTTTGAAAAAGCTGAAAAAAAGGCTGAAAAGAATAAACTTCATATTCATTCGGATGCTTCAACTGTAGATATTTATTATAGTGAAGAAATAAATAAAGTCACAATTAAAGATTTAAATGAAAATGATTACTATGATAAGACAACTGATATTCCAACATGTGTTCAGTTTGATGCGTATGTAACAAGTGTTTCAGGAAGTTCATTTCAAACAGCTACTGTTGAAAATTATGATTCAACAACCAAAAAATATTATACTTATAGTGTTGTAATTGGTTATGATACTAATTTAGCTGCTATTTTAAAAACTGGAAATTATGTTAAGGTTGTTGGTTGGACAACTGGTGAAAAATCAGTGCATGGCTGTACAACAAATATTACAATGCCTACAGGATCACCATTATATACCACACTTAAATCTAAAAATTATTACAATGATTTAGCAAATGTTACGATTTCTTCTGTTGAAGTAACAAATGGAGTTGTAACATTCAAGGGTACACAAAATAATAAAGAAATTACGTTAACTTTAAATGACAGTTCTGTAACTAAGGAAATAGCACAAGAATATGTTAAAAGTCTTAAATCTGTAAAATGTTTTAAGACTAGTACAGAAAATTCGTATACTATTAATACATTAAGTGATTTAAAGTAAAGTGGAAGAACAAAGGAGAAAAAAATATGAAAGCTTTTAAAAAGGTTTTATCGTTAGGTGCATTAGTTGCACTAGCTACTGGAACTACAGTATTAACATCTTGTGGTAGTAAAACATTATCAGAAGAAAAATTACAAGAATTAGCAAAGACTATTGTTATTCAAAATGAGGGACAAAAGGTTTCAAATGATTTTAAGGTTCCTTCTTATGTATCAGATGGAAAAGTAAATGTTAAATTAGTATGGCATTCAAGTAATGATAATTTATTATCATTTAAATATGTTGAAGATGATCCTGCTACTAAGGATGTAGATGAGTCATTAGAAGATGCAACAGCAGTTGTAACACTTCCTACTGATAAATTAACTGAAGTTACATATTACGCAACTCTTGAAAGTGGTTCAAATACTGCTCAAACTGATTCATATAGAGTTCGTATTGAAAAAGCAATCAATGCTGAAGATACATTCAAGAAATTCTATGATACTTGTGCAAGCAAGAATACAATGGATATTGCTGGTTATGTTCAAGTAAAGTCAACATTAAGTTCTTTTAATAATAAGACTCAATGCTCATTATTCATTCAAGAAGAAAATGGCTATGGTGGATTCTATGCTTATAACTGCTATATTGAAGAAGCTGCTTATAAAGCACTTAAGATTGGTGACTATGTAAAGATTACTGGTCAAACATCTTCTGTTTATAATGGAATTTATGAAGCTTGCTTTGGTAATATTGAAGTTGATTCATCAAAGAATAATGCAGCCGTTGCAAATAAATGTGTTGATTTAACTGCAGATTTAACTGCTGGAAATGACATTCTTTATAAACAAAATCAAATTGCAAAAGTTGATGGTGTTGTTGTTAGTGAATTATCTTCAGGATTTAAGTCAGAAACTGGTAAGTATTCTTCAACTATGCAAACTTTAGCTAAGTTTACAATTAATTCAAAAGAATATACAGCTGTATTAATGGAAGGTACTACTCCATTTGCAGATGCTGCTACTAAGACTTTATATGATGCAATCTTAGCAAAGATTCATGTTGGTGATACAATTAATGTTAAGGGTGTTATTTGTGGTAGTTCATTCATTGTTACTGCTGTAGATGATATTACATTTGTAAAAGCAAGTGAATTAACTGATGCAGAAAAGGCTCAAAAAGCTTTGGATTCTGCAAAGAAGAAATTTGCTGAATCTTATAAGGCAAATACAACTATTACATTAAGTGATGGAATTACAGCTGTTGTTAAATCAGGCTCAACTGCTAAAGTTGAAAATGGTAAGGTTGTAATTACACCTACTGATGAGGAAGTTGAGGTTGTAGTTACTTTAACTGCAACTTCAGGTTCTGAGTCTAAGAGTGAAGATGTTACATTTAAGACTAAGAAACCTGCTGCTGTTACAATCCCTGCTGATGCTCTAAAGTCAAGCATTACAGTTGGAACTTCTGTTAAAAGCACAGATTGCTCTACAGCAGAATCTGTTGATTTGAAAGATTATTGTGCATTTGATGCAACTATTATTAAGAGTGCTGTTGTATATAGAAAGTCACAGACTGCTCCAAATACGGTTTACATTGGCACAACTAAAGGAGTTATTGATTTTAGAATCTATGGTGGTGCTGAAATGGTTATTACATTAGCGGATGGATATGTTGGTTATGGTATCACATCAAATCTAACAAGTGGATATACTTATGAAGTGTCTGCAGATGGTAAGACAATTACAATTTATCCATCTGCTACTTTAAAGTTTACATCTATCGATGTTGCATATAAAGCAGCTTAATATTTAGTATATAATTGTCGCAAAACTAAACAATAAGGGATAATCAGTTGTATTATCCCTTATATTTTTCTCAAAAGGAGATAAAATTATGAAACTAAAACATTTATCAATGCTTAGCTTAATTGCTTTAGGTGTATTTGCTACAACATCATGTGGATTAAAGAAAGAATCATCAAATGTTTCTACAACAAATCCATCTACAAGTAAACCTGCAGTTTCAACACCAATACCAACTACTCCAACACCTACAAATCCTCCAACAATACCTACCTATGAAGGATACTATAGTTCTGTTACTACAGATATTCTTTCAAATAGTACATCACTTAAATCAACCCTAAATCAAATAGTATCTTCAAATGTAAAAAAGATATCCTATAGTGATGCTACTACATCACTTAAGACAATTGATTCTTATGATGGTGATTATGTAGAGTGTATTTATACCGGAGAACGTTTAGGTAAGGATAATTCAGGCTCAGCATCCGGACAATGGAATAAGGAACATGTTTGGGCTAAGTCACATGGCTTTAATGATCAAAAATATGATGCTTATTCTGATTTACATCATTTAAGAGTATCAGAAGCTCGTATTAATTCCTCACGTAGTAATAGCTATTTTGATGAAGTATCAAATCCAACAAACAAAGATGACTACGGAAATAAATGGACTAGTACAGTATTTGAACCAAGAGATGAAGTAAAAGGCGATATAGCTCGTATGCTACTATATATGGTAGTAAGATATGAAGATTCAACTTTAGATTTAGAGCTTACAAACGATACTACTCTAGCTTCAAAAGCTGAAAATGGAACTGAAGGCTATATAGGTATTTTAAATACTATCCTAAAATGGAATTTTGAAGATCCCATCGATTCAAGAGAATTATACCGCAATGAAGAAATCTATAAGGAACAAGGAAATCGTAATCCTTTTATTGATCATCCTGAGCTTGCTTATTATTTATATAAAACAGAATGTGAATCAAAAAGTATTACCGAATCCTATTCACTATCACATATTACACCTGTCTTAAAGAATGATTCTAAAATAGAGGAAGTAAATGCTAAGATTAAAGAAATAGGTACAGTTACATTAGAAAGTAAAACTAAAATAGAAGAAGCTGAAGAATCTTATTATGCCTTAGATGACGTATCTAAAAGCTTTGTAACGGAATATGATATTCTAAATCAAGCCAGATTTGATTATAATGTATTATACTCAAAGGCTAATCAAGATACATCTATTTCAACAACAATGGATTTAACTATTTTAAGTGATACAACGGGATCTTTAGCTTTAAATGGTATTGAATTATCATATACAGCTCCATATGTTAATAAGGATAAAGGTATTTATGCTCAAACTAGTAAAAATGCTGTATTAAAGGTTAAAAATTTATATGATGCAATTACAAACATTGAATTAACATTTACATCTAATAAACCTAATTCACAAAAACCAGCAGGTACTGCAGCTATAACTATTTCTGATGGTACTAATACTACATCATATACTACAGAAATTTTAGATAAGAACTCTTCTCATTTAGCTCGTATTGATGTAAGTGAACTTGATATGTCAAAAGAGTTAACAATTACAATTTCATCAAACTTTTCTTCTGCTATATTAGAACAAATTAAATTTAGTGTGATTTAATATGATAAAAGCTTTATTAACTGATATAGATAATACAATATTGGACTTTAATAAGTGCGAGCTAGAAGCTTTAAAGCCGGTACTTATTAAATACGGGATACCAACAACAGAAGAAAATATCAAGCTATATTCAAGTATTAATTTAGCACATTGGAAAATGCTTGAAAAAAAAGAAATTTCAAGAGAAGAATGCATAACCTTAAGATGGACATCATTTTTTAGTCATTTTAATATTAATGTTAATCCTAAAGATATAAATGAATTATATTTTAATAATTTAAAAAATGGCGGATATCTAATTAAGGATGCAGCTATCTTTTTAAAAGAAATAAATACTTTAGGCCTTCCTATATATGCTGTCACAAATGGTGCGACGATTGTTCAAAAATCAAGACTTGAAAAAAGTGGTATTTTAAAGTATTTAAAGAAGGTTTATATTTCAGAAGAAATAAGTTTAACTAAGCCAGATAAAGCTTTCTTTGATTATGTACTTAAAGATATTAATTTAAAAAATGATGAAGCAATAATGCTAGGTGATTCATTAACATCAGATATAGCAGGAGCTTTAAATGCTAAAATAAAGCCAATTTGGCTAGATTTAAGCAATCTTAATATAAAAGGTGATTATTTTATTGTACATAGCCTAAAAGAGGCTTTAGATGTAATTAAAAAGGAAATATAATATATACAAAAGCACTTGCATTAAAATGTAGGTGCTTTTTTAAAAGATAATTTTTATTTTATAACTGGTACAAAATGATAGATACGTTAATAAAATAACGAATTCACTGTTTAGAAAAAAATATGATAAAATTAACTCGGTAAAAACCGAGTCGGAGTTAGTCGAGTTAGATGGGATTTATTGGACGTAAAGAATAATTAAACAAATTAAATAAAGCACTCAACTTATATTTTATCTTTAATGAAGTGATTTTTAAGTTTAGTTATATAAATGTAAAATTGTTTAGTATATATTGTTTTCTGCAAAAAGGGAATTGAATTCCCTAAAAAAATGTGTTATATTGTTTTTAGAAAAGGATATGATACTATGATTAAAAGACATATTTATAATCAAATTTTGGATAGTGTAAAATCAAAGCCAGTTACTTTAATAACGGGAGCACGTCAAGTAGGAAAATCTACATTAGCATTTGAATTTGAAAAAATGGGTTTTTCTTATGTGTCACTTGATAGTTCAAGAGAAAGAGAAATGGCCAAAAAAGATCCAGAATTATTTTTACAAATGCATCCTTGGCCACTAATAATAGATGAAGTTCAACGTGCGCCGGAATTATTTAATGTTATTGAAGAAGTTGTAAATAATGAAAAGCGGAAGAAGATTAATAACTATGGGATGTTTATTTTAACAGGTTCTCAAATGTATAAGCTTATGAAGGGTGTAACAGAGTCCCTTGCAGGTCGTGTATCTATCATTCATATGATGCCACTATCTAGAAATGAAATTATTAATCGAGATGAACCTATCTTTAATTTTGATATATTGAATATTCAAAAAAGAGCAAGTGAAAATCCATTATCTATGATAGAACTATTTAATAATATTGTTAAAGGATTTTATCCGGAACTTTTTAGTAATGATATGCTTCATGTTCAAAAGTTTTATTCTGATTATGTTGAAACATATATTGAACGTGATGTGTCTGAAATGCTTAATGTTAGAGATAAGTTCCAATTTAGGCGTTTTATGGAATTGATTGCGTCTCTTACAGGAGAAGAGCTTATCTATGATAATATTGCTAAGATAATTGGAATTGATAAGAAAACCGTAATGTCATGGCTTAGTGTTTTAATTGCTGGTGATATTGTTTATTTATTAGAACCTTATAATGAGATATCAATTTCTAAAAGAATAATAAAAAGGCCAAAATTGTATTTTACTGATACTGGTTTAGCATGTTATTTAGCAAGACTAAATTCTGGTGAAATTTTAGGAGCGAGCGCATTTTCTGGACGTTTTGTTGAAACATATATAATTAATGAAATTAAGAAAAGTTATGTAAATAATGGTATAGAACCTAACTTCTATTATTATAGAGATAGTGATATGAATGAAATTGATCTAGTTATTATTCAAGATGGAAAACTACATAGAATCGAATGTAAGAGTGGTATCAAATTTAATAATAATGCAGTTAAGGGATTTAAACAATTAGATAAAACCAATTATCAAATAGGTTTCAAGGTAATAATATGTAATACAGATACAGTATATCCTTTAGATGATAATGTTTATGTATTGCCTTTAGCAGGAATTTAATTAAAATGTTATATTTATGTTTTTAATATACTCGTAAGTATTATACTTATGAGTATATTTTTTATAAACGACTATATTATTTCAAAAATACTTGAATAAATATTATTAGATAATCTTTTAAGATGATTCAAAATTAAATAATTTAAATAAAATATTGCCAATTTAATTAAATGGCTTATTGATGTTTGACTTTATATTTCTTAAGTCGTAAAATACAAGTATAGTGAATAAGCTTAAGTATGTATTTGAGGTGTGAAAGTATGGAAAAAAATAATTATATTAAAGCTTTATTTAAATCATTTAATGTGATTCATGTAATTATAATTGCATTATTTGTGATGGGAATGTATTTTTTAAGTGTTAATGTTAATTCAATCTTGCCAGAACTATCCAATCCTAATTCATTTAAGTATACAATAAAAGGGTTATATACAATTGTTCTTGGTTCATTGGCAGTATGCTATTTGATAAGAATTAAGTCAAAGGAAATTAATTTATTTGATTTATTTGCTTGGGCTAATTTACTGGGAATTATTGGAGCTCTTATTTATGCTAAGGTTGCTTCAAAGGTTGATGGCTTTAGTCTTACTGTTACGATAATTGCGATTTTATATTTAATTGGGATTGTTGTTCGTTTCTTTATTTCTAAACCAGAAGCTACTAATAATCAATTTAAATGCTATATGTATAATATAACTATGAAGATAAATCCATTAATTTTTGCAGTTATTGGATTTGGACTTGGTATATATGCTTCAATGTATATGAGCTTTACTAGTAAATTTTACACTAATATTGAAAATTACTTCTATGCTCTTTTAATTGGTATTATTTTACTAGGTGCTATTATGAATATAGTATCATCAAGCAGAGTAACAATAATAGATTATGTATTAATATCTTTATTATGTTTGTTTGGTACAATGGTCATATATTCAAAAGATGAAGTAGATTTAGCAAAGTATCCATTTGATGAGGCTTTATTTTTAGCAATTACTACAGCTACAATTCTTTATTTTAGAGGTTTAAGCTTTAATGGTGATTATAGTATGGAATCTAAAATAAAGGATAATAATTACCATTCAGCTGTTTTAGCTAAATATGATTATGCTTTAGCATTTGTTTATGGTGCTTTAGCAATTGTTTTAATTGCCATGACTAACTTTAATTTGCTTGAATTTAATTATATTATTGATAAAATTACAGCTTCAAGCTTTGATGTTTCAAAACATAAGATAGTGTTTAATATAATTGGTGGTGTATTATTAGCTCTTCCTGTAATATTAATCCTTGTAAAAAGAGATTTTAAAAATAAGAATATTGTTTTTACGGATTATCTTTTAAAGGTATTAGAGGTTATATCTTTATTAGCTCTTCCTTTAACATATTTAATTATTACAAATGCTAAAAATTTAAAAATGTCTGGAATAATTATTGGAGGAATTATAATTGTAATGCAAATCTTTACAATTGTAATTTATATTTTAAGAATTAAGCATTACGAAATTAAAGTAGAAGACGTATCTGATAAAGAAACTGTTGTTAATGATACAAAAGGAACTCCTGTTAATGATGAAATAATTGAAGCCTCAGAAAATACTGAAGAAGTTATTGAATCTTCAAATTCTGAAACCCTAGATGAGGCTTTAGCTGAAACTAAAGAAGAGGCTTTAGAAGAAGAAAAACAAGAATCAAGAAGTATTGAACCTGTAATTTCTGAAGAGTCAGTAGATGATGAAGATAATGACGAGGATGATGACCTTGATGAGCTTGAAGAAGACGATAAGGAAGATGCAAGTGCACTTTCATCGTTAGTGGTATCTGAAAAAAGAATCCGTTTAACCTTCGAGGAAAAAACAACGCTAGCATCAGATGAGGTTAAAAATTATTATAATGAAGTTAAAAACTATTTATTAATGTATCGTGCCCATGCTCGTTTATCTAAAAAATGTGAATCATTTAGATATAAAGGCTTATTAGCAAAGGTTGCATTTGCTGGTAAAACATTGAAGGTTAATTTAGCAATTGATCCTAAAACACTTGAAGGGACAAAATATCATTTCAAGGATAGATCAGATAAGAAGCAATATCAGCTTGTACCAACACAGATTAAGATTAAATCTGATCGAGGTCTTAAGTACTTTAAGGAATTAGTCGATATGATGATGGAGGGACGTGAGGTAAAACCTAAGCGTCGCTTTGAGACAACTGATTTTACAGCTCTTTTAATTCCTGATGGGCATGCCGTTTTATATACACTTGGAGTGACAAATGATCATTTAGTTGATATTATGGATGTATCTAATGTACCAACTGATTTACCTGTTGATTTAGTATATCATATTCCAACCGTAAATGGTGCTGATATTGAAGGTATGAAGGAAGAAAATAGCATATATCTTGATACTTTGTGTAAGCATTTTAATGATGGTGACATTATAACCCTTGATATTCTTAAGAAGAATAATATTCTTACAAGAGGAAATATGCTAAGAATTAAGGCTAGAGGAACCTTAGATAAGCATTTTACAATATATGCTGATTCCTTTGAAGCTAATGCTCTTGCTATGCTACTTTGCACAGGCTCTAAAGCAGTTAAGCTTATAAGAAATAGAAAATAGATATTTTGCTTGAATAGAAATGCAAATTTTATCAACTAGGATTTTAATAATAAAAAAGCACAATCTATCATGTGCTTTTTCTTTACTATTTAGCTTTAAAATGCTAAAATTAGTTGTAAATTTAAGAGGATGATTTTTATGTATGATGTAATCGTTGTTGGTGGCGGTCATGCCGGATGTGAGGCATGTCTTGCTACGTCAAAAATGGGATTTAAAACTTTATTAATATCAGGAAACCTAAATATGTTAGGTTCGATGCCTTGTAATCCTTCAATTGGTGGACCAGCTAAGGGTATTGTTGTAAGAGAAATTGATGCTCTTGGTGGATATCAAGGAAAGAATGCAGATTTATGCCAGATTCAAATGAAAATGCTTAATTCTTCTAAAGGACCTGCTGTAAGAGCTTTAAGAAGTCAGGATGATAAGGTATTATATTCTAAGATGATGCGTAAGCATCTAGAAGAACAAGATAATCTAGAGCTTAAGGAAGGATACGTTGAAAATATCATTGTTAATGATAATAAAGCTTGCGGTGTTATTATGCCTAATGGCGAAAAAATACCATCACGTGCGGTTATCATTACTACTGGTACATACCTAAATAGTAAGATATTTAGAGGTCATGTTGTTACTACATCAGGGCCTGAAAACCAACCAACAAGCTTTGGAATTTCTGCCCAGCTTCAAAGATTAGGTTTTGATGTGAGACGTTTAAAAACAGGAACGCCGCCTCGTATTAAGGCTTCTACAATTGATTTTTCAAAGTCAAGCCTTGAACCTGGGGATACCTATCCTTATCGTTTTTCTTTTGATAAAGGATATGAACCAATTAATAATATAAGTGTGCCTTGTCATTTAACATATACAAATAAGGAAATTCACAAATTGATTATGGATAACCTTGATGAAAGTGCTATGTATGGTGGTGTAATTACAGGTGTAGGACCAAGATATTGTCCTTCAATTGAAACAAAGGTTGTTAGATTTAGTGATAAGGAGCGTCACCAGATTTTCCTTGAGCCTGAAAGCCTTGAATGGGATCAAATTTATGTCCAGGGTTTTTCAACATCAATGCCAGTTGAAATTCAGGATAAGATGATAAGATTAATACCAGGACTTGAACATTGTGAGGTGCTACAATATTCATATGCTATTGAGTATGATTCAATTAACCCTTTGAATTTGTGGCCTAGCCTTGAAACAAAGATTGTTGAAAATTTATTCTGTGGTGGTCAAATTAATGGAACATCAGGCTATGAAGAGGCTGCTTGTCAAGGTCTTATGGCAGGTATTAATTGTGGTTTAAAGCTTCAAGGGAAAAAGCCTTTAGTTTTAGGAAGAGATGAGGCTTATATTGGTGTTTTAATTGATGATTTGGTTACAAAAGGAACGGAAGAGCCTTATCGTTTGTTAACATCGAGGGCTGAATATCGCTTATTGTTAAGACATGATAATGCAGACATAAGACTTCGTGAATATGGCTATCAGGTTGGGTTAATTTCTGAAGAGCAACATAATGCTTTGATTAGTAAAATTAAAAGTATTGAAGAGATGATAGCATATTTAAAAGCTACCAATGTTTCTATGAGTGAAGAAAATAATGCTTATATTGAAGCTAAAGGATCATCTCGAATTGCTGAGTCAATAAAAGCCTATGAGCTTTTAAAACGTCCTGAAATTAGCTACCATGATATTAAGTATTTGCTTAAATTAGACACTAGTGATGATGTACTTGAGGCCGTTGAAATTGAAGCTAAATATAAAGGCTATATTGAAAAGGCTCGTAGTCAAGCTCTTCATTTGAGAGCACTTGATGAAAAGCTAATTCCTTCAGATATTGATTACAATAAGGTTTCTAATATTGCTTTAGAAGCAAGAGAAAAGCTTATGCAAATTCGTCCAAGAACACTTGGCCAAGCATCAAGAATTTCGGGTGTTAATCCTGCTGATATTGCTGTTCTTTCAGTTTATTTAGAAACATATAAGAGAGGTTAGTTATGAATTTTAAAGAAGATTTAAAAAAAATAAATATTGAATTAACAAATGAAGCCTTTCTAAATTTTGAGGAATATTATAAATTTTTAGTCGAATATAATGAGCATGTTAATTTAACAGCTATTACAGATTATGATGGCGTATATTATAAACATTTTTATGATTCCTTAACGTTATCACTTGCTCTTGATGTGACAAAGCCTATTAATCTTGTAGATGTTGGTGCAGGAGCAGGATTTCCTTCAATCCCTAATGCTATTGTATTTAATAATTTAAATGTTACAATTATTGATGCCTTAAATAAACGTATTAATTTTTTAAATGAATTAATTGCTAAATTAAAACTTAATAATGCTAAGGCATTACATGCTAGAGCTGAAGAATATGCCGCTTTTCATCGAGAAGAGGCTGATGTTGTAACCGCCAGGGCTGTTGCAAGATTAAATATTCTTGCCGAATTATGTATCCCTCTTGTTAAGGTTGGAGGTCTTTTTGTGGCAATGAAAAGTGTTGAATCGGAGCAAGAATTTTTAGAAGCTAAAGGTGCAATAAAAGCATTAGGTTCAGAGCATCTTAAAACCATAAGTGTTGAGCTACCTAATCAAATGGGTCACCGTGAGATATTAGTTTTTAAAAAGGTTAATAAAACACCTAGTAAATATCCTCGTCAATTTAGTCAAATTAAAAATAAGCCATTGTAGTTAAGGAGTTTTTTTTATGAGTTGTAAGGTAATCGCAATTACAAATCAAAAGGGTGGAGTAGGTAAAACCACAACATCAGTTAATCTTTCAGATGCACTTGCGAGATTAGATAAAAGAGTATTGTTAATTGACTTAGACCCTCAAGCCTCAGCTTCTTTAAGCTTGGGCTTAGATCGTTATGAGAATAAAACAATTAATGATGTATTAATGGGAGAATGTGAAATTAAGGATGCAATTTGTCATCCTAAGCATTCAAAATGTGATGTTGTTGTATCTAATATTAATTTATCTAAATTAGAAATTAAAACAATTGATAATCCTAATCGTGAAATGCTACTTTCAAATGCTATTTCTTCCTATCGTAAAAAATATGATTATATTATTATGGATTGTCCACCATCACTTGGTATTATCACTTTAAATAGCTTATTTGCGGCTGATAGTTGTCTTATTCCTGTTCAATGTCAATTTCTTGCAATTGACGGATTAACACAGCTTTTAAACACAATTAAAACCGTTCAAAAACGTAAGAAGGTACTTGATAAAAATCTTCAAATTGAAGGGATTTTGCTTACGATGCTTGATAAACGTGTTATTTCATCGTGGCAAATTGTAAATGAGATAAAAGAATGCTTTGGAGAAAAAGTTTTTAAGACGATCATTAATGTTAATGTTAAGGCTCAAATAGCCCCAACTGTAGGTAAGCCGGTTATTGCTTATGCATCTAGATGCCCTGCTTCTAAACAATATAAAGAATTAGCAAAGGAGATAGTGAAAAATAATGGATGAAAGAAAAACATTACTTGATTTAATTAATGAAAATGTTACTGAACCAGATAATGAACAAATTATTGATCTTCCATTATCTAAGGTTAAGCCTAATCCCTATCAGCCTCGAAAAGAGTTTGATAAGGCAGCACTTAATGATTTAGCTTCTTCAATAAAGGAACATGGTGTTATTCAACCTATAATTGTTAAGGAAAATGCTGGTGAATTTATTATTATTGCCGGTGAAAGACGCTATCGTGCATCTTTACTTGCAGAACGTGAAACAATTCCCGCAATTGTGAGAAGTTATGAAAAATCTAAGATGATTGAATTAGCTTTAATTGAAAATTTGCAAAGACAAGAATTGTCAGCTTATGAGGAAGCAAATGCATATGCACTTATGATAAAAGAATTAGGATATAATCAAACAGATGTTGCAAAGCATGTTGGTAAAAGTCGTAGCTATATTACAAATATGCTTGGTATTTTAACCTTGCCAAATGAAGTATTATCAATGCTACAATCAGGTAAGCTTTCTTTTGGCCATGCTAGAGCATTGTCTAAACTATCAGATGGAAAAAGAATTATTGAGCTTGCACATATTATAGTTATGAAGAACTTGAGCGTTCGTCAAATTGAGGAGCTTGTCAAAAATGAAGATAAAAAAGTTGCTCAGCAACCTCGCAAAACTGATAAACAAATAATATCAAAATCTATTGGTAAAAATAATTTAAAAATAAAAATAGCGGTGTCTCATGATAAAGTAACAATTAAAGCAAAAAATCATGATGAACTTCAAGAAATTATCAATTGGCTAATGGAGGGAAAATAATGTTTGAAGAGGGAACAATCGTCATTACAAAGAAAAATCATGTTTGTGGTTCTAATGAATGGAAGATAATTCGTACAGGTGCAGATTTAAAGCTTGAATGTGTTAAATGTAAAAGAGTAATAATGATGCCAAGATATGAATTAGAAAAGAAAATAAAGGTTAAATAATGGCTTTGTTATCTTATTTATTATTAGATGAAATTAAACTGTAGATGATGTCTACAGCTTTTTTTTACAAAAAACACAAAAAATTTAAAAAAATGCTTGCAATTATGAAAAGTTTATAATATAATAAGGGAGCGCTATGATTTGAAGCGTAAATTCTGGTCGGGTAGCGAAGAGGCTAAACGCGTCAGACTGTAAATCTGATCCTTAGGGTTCGTTGGTTCGAAACCAACCCCGACCACCATTTTTAGGTCTTTGAAAACTGAACAAAATGACAATTAATAAGCCAAGCGAATTAATTACAA
>ERZ1106922.291-NODE-291-length-19329-cov-9.706496_pt1 | contig 19329 bp, 16 predicted proteins | sample MGYA00403656_ERZ1106922 | MGnify/ENA primary metagenome ERZ1106922 (study PRJEB35170, sample SAMEA104062453) | human gut metagenome | biome: human gut; feature: human-associated habitat; material: faeces | place: Denmark | collected 2012-10-12 ... | reverse complement strand
TCTTCTTGAGATACACCTAATTGTCCTGCACGTTTTAATTCAGAGTACGCTCTTCCGATCTTCGAAAGTTATTTATAGTTTTTCGGTTTAAGTTTCTTACGGGAAAGGGGCGCGGAGAAAACCCGCTTCTTTCCAAAGAAGGGGGTTTTCCCCGCAAAAATCCCCGCCCGTTACCGCTTGAACGGCAGGAAGTCGCCGACGTTTTTGTCGGCATAAATATCCTCATCCAGCTGCGATGCGCGCATCACTATATCCTTGCCGTAGCGCAGGCGCAGCCCGGCTATCGCCTCGTCCAGCTTTTCCGTGCAAGCCGAGCGGTCTCCGCTGTCGAACATGGACAGCTGCACGGGCGCAGCCGCCTCGACGAGCGCGAACGTACCGACGTCCAGCGAGCGCAGGGGAGCGCCGTTCCACAGCTCGTCGAAGAGCGCGACGGCAGCGTCGGATATATCGGATGACGAGCATATCGGGAGAGGGAGCGCCGTCTGCCTGCCGCAGCGGGTGAGATCGGAATAGCGCAGCCCGAGATAAACGCCGCCCGCGCGGAAACCGTGCTTTCTGAGCCGCGCCGCAACAAGCTCGGCAAGGTAATTGATCAGCGTGACTCCGTCCTCGCGCGTTACGAGGTCGCGCAGCGCCGTCAGCCCGTGGCTCACGCTCTTGACGTCCCGCGCGACTACCGCCTCGCGTACCTCGCCCTCGTCCTCGCCCCTCGCCGTGCGCCCGAGATCGACGCCCGGCTTGCCCAGTAAACGCCGCAATACGCGTTCGTCCGCCGCCGCGAGATCGCCGATGGTACGCACGTTTATACGCCTGAGCTTTTCCGCCGTTTTCCCGCCCACACCGCACAGCTCGCCGACGTCCAAAGGCCATACCTTTTCGCGGAAATTCTCCCGCGTTATCACGGTGGTCGCGTCCGGTTTTTTCATATCGCTGCCGAGTTTGGCGAACATCTTGGTGAACGATACCCCCGCGCTCGCGGTTATGCCAAGCTCTTCCTTGACGTTCGCCCGCAGCCCGTTCGCGATGTCCTCACCGCTGCCGAACAGGCGCACGGTCTCCGTACAGTCCAGCCAGCATTCGTCCGGACCGAACGGCTCCACATAGCACGAGTAACGGTTACATATCCCGAACATGCGCTTGGATATTTTGTCGTACATATCGAAGTGCGGGGGAACGAATACGATACCCGGCGCTTTCGCCGCCGCTTCGAGCACCGTGTCTCCCGTCTTTACGCCGAACTTCTTGGCGATCTCGTTCTTCGCCAGCACCACGCCGTGCCGCTTTTCGGGCGAACCCGCTACCGCCACCGGCTTGCCCGCCAGCGACGGATCGTTTTGGCACTCCACGCTCGCGTAAAAATTATTCATATCGAGGTGTACGAACAAACTCATCCTATCTGTCTCCCGTATGTATTATACCACGGAATGCTCCGCTCGTCAATATTTAGAACAAATTTTCTATAAAATTCTTTTCGCGTACGCTTGACAACGGAGCGCGTTAAGCAATAAACTATCATTGTACGGGGAAATACAAGGGAAGCAAAGGATGCGCGTATTAAGCAAGAGATATCTCGGGATAATATTCATAATAGTATCGGCGTTCTTTTTCGCGCTCATGAACCTCTTCGTCAAGCTGGCGGGGGACTTGCCGACGATGCAGAAAGCGTTTTTCCGAAACCTCGTGGCGGCGGAAGTGGCGTTCGTGCTGCTCATGAGGAAGCCTTCGCAGTTCAAAACGATAAAGGGCAACGTCTATCCGCTCGTGATGCGCTCTCTCGCGGGGACTATGGGCATAATACTCAATTTTTCCGCGATAGACAGTATGGATATCGCGGACGCGTCCATACTCAATAAACTGTCGCCCTTTTTCTCCATAGTATTTTCCGTGTTCCTGCTCAAAGAACGCCCCGCGAAGTTCGAGTGGATAGCGGTGGCGGTGGCTTTTGTCGGAGCGGTATTCGTGGTCAAACCGTCGTTCTCTCCCGAGGTGATACCCGCGATAGGCGGTGTGTTCGGCGGCATGAGCGCGGGACTTGCGTATACGTTCGTGCGCAAAGCGGGTGAAGGGGGCGCGAGCCGCAATCTCATCGTGTTCTTTTTCTCGATGTTCTCGTGTATCGTGATACTTCCTTTCATGCTCGCGGGTTACGAGCACATGACGTGGCAGCAGACTCTTTATCTCCTTGCGGCGGGGGCGTCCGCGGCGGGCGGGCAGCTGTTCATCACTCGGGCATATACCTACGCGCCGGCGAAGGAGATATCCGTATTCGATTACACGATAGTGCTGTTCACGGCGGCGATGGGCGCGATGTTCCTCGGCGAGTTCCCGGACGCGCTCAGCTACATCGGTTACGCGATAGTCATCGGCGGCGCGGCGATAAATTGGGCGTACCACATGATAAAAGAGCGCCGTGCGGCGAAAGCGGCGGCGATACGCGAAAACGACGGCGGCATAACGAAAGACGAGCCGGTCTGCGATCGGCAGAGCGACAGGGGAAGCGGAGGAGAAAATGGATAGATTCGAAGTGGTCTCTCCGTATGAGCCGACGGGCGACCAGCCCGCGGCGATAGACAGTATTGCGGAAGGCATAGAAAACGGCTTGCGGCACCAGGTGCTCCTCGGGGTCACGGGCAGCGGCAAGACGTATACGATGGCGAAGATCATAGAGAAGGTCAACCGACCTACTCTCGTTCTCGCGCACAACAAAACGCTCGTAGGTCAGCTCTGCAACGAGTTCCGCGAGCTGTTCCCCAAGAACCGCGTGGAGTATTTCGTTTCCTACTACGATTATTTCCAGCCCGAGGCGTATATCGTGCCCACGGACACATACATAGAAAAGGATCTCGCGATAAACGACGAGCTGGACAAGCTGCGCCATTCGGCGACGTGTAGTCTTGCCGAGCGTCGTGATACCATAGTGGTGGCGAGCGTGTCCTGCATATACGGTCTGGGCGCTCCCGAGGAATATTACCGCATGAGCGTATCCCTTCGTCCGGGGCAGGAAATGGATCGCGACGAGCTCATCCGCCGTTTGGTGAACATCAATTACACGCGTTCGGACATTGAATTCGAGCGAACGAATTTCCGCGTCAAGGGCGATACCGTGGATATATTCCCGGCGTCCAGCTCCGAGCGCGCGGTACGCGTGGAGTTTTTCGGCGACGAGATAGAACAGGTGAGCGAGATCGAGGCTATGACGGGCAAAGTGCTCGCGCGGCTCAAACATGCGGCGATATTCCCCGCATCGCACTATGCGGTGGAAGCGGACCGTATGAAGACTGCTTTGCGGAACATATCCGCCGACCTCGACGAGCGCGTAAAGTTTTTCGAGGCGCAGGGCAAGCAGATAGAGGCATACCGCATCCGCCAGCGCACCAATTACGATATGGATATGATGCGCGAGATAGGGTATTGCTCGGGCATAGAGAACTATTCGCGCTACTTCGACGGGCGCGCTCCCGGGCAGCCTCCGTACACGTTACTCGATTATTTCCCCGACGACTTCATCATGTTCATCGACGAGAGCCACATGAGCCTGCCGCAGCTACGCGCGATGTACAACGGCGACCGCGCTCGCAAGACCAATCTTGTGGATTACGGTTTCCGCCTGCCCGCGGCGTTCGATAACCGCCCGCTCAATTTCGAGGAATTCAACGAACGTATCACGCAGGTGGTGTACGTCAGCGCGACGCCCGGCGAATACGAGCTGCGCATGGCGGACAACGTCGCCGAGCAGGTCATCCGCCCGACGGGGCTTGTCGATCCGCCCATAGAAGTGCGCCCGGTCACGGGACAGATAGACGATCTTCTCGGAGAGATCAAAAAGACCGTGGCGTCCGACGGCAGGGTGCTCGTCACCACGCTCACGAAAAAAATGGCGGAGAGCCTTACCGAGTTCCTTGCCGAGCACGGGCAGAAGGTGCGCTATCTCCATTCGGACATCGGCACCATGGAGCGCATGGATATCATCATGGGCTTGCGCAGGGGGGATTTCGACGTTATCGTAGGCATAAACCTTTTGCGCGAGGGGCTGGACATGCCCGAAGTCAAGCTCGTCGCCATTCTCGACGCGGATAAAGAGGGCTTCCTGCGCAGCGAATCGTCGCTGATACAGACGATAGGCCGCGCCGCCCGTAATGCCGAGAGCAAGGTCATAATGTATGCGGACGTTGTCACGGGTTCCATGGAGCGTGCGATAAAGGAGACCGACCGCCGACGCGCCAAGCAGCAGGCGTACAACAAAGAGCACAACATCACGCCTAAGACCATAGTCAAAAAGATAGCGAACACGCTCGAGATAACGACCAAAGCCGCGGGCGAGCTGCGGGAAGGGGATATCGGCAAGCAGATAGAATCCCTGCAAAGCCTTATGAAGACCGCTTCCGCCGCCCTCGATTTCGAAACGGCTATCAAGCTCCGCGACCGCATTGCCGAGCTTCGTAAGCTCGAGCGCGCCGCCGGCAAAAGCAAATAGTTTTTTGCGAAGAGTTTTTGCGAGGGAGACCCCTCTTTGACAAAGAGGGGTCTCCCTCGCGCTCCCTTCCCGAGAAACTTACGCTTGTATGCTGTCAGGCGGTGCAAATAAATATCGATAAATGCTCTTTCGTTATTTGTACGGTACAGGATGACCATTTGTTTTTTGCGCCCGAAAACGGTAAAAACAGGATGTAACATTCCGTAACGTTACATATACTGTTTTTGCCATACGTTTTTCGTTTTCGAGACTTTTACGCAATAATGTTTTACGAGTGAAAGTTTCATTTTATTAAATGTATTAGCGCCGGCTCTTTGAAAATTTACGAGCGATGAGCGAGTCCGAAACGCCCTCTCCGCGCCCATCCGGAGAGGGTGGCGAGCACGGTGAGCCGCAAGGCGGCGATCCGCGAGTCGGATGTGGCGAGTGAGACTGACCGTGTAAGCATATACCGTTTGTTTGCCGCGTTTGTTTTTTGGTCACCTTATCCGCGGCGCAAGAAAATTTACCCCGTTTCGGGCGCGAGTTCCGCGAATCCCTGTGTGCCGAAAAATTCGGGCAGGGTAACGCCCAAGCCGTCGCACAGCATTTTTATCGTCACTATCCCGGGATTTATGCTCTTGCCGTATAGTATGTTCTTTATCGTAGACGGCGGCACCGAAGACTCCATCGCCAGCTTATGTATGGACATCCGTTTTTCTCCGAGCAGCTCGAGCAACCGCTCCCTTACCGTTTCGTATGTGTTTTTCGTTCCTTTTTCCATACTTATAATTTAACACACATACGTTTGACATAATGGGCTATATATGATACAATATGGACTATATATAGACTATACGGAGGATCATTTAATGAGACCCATACGATGCGGCGGAATAGCGGAAAACGAAGAAGAGTATGACGCGATACGCAGGGAGCGAAAGAAAAGGGAAAGTGTGAACAGTCTCGTCTTTATTATCGTTCAGGCGGTATTTATAATCGCCGCTTTGATCATAAATGCGGTGGCGGATGACGATCTGTTCGGGATATATTATATAACGTATATAGTCGTAGCGGCAGTGTTCGTTATAATGTTGTGCGTGTTTATATGTGCCGTATACGATAAAAAAGACAAAGTCATAACGGAACATACGTTAGGGTACGTTGTGAACATGAATAAGCCGTTAAAGTATACAATGAATAAGCCGATCTGCATGGTTTTGATAGTACTTGCGGCTTTTATGGGAGCCCTGTTCGCCGGGTTGTCCACCATATCGCTCGAATATGTTGCCGTCGCGCATGATCTTCCCGTACCTATATTCCTTGCCTTGTTCTCGCTTGTTTCCGCGGTATTTTCATTCACGCTGTTTGCATACGGGATCATGTGGATAACGCGTTGGAGCAAGCCGTGGGAGAAACTTATCGGTATAAGCGTGCCGGCGAGCGTGCCGCCCGAGGTAAAGAAGGTCGCGGAGCCGTCTCCCGCAGAGCACATAGCCGCCGACGACATGCGTTCTTTTGAAGAACATCTTAGGTTTTTGCGCGATATGTACGACTCGGGATTGCTCGACAAGGACGAATACGCCGAGGCGAAAAAACAGGCGTTCGCGCGATACGGGAGCGGGAAATGAACGACGGAATGATCGGCGAAGAAATAAACGATACGGAAGATAACGAAGAGATCGCCGCCGAAGAAAACGATTCGGAGCGGGAAAACGAGAACGTTTCGCCCGATACGGAAGAGCGCAGGCTCGAAGAGATCTTGGCGCGGACGCGTTTTGACCGCAGCGCAACGATATCGTCCGTAACGGGTACGGCGATCGCTTTTCTGGTCGGCGCGGCTTCGAGCGTGCTCGCGCTTTTCGTGCGTACAGACCTTGCGATAGGGTATACCGTGCTTGCGGTCGCGAGTTACATAGCGGCGTTTCTCATGTTCAACTGCATGAAAGTACCGGAGTTCGTTCGGGAAAAGCGTAAGGCGAACATGGTATTTATCGCGGTACTGCTGTCCCTGTGCGCCGTCGCCGCCGTTCTGGCGGTGGTCATGGCGTATGTGTCGGCGGAAGTTTACGGCTACGATTCCGCGATATATTTCGGCACCGTCGACGGGCTGTATTACACAGATACCGTGATTTACGAAGCGGCGGATATCGATATATACAGGATCGTCCTTTGGTCGCTTGCCATAGGTTCGGCGAGTATGAGCCTGGCGTTGGCAGCTTTTTCGGTTTCGGGCATTTTGTTGACCCGAGTGCCGCTCGACAGAACAGAAGAAAACGCCGCGGACGTGCCGCCTGATGTAAATAACGACGGGCAGAAGAGCCTTGACGACGTCCCGTCCTCCCGCCGCAATTACGACGGTAAGCTCGAAGCCGTCCGTGAGCGCATAGCCTACGCCGAAAAGTTATACCGCTCGGGGATGATCACCGAAGAGGAATATCACGAGCTGAAACTCGGTATACTCTCTTCCGTCTCTTCATCCGACAAAACGGAAGAACGGTCATAAAACATAAAATCAAATGTAGGGAGGAATGTCCGATCATGTTTTGTGAATACAAAGACAAACTCGAAACCGTGCGCGAGAAGATTGCTTCCGCAGAAAGAGCATATCGCGAAGGTAATATCACCGAAGAGGAGTACTGTGCACTGAAACGTAGGTTGCTGTCTTACGTTCTGCCATGCGACGATTATTATTCCGAGCCGGATTTCAGGTATGTCATTATAAAGATCCGCGAAAGCACGATATTAGAGAAAGGCAGTTTATATGAAGCCGTGCGGCGGGCATGGAGAATAAATGTCGATAGAATAAGCGGATACAGATATGTGTTCGCCGTGGTCGACGGTGTAGTGAGAGGCATATTTATAGCTCGGCAATGGAAAAAAGTCACGAGCGGTCCGGATGCGGGACGTTACGAGTTTTTCGGCGACAATGCGCCGTATGAGCTTGAGCATAAATTTATCGGAAAGAGGATCCCGCCGTATTATTCGAAATTCGGCATGGCGTCTCCCGTGCTGTACTGTCCATCTCGCGAAAGTCGTGTATAAGAGTCCGCAACATGTCAAAAGCCTCTGTACGCATAAGTAAAAAATAACGAGATCCGCAGCGCGTTGAAAGCTGCCGTATGATAAGCGACATATAATAAAATTTGCGTAAGCGATATGCCTCCGCGCGCACGCCTGTTTTTACATGATCCGCAGTCAAACGATTTGCCTCTGAGCGCATACGCTCTGCTATACAGAATTCGCAGCAGGCTCTGTCTTTATGCGCATGCGCCCCGTTTTACGGGATCCGAAGCGAAACCGCGAGATTTTCGGACGGAAAGGCACGTTTTCGGAAGCGGACGGATGTGAAAGCGGTCGCCGCAGGGTGATCCCGCGGCGACTCCGAAACGTGACTTTACGCCGAAAAGACGCGCTTTTCGCGTCTGCACGGAAGCAAAACAAAATAAAACGGGAAACCGTTTGGTTTCCCGTTTATATTTTGTTTTGCTGTGGTCAGGCCTTGCCGTTGCAGCCGAGCACGTTGACGAGCTTGTGCTTTACGCACTCCTTGATGAGCGCGCGTGCGTCGGTGAGGTACTGGCGAGGGTCGAAGTGCGTGGGGTTCTCCGCGAAGTGCTTGCGGACAGCCGCGGTGAACGCCATGCGGAGGTCGGAGTCGATGTTGATCTTGCAGACCGCCATCGAAGCCGCCTTGCGGAGCAGATCCTCGGGAACGCCCTTAGCGCCGGGCATGGAGCCGCCGTACTGTTCGATCATCTTGGCATACTCGGGGATGACCGAGCTTGCGCCGTGAAGAACGATAGGGAAGCCGGGGAGCTTCTCGGCGACTTTTTCGAGGATATCGAAACGGAGCTTGGCTTCGCCCTTGAACTTATATGCGCCGTGGCTGGTGCCGATGGCGATGGCGAGGGAGTCGACGCCCGTTCTGCCGACGAACTCTTCCACCTGATCGGGATCGGTGTAAGCCGCGTCTGCGTCCTTGACCTTGACGTCATCCTCGATGCCGGCGAGCTTGCCCAGCTCGGCTTCGACGACTACGCCGTGATCGTGAGCGTACTCGACGACCTTCTTCGTGATCTTGATGTTCTCCTCGAACGGATGGGCGCTTGCATCTATCATGACGGAGGTGAAGCCGTTCTCGATGCAGTCCTTGCAAAGCTCGAACGTATCGCCGTGGTCGAGGTGCATGACGATGGGAAGACCCGTATCTTCCACAGCCGCTTCGATGAGGTGGCGGAGGTAGATGGGGTTCGCATACTTACGAGCGCCGCTCGAGACCTGAAGGATAAGGGGAGCGTTCTCTTCCTTTGCGGCGGAAACGATACCCTGGATGGTCTCCATGTTGTTTACGTTGAAAGCGCCGATGGCGTAGCCGCCTGCGTATGCTTTCTTAAACATTTCGGTACTGGTTACTAAAGGCATAAAATTCCTCCATACGTTTCTTTTTGACTTTTGTCGATTTATAGTATACTACTTTACTTTATAAATTTCTACTGATTTGACCACTATTTTGAAAAATTTTGTAGACTATTGAAAAAAATCCTGCTATACTTATCTGCGGAAAAGAGATCGCCCTCGCGCGCCGTGCGGTTTTTGCCGCGGCATTTGCGCATAATAACAAGGCGATACACAAGGAGGCATAACATGTTCGATCCGAGAATGAAAACGCTCGCAAGCAACCTCGTCAACTATTCCGTGGCGGCAAAGCCGGGCGACAAAGTACTTATAGAGACCACCGACGTTCCCGCGGAATTTACCGAGGAGCTTATCCGTCAGGTATACGCGGCGGGCGCGTACCCGTTCGTCGAAACATACAAAGGCAAGGTGGAAGCCGCTTTGCGTTCGGGCACGAGCGAAGAGCACAGTAAAATGCTCGCCGATTTCGCGGGTTACCGCATGAGCAAAATGGACTGCTACATCGGCGTGCGCGGTAACGAGAACGCCTACGACCTTTCGGGCGTGCCCGAGGATAAAGCGGGCATATACTCCCGCCTGTATTCCTATCCCGTGCATCACGAGATGCGCGTCAAGAACACCCGCTGGGTAGTGCTCCGCTGGCCCAACGACTCCATGGCTCAGCTTTCTGGCGAGCCCACGGATTCTTTCGAGGACTTCTACTTCCGCGTCTGCTGCATGGACTACGCCAAAATGGATAAAGCCATGGACGCGCTCAAAGCGCTCATGGACAAGACGGATAAAGTCCGCCTCGTAGCCAAGGACACCGACCTGACTTTCTCGATAAAAGGCATAGGCGCGGTCAAGTGCTCGGGACACATGAACATCCCCGACGGCGAGGTATATTCCGCTCCCGTGAAGGACAGTGTGAACGGTCGCATAACCTACAACGTCCCTTCCATCGAAAACGGTACGAAGTTCGAGAACGTGTCCCTCGAATTCAAAAACGGTAAGATAGTTTCGGCTACCGGCAATTACCCCGAAAAGATAAACGCCGTTTTCGATACCGACGAGGGCGCGCGCTATGTGGGCGAGTTCGCGATCGGCGTCAATCCTTTCATAACCAAAGCGATGGGGGACATCCTCTTCGACGAAAAGATCTCAGGTTCCATTCACTTCACGCCCGGCTGCTGCTACGACGACGCATACAACGGCAACCAAAGCGCGGTGCATTGGGATCTCGTCCTCGTCATGACGCCCGAGTTCGGCGGCGGCGAGATATGGTTCGACGACATCCTCATCCGTAAGGACGGACTGTTCGTCCTTCCTTCGCTCGCGGCTCTCAATCCCGAAAACCTCAAATAACGGACGGCGGCATTGCCGCCGTTTTCCGTTATCGCTTGACATATTCCGCGATAGTTGTATAATGTTCTTATAACGATTTAGCGGAAGGCGGGTAATGTTGCCTGCAGGAGGTACTTATGAGGATAAAAGTTTTGGCGATCACCGCCGCGGTATTCGCGGCGTTAGGTCTTATCGTAGGCATCGTATATCACGGCATGATGCTTTCTTTCGGTACGGGAGGTACGGCGATGGCGGCTACGCATCCGATGACGTTCGCTCTCGGCTGCGGAGGTTTTCTTATCGCCGCGGTATTTGAAAAGCTTTTTGTGCTGTCGGAAAGCAAATTGGCTAAACCGACTTACTTTATATACATAGCGGGTACGGTATTCACCGTAGTAATGCTGATCGTTCGCGGATATATCCGAATGTCCGGAAGCGATATATCCGACGGCGCAGACGCCGCAATATCCGGCATCGCGGGTATAGCGCACGCCATACTTGCCGCAGGCATGGTGCTCTTTTTTATCATGTTTATACGGAGCTTGTACAAAAAAGATAAAAGCGATAACTGATGTTTTTGCGCCCGTCGGTTTTATGCCGCGGATATTCTCTTGACAAAAGCCGCGTTATATGTTACTATAATGATAACGATTATCATTAAGGAGCATTGCGGCATAACATGCAAAGGAACACGTTGCAGCGCAAGCGGGTAATGGACGTGCTGACGTCGCTGGAGGGCGAACATCCGAGCGCGGAGAGGGTGTACGAAAGAGTGCACACCCTTTTCCCGACCGTGAGCAAAGCGACGGTATACCGCATACTCAAAGACGAAGCCGCGCACGGCACGATACTCGGTGTGGATCTCCCGCGGGACGTCGGACGTTACGATTCGCGCACGGACGGGCACTATCACATACGCTGCCGCGTTTGCGGGCGCGTTTCGGATATAGAGAGAGGCGACGGCGAGCTCAGCCGCATGTTCGTGAACGACAGCGGATTCGAGATAGAAAACGTTCAGCTGTCTTTTACGGGTGTCTGCGCCGAGTGCGCCAAACAAATGAAAACAGCATCTGCACCGAGTGCCGATGCAAAAAAAATATAAAAGGAGAATATCTCATGAAAGAACTCAAAGGAACGAAGACGGAAAAGAATCTGATGACGGCGTTTGCGGGCGAGAGCCAGGCGTACACGAAGTACGGCTATTATGCTTCGCAGGCGAAGAAGGACGGGTATGTGCAGATATCCGAGATATTTGCAGAGACCGCGGGCAACGAGAAGGAGCACGCCAAGCTGTGGTTCAAGTACCTGCACGGCGGATCCGTTCCCGCGACTACGGATAACCTCGCGGACGCGGCGGCGGGCGAGAACTACGAGTGGACGGATATGTACGAACGTTTCGCGAAAGAGGCGCGCGAGGAGGGCTTTACCGAGATAGCCGCTAAGTTCGCGCTCGTGGGCGCGATCGAAAAGGCGCACGAGGAGCGTTACCGCAAGCTGCTCGCGAACATCGAGGGCGGGCTCGTATTCTCCCGCGACGGCGACGCGATCTGGCAGTGCATCAATTGCGGTCACATCGTGATCGGCAAAAAGGCGCCCGAAGTCTGCCCGACCTGCAATCACCCGCAGTCCTACTTCATGCTCCGCCGCGAGAATTATTAAAGTTTTTCGGTAAATGTAATGCGAGGGAAAACCCCTCTTTAGACAAAGAGAGGGTTTTCCCTCGCGCTCCCTTTCCCGAGAAACTTAAACCAATACAGTAAAATAATCGAATACGCAAATAAGCATTTATAGTATTCGCAATTAAAACGAAGTAACTGAACACGCAAATAAACATTTGCTGAATTCGTAGCCGAAACGAAATAGCTTAACACGTAAAGAAACATTTGCTGAATTCGCAGCAGAAACGAAGTAGCTTAACGCGTGCAGAAACTTTTGCTGAATTCGCAGCAGAAACGAAGTAACTTAACGCGTAAAGAAACTTCTAAGTAATCGGCAGCGAAACCGCGAGATTTTCGGATGATAAGGCTCATTTATCGTATCAGGCGGCGGCTATGGCGCCTTGCAAGGCAATAGCTTGACACTTCCGGCTTTTTGTGGTATCCTTGAAACGTATCCGCAGGGAGGTGCCGCTCGTGAAGAGATTTTCCGCGAGGAAAAATATAGTGCTCTGTTCGGTGAGCGCGGCGATAGTCGTATGCCTCGTCGTGGCGACGGTGATCACGACGCTTTTTTCCAAGCGCATTTCCGAGTATTTCAACCAGGAGACGTCCGTTATCGTCAATACGGGCGAGCCCATATATACCAGCTCGTTCTCTTCACCCGCCAAAGTGCGCGTACACGACGAGGCGGTCAGCCGCGATATAGAGAGCGAGGGCATAGTGCTGCTCGAAAACAAGACCGTTCTCCGCGGCGGCGAGGAAACGCCTTCGCTCCCGCTCGAACGCAGGGCGAGCATAACGGTATTCGGCACGACGTCCGCCGATCTGCTCTATGCGGACACCGAAGCGGCGAGCTCCGCAGTGGAAGACGCCGAGCCGATAACGCTTTACCGCGCGCTCGAAGAGTCGGGATTTTACGTCAACCCCGACGTGCGCGAGTTCTACGAGAGCGGCGCGGGCAGTTCTTATCGTCGCAGGATGCCGAACAGCGGAGCGACGTCCGTGAGAGCGGACGATCTCGCCGTGGGCGAAGCGCCGACGAGCGCGTTCCCGAGCGAGCTCGTGAGCAGCTTTTCGGGCTACGACGACGCGGCGGTGATAGTCCTCGGCAGGAGCGGCGGGAACGGCTACGACATCCCGCGCGAGCGCGGCAGCGACGGTAAATATTACCGCGAACCGAGCGCGGAAGAACTCGGGCTGATAGCGTTCGTGCGCGAGCGTTTCGATAACGTCGTGCTCGTGATAAACTCCTCGTCGCCAATGATGCTCGGCTGCATAGAGGACGAAGAGTACGCGGTAGATTCCGTGCTCTGGGTGGGCAATCCCGGGTCTACGGGGGCGCGCTCGATAGGCTATGTGCTCAGCGGCTACGTCGTCCCTTCGGGCAGACTGACCGAGACATGGACTTACGACCATACGTCGGCGCCGTCGTCGGCGAACTTCGGCGCGTCAGAGTACTTGTGGCAGGGCGGCAGTCCCGCGGCGTATTCGGACTACTATACGGTGCTCGCCGAGGGCATATATATAGGTTACCGTTATTACGAGACGCGCTGCGAGGACTACGTTTGCGGCAGGGAAAACGTCGGCGAGTTCGAGTACGATTCCGTCGTGCAGTACCCGTTCGGTTACGGCTTGTCGTACACGTCGTTCACGGTCACGCCGCCTTCGGTGACGTATAACGAAGAAACGCAAAGTTACGACGTGAGCGTGGCGGTCGCAAATACGGGGACCGTTCCCGGAAAAGAGGTCGTGCAGGTATATATGCAGGCGCCTTACGGCGACGACGATATCGCTGCGGGCACGGAGCGCCCTTCCGTCGAGCTCGTCGGTTACGAAAAGACCGCGCTCATTCCCGCGGCGGGCGGGGAAGAGGATAATTTTACGACGGTGACGGTGTCCGTACCGAAAACGCTGCTCGAAACTTACGACCCTACGGCGGCGGGCGGCGCGGGCGGCTATGTCACGCGCGGCGGGACGTATTACTTCGCCGTGGCGACGGACGCGCACGACGCGCTTTGCGATATAATGAAGTATAAGGCGGACGCGGGCGTAGTTTCTCCCGATCCCGACCGCCTTCCCGAGGCATACGGCAGCGCGGACGCTTCTTCCGTATACGCCTTCGAGGTCGAAGAGGTCATGCCCGAGCCCGCGCCCGACGCGGGTACGGAAGGCTCGCAGGACGGCGCAGCCGTTCCCGACGCCGATAACGGAGTTTCGGTTCCCGCCGCGACCGATCCCTCAACGGAAGGCGATCTTTCGGGCGTGCCGACGAACAAATTCTCCGCGGCGGATATACGCACGCACGACGAAGAGTTCCGCTATCTGACGCGCAGCGATTGGGAGGGGACTTTCCCCGAAACGTATGCCGACGGGCATTGGGTCGCGCCCGACGAGGTGCGCGGCGGGATGATACCCGACGTTTCGTATATGACGGAAGGCACGGCGGGCGCGGACAGCCCGAACGCCGCCGGCGGGCTTACCGCGTTCGACCTCATAGGGGCGGAGTACGGCGACGTGCGTTTCCGCTACCTTGCCGATATGCTCTCGCGCAGCGAGAAAGCCGAGTATGTGCGCATGGGCGGCAATACGATAAGTTCGCTCGGCGCTCCCGTCGTGCCCGAAACGCGCTGCCGCGACGGTCAGGCGGGAGTCAATCCCTCGGTCATATACTATTCTCCCGTGATAAATTATCCTTCGGCAGCCGTGGTCGCCGCCACATGGAACGACGAGCTTGCCGCGGCGCTCGGCGAATGTCTGTCCGAAGACGCGCTCGGCGAGGAGATATCCGGTGTGTTCGCACCCTGCCTCAATATCCGCCGCGATCCTTTCGGCGGCGGCAACGGCAGGTCGTTCGGCGAGGATCCGCTGCTCATCGGGCGCATGGGCGCGGCGGAAGTGCGCGGTCTGCGCACCAAGATGTGCTTCGCGTTCATAGGCGATTTCGCGTTCGCTTCGCAGGAAGACCGTGCTCTCGGACTGAGCGTATGGGGCGACGAGCAGACTTTGCGCACGATATATTTAAGACCTTTCGAGATCGCGGTCAGAGAAGGGGGCGCGTGCGCCGTATTGCAGTCCGCGTCCCGCATAGGTACGACGTGGGTGGGCGCGCATAAAGGACTGATGACTGACATCCTTCGCACCGAATGGGGCTTCGAGGGCATGACGCTCACCGCAAGGGACGGCGACGACGCGTTCATGGACTTTGCTTCGGGGATCGTCGCGGGGACGGACATGTGGTTCAACAACGATCCCATGGCGTTCCATCCGTCCGACGCGCAGCTGGGCAGCGCCGCCGTATCCGAGGCGCTCACGCGTGCCGCCGCGAATATCATATATACGGTGACCGCGTCCAATGCCATGAACGGTATCACGGCGGATACGCGCGTCGAACGCATAATCCCGCCCTGGCAGGTGATATATATCGTTCTTGCCTGCGTAGTCCTTGCCGCGGCGCTCTCCATGCCGATAATAGTGCTCGTGAACCGTATCCTGACGCGGAAGAAAACGGACAGCTCTGCGTATTTTACTACGATAACATGGGATAAATAAAAAAAGCGGCTTGCCGCTTTTTTGTTTTTTATCGCATTGTTCCCGGTTCAGATCTTTGCGGGAACAAACCCCGCGAGCAGGACGTCGTATATCGGGCGCGTTCTCAGCAGGACGGATATAAGATATGCCGTGGTCACGGCGGCGGCGACGGGGAGGAGCAGCGCGAAGTTATAGCTGCCCGTGAGCTCGAACACCATTACCGTTCCGGTGACGGGAGCTTTGACCACCGCGGTGAAGAATGCGGCGACGAATATCATTACTACGATGTCCGACCATTCGGCGGGCATTCCGGCGTAAGCGAATGCGAGGGCGAGCAGCGCTCCTCCGCTTGCGCCTATCGCCAGCATGGGCACGAACGCGCCGCAGGGCACTCCGGCTCCCATATTGCATACCGTTGCGAGGAATTTGAGCAATAATATCACGGCGACCGCCGTCATGAGCGGCGAGGCTACGCGCAGCGAGACAGCCATCTCCGTTTGTCCGCCCTGCGTGCCGAGGGCTTCCATGAGCCCGTGGCCGCCCGTCATCGCGAAGGGCGTGATCATGCCCAGCGCGCCCGCGAGCAGAAAGGGGACCGCCATACGTCCCGCGCCGTGAATGATATCTATCCTGCCGAAGAGTGTTCTCGCGCCGAGCACGGCATGGTAAAACGCCGCGCCGAGCAATGCCGCGATCGCCGCCGTGAGCAACCCTATGCCGAGGACAGCCATGATATCCGAAAAATCGCCGAGCGCCGTGAGATCGTAAGAGGAAAAAGCCGGAGCGAACGGGATCACGCCCGGGTCGGCGAGGGATATGAGCGCCCGCAGACCGCCGCGGACGGCAAGCGCGGATATCACCGAGCACAGCGCGGAAACGAGCAGCGCGGGGGTGGCTTTTCTGTTCGCTTCCTCGACGGAGAAGAGCAGTCCCGTGAGCGGCGCGTTGAACGCGACGGCAAGTCCCGCGCTCGCGCCCGAAGCGACGAGCACGCGTTCGTCCTCGCGCGTCCGTTTGCAGAGCCGTCCCGTGCTTTCGCCGAGCGCCCCGCCCATTAGCACGCTCGGCCCCTCCGCGCCCGCGCTCATGCCGAGGAACACCGCCGCGAGCGAGCAGGCGAACATCGTGCACATCGTGCGCAGCCCGCCCAGCCTCATCAGCCCGCGCGCCGCGCCTTCCGTCTGCGGGATACCGCTGCCGCGCGCCATGGGCACGAACCGCACGGCGGTGCCTACGACTATGGATGCGAGCAGCAGCCCGACGAGCAGCAGGGGAATGAAATACGGCCGAAGGAATATCTCCCCGTAAAGCGCGACGGAATATTCGTCCCCGTAGCTCACGAGCACGTTATACAGCGTGACGACTACGCCGACCGCCGCTCCCGTTATGAGCGAGAACAGCACGAGCGACAGTCCGTTTTCCGCGCGTCTGCGTTTTTCGGGCGAAAGTATCATACACCGTTATTGTATCTCTTTTGCTTGCGTTTGTAAAGGATATAAGGTATAATCGATATAACAAAACGAAAGAGAGGAGACTACATGAGTAAGTACGATTATCTTATAGTCGGCGCGGGACTGTTCGGCTGCGTGTTCGCGCGCGAGGCGGCGGATAAGGGCAAACGCGTGCTCGTTATCGACAAGCGCGGTCACATCGCCGGCAATATCTATACCGAAGAAGTCGAAGGCATAAACGTGCATAAGTACGGCGCGCACATATTCCACACGTCGGATAAGGCGGTATGGGAGTATGTGAATCGCTTTGCCGAGTTCAACAATTACATAAACTGCCCTGTGGCGCGGTATAAGGACGAGCTGTACAACATGCCCTTCAATATGAACACGTTCTCCAAAATGTGGGGAATACGTACTCCCGCGGAGGCGAAGGAGATCATCGAACGTCAGCGTGCGGAGGCGGGCATAACGCAGCCGAAGAATCTCGAAGAGCAGGCGCTCTCCCTCGTAGGACGCGACATCTACGAAAAGCTCGTCAAAGGGTATACCGAAAAGCAGTGGGGTCGCCGCGCGACCGAGCTTCCCGCGTTTATAATCAAACGCCTGCCCGTTCGCTTTATTTACGATAACAATTATTTCAACGACAGGTACCAGGGGATACCCATGGGCGGCTATACGCGCATGTGCGAAAAAATGCTGAGCGGTATCGAAGTGCGCCTCGGCGTCGACTATTTCGCGGATAAGGCGGAGCTGGACGCCCTCGCGGATAAAGTGCTCTTTACGGGCATGATAGACGAGTATTTCGGCTACCGTTACGGCGAGCTGGAATACCGCAGCCTGCGTTTCGAGTCCGAGACCCTCGACTGCGATAACTACCAGGGCAACGCCGTCGTCAATTACACCGAGTACGAAGTGCCGTACACCCGCGTCATCGAGCACAAGCATTTCGAATTCGGCGCTCAGCCCAAGACCGTCGTCACGCGCGAATATCCCGCCGTGTGGCACAAAGGCGACGAACCTTATTATCCCGTCAACGACGACCGCAACAACGTGCTCTATGCAAAATACAAAGCGCTTGCGGACGCCGAGCCGCACGTCATTTTCGGCGGCAGGCTGGGGATGTACAGGTATTACGATATGGACGATACCGTTTCCGCGGCGTTTGGGCTGCTTAAAGCCGAAGGCATGTGATGCGGACGGCATATAATGCCGCTGATACGGGCGTTCGGAATCGGTCACATACTCCGACTTCGCGCGTACCGCGCTTCGTCGACAAGTAGTATGCTCCCTCTCCGAGCCACCCGTCTGAGCGGCATTCTATGCCGTCCTCGGTTCGGTAAGACGATATAATACCGCCGATACGGGCGTTCGGAATCGGTCTTTTGCTCCGACTTCGCGCGTACCGAGCTTCGTCGACAGTAGTATGCTCCCTCTCCGAGCCACCCGCCTGAGCGGCATTCTATGCCGTCCTCGGTTCGGGACAGCAGGGCAGGCGTTTCGCCTTTCGGCGCGGGATCGCTCGGCGGAAAATTTTCGATGGGGCGGGGCGTGCGCTTGATTTTTTGCGCGTGCGGGAGTATAATGGTCTCGAACAAAAAAGGGAGGCATATATAATGCTGGACAAAAAAGTGGCGGAGCTCATCAACGAGCAGATAAACAAGGAATTGTATTCGGCGTATCTCTATTGGGATTTCGCAAATTTCTATGCGGACGAGGGTCTTGACGGCTTCCGTAATTGGTACGAGGTGCAGGCGAAGGAAGAGCGCGATCATGCGATCATGATGCGCGCCTACCTTATCGACAGCGGCGTGAGAGTGACTTTCGGCAAGATAGACAAGCCGGACGTAAAACTCAAGGAGTTCATGGATCCCCTTAAAGCGGGTCTGGAGCACGAACGCTATGTGACGTCTCTCATCACCGCGATATACGAGGCGGCTTCCGAAGCCAAGGATTACAAGACCATGCAGTTCCTCGACTGGTTCGTAAAAGAGCAGGGCGAGGAGGAGAAGAACGCCGAGGATCTCGTCAAAAAGATGAAGTTGTTCGGCGGCGACGCCAAAGGGCTTTACATGCTCGATCAGGAGCTCGCTGCGCGCACCTATGTGCCCTCGACGAACCTTCCTGCGAATGCCTGAACTTTCTTGCGCACCGCTATCGCTCGGCTCTCGCCGTGCGCTTCGGTTTGGCGCAAAGCTCGGCATCTTTTCGGGCTATAAACGTAAATTTTGCCTCGCTACCGTGAGGTAAGCTTCGGCGACGTGCGGAGCGGTATGGAAGAAATCCATACCGCTCCGTACAAAATTTACGCCTTTATCCTCGAAAATCTGCCGGCTTTGCTGCGGATTCTGCGATCGTTGCTCCGTCGGTTTCCCGCAAAAAAATGGCGCGCACGTCGGTGACGTGGCGCGATATTTCTTGCTTTTTTACGCATAAGCTTCAAGTAGCAGAATTCGCAGCAGACGCATCGGATTTTTTAGGTAGAAACCGCGTTTTC
>ERZ1106922.279-NODE-279-length-20382-cov-5.397698_pt1 | contig 20382 bp, 20 predicted proteins | sample MGYA00403656_ERZ1106922 | MGnify/ENA primary metagenome ERZ1106922 (study PRJEB35170, sample SAMEA104062453) | human gut metagenome | biome: human gut; feature: human-associated habitat; material: faeces | place: Denmark | collected 2012-10-12 ... | reverse complement strand
ACAACGGAGGAACCGAGATGTCACAAGATCCTTTCCAGGAACGCGAAGCTGAAAAGTATGCGAATCCAATCCCAAGCCGGGAATTTATCCTCGATCATTTAGCAAAACGCGAAAAACCGGCCAGTCGCGACGAGCTGGCGACAGAACTGAATATCGAAGGAGAAGAACAACTTGAGGGGCTGCGACGCCGCCTGCGCGCCATGGAGCGTGACGGGCAGCTGGTCTTTACCCGCCGCCAGTGCTACGCATTGCCGGAGCGTCTCGACCTGCTTAAAGGCACCGTTATCGGCCACCGCGACGGCTATGGCTTCCTGCGCGTCGAAGGGCGTAAAGATGACCTTTATCTCTCTTCCGAGCAGATGAAAATGTGCATCCATGGCGATCAGATCCTCGCGCAGCCGCTGGGCGCGGACCGTAAAGGCCGCCGCGAAGCGCGCGTCGTGCGCATTCTGGTGCCAAAAACCAGCCAGATTGTCGGCCGCTATTTCACCGATGCCGGCGTGGGCTTTGTCGTACCGGACGACAGCCGTCTGAGCTTTGACATCCTGATCCCACCGGAAGAGGTGATGGGCGCGCGAATGGGCTTCGTAGTGGTCGTGGAGCTGACCCAACGCCCGACCCGACGTACTAAAGCGATCGGTAAAATCGTCGAAGTGCTGGGTGACAATATGGGCACCGGCATGGCGGTTGACATGGCGCTGCGCACCCATGAAATCCCTTACACCTGGCCGCCGGCGGTAGAGAAACAGGTTTCGGTGCTGAAAGAGCAGGTGCCGGAAGAGGCGAAAGCGGGCCGCGTGGATTTGCGCGACCTGCCGCTGGTGACTATCGATGGTGAAGATGCCCGCGACTTTGATGACGCCGTTTACTGTGAGAAAAAACGCGGCGGCGGCTGGCGTCTGTGGGTGGCGATTGCCGACGTCAGCTACTATGTCCGTCCTGGTACGCCGCTGGACGCTGAAGCACGCAGCCGCGGTACTTCGGTCTACTTCCCGTCTCAGGTCGTACCGATGCTGCCGGAAGTCCTCTCCAACGGCTTATGTTCCCTGAACCCGCAGGTCGATCGCCTGTGCATGGTCTGCGAGATGACCATTTCGTCCAAGGGACGTCTGACCGGCTACAAGTTCTATGAAGCGGTGATGAGCTCACATGCGCGTCTGACCTACACCAAAGTGTGGCATATGCTGCAGGGTGACCAGGAGCTGCGTGAGCACTATGCGCCGCTGGTGAAGCATATTGAAGAGCTGCATGCGCTTTATAAAGTGCTGGATAGCGCCCGTGAAGAACGCGGCGGGATCTCCTTTGAGAGCGAAGAAGCGAAGTTTATCTTTAACGCTGAACGTCGTATTGAGCGCATTGAGCAGACGCAGCGTAACGATGCGCACAAACTGATCGAAGAGTGCATGATTCTGGCGAACATCTCCGCCGCACGCTTCGTTGAGAAGGCGCTGGAGCCGGCGCTGTTCCGTATCCACGATAAGCCGAGCACCGAAGCGATTACCGCATTCCGTTCCGTACTGGCGGAGCTGGGGCTGGAGCTGCCTGGCGGCAATAAACCAGAGCCGCGTGATTACGCTGAGCTGCTGATCTCGATTGCCGATCGTCCGGATCATGAAATGCTGCAAACGATGCTGCTGCGTTCGATGAAGCAGGCGATATACGACCCGGAAAACCGCGGCCACTTTGGTCTGGCGCTGCAATCTTACGCGCACTTCACTTCGCCGATTCGTCGTTACCCGGACCTGTCGCTGCACCGTGCGATTAAGTACCTGCTGGCGAAAGAGCAGGGCCATAAAGGCAACAGTACCGAAACCGGCGGCTGGCACTACAGCATGGATGAAATGCTGCAGCTGGGGGCACACTGTTCGATGACCGAACGTCGTGCCGACGAAGCTACCCGCGAAGTCTCCGACTGGCTGAAGTGTGACTTTATGCTGGATCAGGTGGGTAACGTCTTTAAAGGTGTGATTGCCAGCGTGACCGGCTTTGGTTTCTTCGTGCGTCTCGATGAACTGTTTATCGATGGTCTGGTGCACGTCTCCTCGCTGGATAACGACTACTATCGTTTCGACCAGGTCGGGCAACGTCTGATCGGTGAGTCGGGCGGCCAGACTTATCGTCTGGGCGATCGCGTGGAAGTCCGCGTGGAAGCGGTCAACATGGACGAACGTAAAATCGACTTCTCGCTGATCTCCAGCGAGCGTGGACCGCGTAACGTCGGCAAGACCGCCCGGGAGAAGACGAAGAAGGCTAACGGCGCCAGCAATAATGCCGGCAAACCGTCCGGCCGTCGCCGTCAGGCCGGCAAACAGGTGAACTTCGAGCCAGACAGCGCGTTCCGTGGTGATAAGGGCAAACCGAAACCAGCGAAAGCGAAGAAAGAGAAGGGCGCGAAAAAACCGTCGGCCAAGACGCAAAAAATAGCGGCGGCGACGAAGGCGAAGCGCGCGGCGAAGAAAAAAGTCGCTGAGTAAGCGCCTCCGGCCCCTCAATCATTTGGGGTGCCGGGAAGCTCCGGCCACATCGATAACAATGTGGCCGGGGAAATGCCTGGCGCCAGCGTCCTGACAGCCCGAAGTATGACGGGTATATAACCCCTTCCAGCCGGAGGGGGTTATTCTTTTTTGCCGTAAGTCATTCCACAACAGAATAGATATTGTTCCTTTCCCCGCCTGTTTCCTGCTTAGTCTGTTTTCAGCAATCGTTATTTATTCTTTTTGATTAGCCATATTTTCTCACTGTGTATAGTGGATTTTACTTTCGCATCACCCCCTTTTTATGTGCAAGGAATCTATATGCATCTGGCCCGTTTTCCCCGTGTGTCACTTGGTCATTTCCCGACTCCGCTTGAGCCGCTGGATAATTTGTCGAAATTATTAGGCGGGCCAAAAATATGGATAAAGCGCGATGATGCGACCGGCCTGGCGAGCGGGGGAAATAAAACCCGCAAGCTGGAATTTTTACTGGCGGATGCGCTGGCGAAAAACGCGGACGTGGTGATTACCCAGGGAGCCACGCAGTCTAACCATGTCCGTCAGACCATTGCCGGCGCGGCGCGTCTTGGCCTGCAGGCTAAAGCGCTGCTGGAACAGCGGGTGACGGATTTTGGCGAGGATTATCAACGCTCCGGCAATGTGTTGCTGGATGAGCTGCTGGGTGGGGAGATCGTTGCTCATCTGCCGGGCGGCAGCGATATGCAGCAGGCGATGGAGGAGTATGCCGCCACGCTGCGTGAACAAGGGCACAATCCGTACATCATTCCCGGCGGCGGCTCTAACCCCATCGGCGCGCTGGGCTACGTCGCCTGCGCCGAAGAGCTGTTGTATCAGTCATCTCAGCTACGCCTGCGCATCGATCACGTGGTTCACGCCACGGGCAGCACCGGTACTCAGGCAGGGCTGGTGGCGGGCTTTACGGCGACCAACAGCCACGTTCCGGTGCTGGGCATCAGCGTGCGTGCGCCGAAGGCGAAGCAGGAAGAGAACGTCTGGCATCTGGCGGTGAGAACGCTCAACCTGCTGGGCGTGGCGGGCGAGCTACCGCGCAGCGCCGTGGTAGCCAATAGCGATTATGTCGGCGAGGGCTACGGTCTGCCCACCGCGGGAACGCTGGAAGCGCTGACGCTGCTGGCACGCCACGAGGGCATTCTGCTGGATCCGGTCTACTCCGCGAAAGGGATGGCCGGGCTTATCGATCTGATTCGTCAGGGCCACTTTCGTCAGGATGAGAACGTGGTCTTTATCCATACCGGCGGCTCTGCCGGACTGTTCGGCTACCGCCAGCTGTTAGAGGCGCAGACCCGCCATGACTAAACCGTTTCTGCTTGGTGTGCTGGGAGGGATGGGGCCGCTCGCCACCCTGGACTTTCAGCGGCGCCTGCTGGACGCCACGCCGGCGCAGAACGATCGGCAGCAGATCCCTTCGGTGGTGTGGAACGTCCCGCAGATCGCGGACCGACAAAAGGCGCTGGCGGGAAGCGGGCCATCGCCGCTGCCGCAGCTTATCCATGGTATTGAAAAACTCAATCAGGCCGGGGCCAGCCATATCGCCATCCCTTGTAATACGGCGCATCACTGGTATGACGCCCTCAGTGAGGTGAGCGATGCCCCGATTCTGCACATCGTTGATGCGGCAATAGCCGCGCTGGCGCAGCAGGCGGACAAACCCCAGCGGGTGGGGATTATCGCCACGCAAGGCACGCTGGAGGCGGGCTGGTATCAGCGCCAGCTAGCGGCGCAGGGGGTGGAGGTGGTTGAACCGACGGAGCAGGAGCTGGCCCGTTGGTTTGTCCCCGGTTGTTACGCGGTCAAACGCGGTGCGCTGGAAGAGGGGGGCGAGCTGCTGGTGCGCCAGGCCAACGCGCTGTTCACACGCGGCGCGCAAAAGCTGATTCTGGCCTGCACCGAGGTTCCCGTCGCGCTTGCGGCGGTGAAGGCGCCGTTTAATGACCTGACGTTCGATCCGGCCCAGGCGCTGGCCGAGCGATGTTCGCAATTATGGCAAGCCCGTTAAAATCTCACTGAATATGATTGAGTCCGGTTCTTTATCCGGCGTGAAATTTCCGAACTTTCGAAGGGTAAATATAATGAAAAAAATTCTCTGCTTATTCCTTGCAGCGGGTAGTTTATGGGTCAATGTCAGCTTTGCCGATACCCCGGCCGAAGTCCGGGTGGCTTATAGCGGCGGCTCTCAGGTATTAATGTTGGCGAAGGCCGACGGCTCTCTGGATAAAGCGTTAAACAGTAAAGTGAAGTGGGTGCAGTTTGCCTCTGGCGCCGATGCGTTAAATTATTTCGCCAGCAATGCGATCGATATTGCTAATTTTGGATCCAGCCCGGCAGCGGCGGGGATTGTCAGAAAACTGCCGGTGGAGATTATTGGCGTCTCCGGCGTCATTGCCAGCTATGAGCGGCTGATTGGCAAACAGGGCATCAGCAGCCTTAAAGATATCGAAGGCAAGCGCGTGGCCTATCCACCGAACTCGACGGCGCAGTACGCCCTGGAAGCCGCTATCGAGGTCAACAAACTGGATCGCAGTAAGATCACCCTGCTGCCGCTGCGTCCGGCCGATATGGTCGCGGCCTGGAAGCGCGGCGATATCGATGCCGGCTACGTCTGGGCGCCGTTTGCCCAGGAGCTGGAGTCCTCCGGCGGACACCAGGTCTTCGCCACCAAAGATCTGCAAAAAGATGGCTACCTGATTTACAACAACTACGTGGTGCGTAAAGCCTTTGCCGAGCAATATCCCCAGGTGGTGACCGCCTTCCTGCGCGTTCACCAGCAAAAGGTTGACGAATTTAAGCAAGACCCGGAGCGCGCAGCGGCTATCGTGGCGAAAGAAGTTGGTGCCCCGGTGACCACCGCGGCGAATACGCTTGGCGGCCTGGAATACCCCACGCTGAGCCAACAAGGGACGGCGGCATGGCTGGGTAACGGGACGCAAACCTCCGATAGCGGGATCGGCAAAGCGCTGAGTAAAACCTCCGGCTTCCTCGCGGGGATTGGTGAAATCCGCAAACGCGATATTCCGGCGAACTGGGATGCTGCGATTGATTCACGCTATATCCGCGAAGCGGCGGTAGCCGCGCAATGAGATTGAGCCAACATATCGCTATCAGCATCGTCTCGGTGGCGGTTTTTTTTATCGTCTGGCAGGTGGCGGCGACGCGGCAGTGGGTCGACCCGCTGCTGCTGCCTTCCCTGACGGATATCGGCCTCACCACCGAAGAGCTGCTGGCGGATGGCTATCGTCAGGTGCCGCTGTGGGAGCATATCGCGGTGAGCCTCGCGCGCGCCCTCAGCGCCTTTGCGGTCGCAATTATCATCGGCATTCCGCTGGGGCTACTGATGGGGCTATCGGATGGCCTCGCCGCCGTGTTAAACCCGTTTGTGCAGTTCCTGCGTCCATTGCCCAAAATCGCCCTGATCCCGCTGGCCGTGGTCTGGCTGGGGATCGGCGAAGCCTCTAAATTCTTCCTGATATTTATCGCCACCTTTTTAAGCGTGGTGGTCGGAGCCTCTGCCGCCGTCGAGCGGATTGGCCGCTCGCGCATTCGCGTGGCGCAAACCCTCGGCGCTTCGCGTAAGCAAATTTTCCTGCGGGTGGTATTGCCGGATGCGCTCCCCGATCTCTTCACCACCGTCAGGCTGTCAATTGGTATCGGCTGGACCTCGCTGATTGCGGCGGAGATGGTGGCGGCCAGTTCGGGCCTGGGCTGGATGGTGATTAACGCCAGCTCCTATCTGCGTACCGACATCGTCATGCTTGGCATTCTGCTGCTGGGCGGCATTGGCTATCTGCTGGATTTATTGTTGCTGGGGCTACAGCGCCTGTTTGTGCCCTGGGCGGGGAAAGAATAATGAGCGCCATCACGCTGGAAAATGTCTCGCTCTCTTTTGCGGCCAGGCCGCAGCCCTTCACGGTGCTTGAGGATATCAGCCTGTCGCTGAATAAAGGGGAGTTTGTCGTTCTGCTCGGCCCTTCGGGCTGCGGGAAATCTACCATTCTCAACCTGGTGGCCGGGTTTACCCAACCGGACCGGGGGCGTGTGGCGGCGGGCGGCAAACCGGTACGCGCGCCGGGGCCGGATCGCGGCATGATTTTCCAGCAGCCGAATCTGTTCCCGTGGCTGTCGGTGCTGGATAACGTCACCTTTGGCCCGCGGCTGGGCAAATACCGCAAACAGGAGGTCAACGCGCGGGCGCTGGACTGGCTGGGGCGCGTGGGCCTGAAAGGGTTTGAGCATCATGCCCCCTGGCAGCTCTCCGGCGGCATGAAACAGCGCGTGGCGCTGGCGCGCGCCTGGCTACCCGGCCCGGAGGTGCTGCTGCTGGATGAGCCATTCGGCGCGCTGGATGCGCAAACCCGGCTGATGATGCAGGAGCTGCTGCGCGAGGCCTGGCTTTCGACCAGCACCACGCTGCTGTTCGTGACGCACGATGTCGAAGAGGCGCTGTTTCTCGCCGACCGCATTCTGATTATGTCAGCGAAACCGGGAAAAATTGTCGAAGAGATTATCCTGCCCTTCGACCGCGAACGGGATATCGAAACCCTGGCGGAACACCCGCGCTACAGCGAGATTAAGCATCACGTTTTGCACCGGGTGCGCCAGGAGGCAAAACGGCATTTAGGTTAAACGCGACGCCCGGCGGCGGGCAGTTTAATCGGACAAGAGTCGATTTGAACGCTATGTCGGTTATAATAGGCGCAAGTGAAGTGGTTCACGGCCCAATTAACCCGGCGCATACCGCCCCAGATGAGTACCTTTAATGAGTGAAATGATTTACGGCATCCACGCGGTGCAGGCCCTGCTCGAGCGCGCTCCAGAGCGTTTTCAGGAAGTTTATATTCTGAAAGGCCGCGAGGATAAACGCCTGCTGCCGCTGATCCATGCGCTGGAAGCGCAGGGCGTGGTGATTCAGGTGGCTAACCGTCAGTTTCTTGACGAGAAAAGCGAAGGTGCCGTGCATCAGGGGATTATTGCCCGGGTGAAGCCGGGACGTCAGTATCAGGAGAACGATCTCCCGGACCTGCTTGCCTCGCTTGAGCAGCCGTTCCTGCTGATCCTCGATGGCGTCACCGATCCGCACAACCTCGGCGCCTGCCTGCGTAGCGCCGATGCCGCCGGAGTACACGCGGTGATTGTACCGCGCGACCGTTCCGCCCAGCTGAACGCGACCGCGAAAAAAGTGGCCTGCGGCGCGGCGGAAAATGTCCCGCTGATCCGCGTCACCAACCTCGCGCGCACCATGCGCCTGCTGCAGGAAGAGAATGTCTGGATCGTCGGCACCGCGGGTGAAGCGGACCATACCCTGTTCCAGAGCAAAATGACCGGCCCGATGGCGCTGGTCATGGGGGCGGAAGGGGAAGGGATGCGTCGTCTGACCCGTGAACATTGCGATGAGTTAATCAGTATCCCGATGGCGGGCAGCGTCTCTTCATTGAACGTTTCTGTCGCGACCGGGATTTGCCTGTTTGAAGCGGTGCGCCAGCGTAGCTGATATGTTTGCCGGGTGGCGACTGCGCCTTACCCGGCCTCCAGAACCGTAGGCCCGGCAAGCTTGCGCCGCCGGGCAATTTTGTCACTCATCCAGCGACCGCAAATGGTCGTTTTTCTTCAGCGTCATCAGCGCGAAAATACTCACCACCGCCGTTGCCATCACGTAATAAGCCGGAATATCGAGGTTCCCCGTCTGCTTAATCAGACCGGTGATAATCAGCCCTGCGCATCCCGAGAAAATCGCGTTCGACAGTGAATACGCCAGCCCAAGCCCGGTGTAACGTACTTTGGTCGGGAACATCTCTGACAGCATCGCGGGTCCTGGGCCCGCCAGCATGCCGACTAATCCCCCGGCCACCAACACGACCAGCGCTTTTACCAGCAGCGTGCTGGATTCCGCCTGCAGAATTTTCAGCAGCGGGAGCGCCAGAATGAGCAGCAGCACGGCGGCAACCACCATCACGTTGCGGCGTCCCCATTTATCGCTAAGTATCCCGGCGGGCAGAATCGTCATGGCGAAACCAATATTGGAGATCACCGCAATCAGCAATGCCTGATTAAAACCGGTATGCAGCGAGGATTGCAGATAGGCGGGCATAATCACCAGATAGGTGTACCCCGCAGCGGACCAGACCATCAGGCGGCCAATACCGGTCAGAATGGCCTTCAGCGTCTGGCCGACGTTCGCCGTGGGCTGCGGATACTGTTGTTGCTGCTTCTGCTGACGGAGAAAGCCCGGCGTCTCTTCCATCTTCACCCGTAGCCAGAGCGCCACGCCACCCATCGGTATGGCGAGGAAGAAGGGCAGGCGCCAGCCCCAGGCGTACAGCTCCTCCGGGCTCAGAACGACTGAAATCAACGCCACGATGCCCGCCCCCGCCAGCAGCCCTAATGCCACGGTAAAGGATTGCCAGGCGCCATACAGCCCGCGTTTGCCGCGTGGGGCGAACTCGGTCATCAGCGATACCGCGCCGCCATACTCACCGCCGGCAAACAGGCCCTGAAGAATGCGCAGTCCCGTCAGAATCAGCGGTGCGGCAATCCCGATACTGGCATAAACCGGCACCAGGCCAATGGCTGTCGTCGCCAGGGTCATCATTACCAGCACGATAATCAGCGTGGGCTTACGGCCAATACGATCGCCGATCCGACCAAAAATAATGGCGCCTAACGGGCGGAAGAAGAAAGCGATCGCGAACGACGCGTAGGTCAGAATCAGGCCGGTCAGCGGCGCTTCCCCTGCAAGCTGAAAGAAGTTGCGGGCGATAACCGTCGCCAGGAAGCCATATACCGCGAACTCGTACCATTCAATAAAGTTGCCGATAGAGCCGGCGATCAGCGCGCGTTTATGCGCGCCCATTGTGGTTGTTACGGTCTGCATAAATCATCCTGATATGAGCAAAAAAGTTACAAATGAATAAACTATTCCATACATTTCCTATTATGAAATTTAAAATTCTTGTGGCTGTGATGGGCTTCACGAAGGGGCAGATGGTTTATTTGTGACCGGACTCGCGGGCGATGTCCGGTGAGGGTAGCCATACTGAATAGTAATGCCAATGACGCAAGGAGACAGTATGGCCTGGCAAACGCATACCGTGTTCAATCAGCCTGCGCCGCTGATGAACAGCAATTTATTTCTGTCGGATAGTGCGCTGCGTGAAGCCGTAACGCGCGAAGGGGCCGGATGGGACAGTGATTTACTGGCCAGTATCGGCCAACAGCTGGGGGCGGCGGAGTCGCTGGAGCTGGGGAGACTGGCGAACAGTAATCCGCCGGAGCTGCTGCGCTACGATGCGACCGGTAGCCGGCTTGATGATGTCCGGTTTCACCCTGCCTGGCACTTGTTGATGCAGGGGCTGTGTGCCAACCGGGTACATAACCTTGCCTGGCAGGAGGAAGCCCGCGCAGGCGCCTTTGTCGCGCGCGCCGCCCGCTTTATGCTGCATGCGCAGGTGGAAGCGGGGACGCTGTGTCCGGTCACCATGACCTTTGCGGCTACGCCACTGTTACAGCAGGCGCTACCCACACCTTTTAGCGACTGGCTGCCCCCCTTGCTGAGCGACCGCTACGATCCGCATCTGGCGCCGGGCGCTCAGAAACGTGGGGTGCTAATTGGCATGGGGATGACGGAAAAGCAGGGGGGATCTGATGTCCTGATCAATACCACCCGGGCGGAAAAAACTGCCGAAGGCTTTTATCATCTGGTCGGTCACAAATGGTTTTTCTCGGTTCCGCAAAGCGATGCGCACCTGGTTCTCGCTCAGGCGCCGGAAGGTCTCTCCTGCTTTTTCGTGCCCCGTCTGCTTCCCGACGGTCAGCGCAATGCGCTGCATCTGGAGCGGCTGAAAGATAAGCTCGGCAACCGCTCGAATGCCAGCAGCGAAGTCGAATTCGTTGAAGCCTGCGGCTGGCTGGTGGGTGAAGAGGGCGATGGCGTTCGGCAAATCCTCAAAATGGGCGGGCTCACCCGTTTCGACTGCGCGCTCGGCAGCCACGCCTTAATGCGTCGAGCCTATTCGGTGGCGCTCTATCACGCGCTGCAGCGCCAGGCATTCGGTAAGAATCTGGTCGATCAGCCGATGATGCGTCAGGTGCTGGGCCAGATGGCGCTGCGCCTTGAAGGGCAGACCGCCTTTCTATTCCGTCTGGCGCGGGCGTGGGATAGCCGTGATGACGCCAGAGAGGTCCTCTGGGCACGCTTATTTACGCCGGCGGCGAAGTTTGCCATCTGCAAATCCGGGATTCCGTTCGTCGCAGAGGCGATGGAGGTGCTGGGCGGGATTGGCTACTGTGAAGAGAGCGAGCTGCCGCGCCTGTATCGTGAGATGCCGGTCAATAGTATCTGGGAAGGCTCAGGCAATATCATGTGTCTGGACGTGATGCGGGTACTCGGTAAACATCCGGCGGCGCTGGAGCTGCTGGCGGCGGAGTGCGCAGAGGTGAAGGGGCAGAATCGCCATTTCGACCGTACGTGGCGGCAGTTGCACCAGCTGCTACGGCGGCCTGCGGAAGAGCAGGGTAGAGAGATAGCCCGCCGGGTTTATATGCTCGGCGTCGGTGCGCAGATGCTACGCTACGCCTCGCCGCCGCTGGCGGAGGCCTGGTGTCGCATGATGCTCGACACGCGCGGCGGTATGCGGCTGGATGAGCCGACGCTGGAGGATTTACTGCTACGTGCGATGGGGCGTGGACGTCAGGCGCCTCAGGCGTAAAGAATGGCCTGGACTCGCCAGTTATCCGGCTGCTGCTCCTCGTACATCTGTACGATGCGATACCACGATGCGCCTTGTTCATCGGCCTTTACGGCGATGGCATGCTCGACGTCCTGCTGGCTGCCGGCAATATTATTGACCGAGATCAGGCCAATTTCATTGAGGCCGGTGACGCAGTCCGCGCTGGCGAATTCCGCTGACTGTGCGCAGGTGTTTGCTGTCGCTGTGGTCAGCAGCAGAGCGGGTAGGGTAAAAGATCGTTTCATCGTCGTCAGCTCCATTTCACGTAGTCCCGAGGGCAGTCCGTTGCTAACGTCCTGCCAGGTTGGCTGGCCGAACGTTATTATGCACAGGAGAACGTGAATGGACGCAAAGCAGTGTAAAGCTGGCTAAAAGACGGTGTACCGCTATTTACGGTACAGAATCGCTTGCGAATACCACTGGCCGGGAACCATGGTGTCATCAATCATGATGATGACGTAGTAATCCGCTTTAGCCGTTTCTGCCTTCGCTTTCAACGCCGCTTCGACATCCATCGGCGAACCGTACATCAACACGCTCACCGTCCCCATTTTTTGTAGCCCTGTCGTCTGGTTACGGTGAATCTCTTGCGGATGGTCGGTTGCGGGTGGTGGCGCTTCTGGCGTCCCTTGCAGGGCACTACAACCGCTCAGTGCGATAGCCAGAAACCACGGTGTTAACCTGCGCATAACCATATCTCGTTTCCTGATAGTCATAGTGTAGTGGTAGCCTGAATGTCATTTCCGGGGAATGTTCCCGAAGTGTTATCTCTGACGCGATTTTCGAATGAAAATATCGTGAAAGCGTAACCGAGTTCTCAACATTATGAATCATGGCGAACCTGGTTTCTTGCTGAATATGTCAGCCTATGACATACCCTCATTTTAGTGAAAGGAGATGGTCAATGATTGCTCTCGAAATACGTCGTCTGGCGGGGGGCGAAGTGCTACATGCCTGCCCGCAGTATGCACTGGATAAGCCATTGCCCTGCATCATCTTTTATCACGGCTTTACCTCCTCAAAGCTGGTGTACAGCTACTTCGCCGTAGCGCTGGCGGAAGCCGGTTTTCGGGTCATTATGCCCGATGCGCCAGAGCATGGCGCACGTTACGATGGCGATGATCGCGGACGAATGCAGCGCTTCTGGCCGATTTTACTGCAAAATTTTGCCGAGTTTCCGGCCTTGCGCGAGGCGGTTATCGGGCAGGGCTGGGTTGAAGGGGATCGTCTGGCGGTCGCCGGGGCATCAATGGGCGGCATGACGGCGCTGGGAATAATGACCCACCATCCGGAACTAAAAAGCGTGGCTTGTCTGATGGGCTCCGGCTATTTTACCCGGCTCTCGCAGAGCCTGTTCCCTTCGCCTGCCGTCAGTGCCGAACGGTTGGCTGAGTGGGATGTCACTCAGCAGCTCAGCACGCTGGCCAACAGACCGCTATTGCTCTGGCACGGCGAGGAAGATGACGTGGTGCCGCCTGAAGGTACCTTCAGGCTCCAGCAGGCGCTGCGGCAAAACGATCTGGATACTCACCTGACCTGCATCTGGCAAAAAGGGGTTCGCCACCGGATAACGCCGGAGGCGTTAGCGGCGACGGTGGCATTTTTTCAGCGCAGCCTTTAAACGCGAATGACCTGAACACCCTGATCCTCAAGCTGCTTGAGGATCGCTTCATCCGCCTGTTTTCCGGTAATCACCAGGTCGATTTGCCCGGCCTGGCTGAACAGCATTCCGGCGCGTTCGCCAACTTTGCTGCTATCTACCAGCACCGCGAGTTTGCCAACGACGTTAAGCATTTTTTGCTCGGCCATCGCGGTAAGCATATCGGTTTTATATAGCCCTTCGGCGGTCAGCCCTTTGCCGCTGGTGAACATCCAGTGCCCGGCATACAGGCTATTTTCACTGCCCTGCGGGCTCAAGGTGATGGAGTGGCTACGGTTATACTGTCCACCCATAATGATGACGCTGTCGTGTTCCTGGTCGATCAGGTAATTGGCCAGCGGCAGATAGTTAGTAATGATCTGTACTGGCTTACCGCACAGCTCTTGCCCCAGCAGGAATGCGGTAGAGCCGCAGTTGATGACGATGCTTTCGCCCGGGTTAACCAGTTGCGAAGCCGCCCGCGCAATGCGTACTTTCTCGTCGTGGTTTTGGGCCTGGTGAATGTTCATCGGCGACCAGCGCGGGCGCTGCTCGCTGATGGCTTCAGCGCCATTGCGGACTTTTTTCAGCTTACCGCTTTCGTCGAGTTTATTGATATCGCGTCGTGCCGTTGCCGGAGAAATTCCCAGCCGGGAAATCACCTGCTCCACGGTGACAAATCCCGTTTGTGCCAGCAAATCCAGTAAAATTTGATGTCTTTGCGCTTCCGTCATGAGCAAATCCGATTAAAAGTGATAAGCAAAGATGATATTTGAAATCAGGTGAAAATACTAATGCTGACGGGATAATTTCCGGCGAGGGGGCAAGGACTTCCGCTCGCCGGATGAATCTTACAGGAATGACTTGAAAGGCAGGTCCGGTTCCATGGTAAAGCAGTCGTCGAATCCGCGCGGATAGTGGTATTCGAAGTTGTCTTTATCCAGTGGCCAGGTGAATTTCCCACCCACCTGCCAGATGAAAGGCTTAAAGCCATACTTCAGGCGGTCTTTCTTCATCTCCCACAGAACGCGTATTTCCTGCGGATCAGCCTGGAAATTTGACCAGATATCGTGGTGGAACGGGATGACTACTTTGGTGTTCAGAGACTCGGCCATGCGCAGGATATCGGCGCTGGTCATTTTGTCGGTGATACCTCGCGGATTCTCGCCATAGGACCCCAGCGCCACGTCGATCTGGTGTTCGTTACCGTGTTTCGCATAGTAGTTGGAGTAGTGAGAATCGCCGCTATGATACAGATTGCCGCCCGGCGTTTTGAACAAGTAGTTTACCGCGCGCTCATCCATTCCGTCCGGCAGCACGCCAGCCGCTTTTTGAGCCGCAGGTAAGGTTATCAGGGCGGTACGGTCAAAAGCGTCGAGCGCGTGGATTTCAACATCTTTTATTTTTACGACATCGCCCGGTTTCATCACGATGCAGCGCTCTTTCGGGACGCCCCAGCCAATCCACAGATCGACGCAGGTTTGCGGGCCGATAAACGGCACGTCATCCGCACAGTTTTGCATGACGGCGGCAGCAACGTTTACATCAATGTGATCGTTATGATCGTGTGTGGACAGCACCGCATCAATCTGGCGAATAGCGAAGGGATCCAGTACAAACGGAGTGGTACGCAGGTTTGGCTGGAGCTTCTTAACGCCTGCCATACGCTGCATCTGATGGCCTGCTTTCATCAGTGGGTTCCCGTGGCTTTGTTTGCCGGTACCGCACCAGAAATCGACGCAGATATTGGCTCCGCCTTCGGATTTCAGCCAGATGCCCGTACAACCCAACCACCACATAGCAAAAGTGCCAGGCGCAACCTGCTCTTGTTCAATTTCTTCATTCAGCCAGCTGCCCCACTCTGGAAAAGTATTCAGGATCCATGACTCGCGGGTGATGGTTTGTACTTTACTCATTGATTTTTACCTCACGTTTTGTCAAAAGAAATCATTTGTTGATTCATTTTGATAAATACTGGCACCATTTTTTCAGGATTGCAATCCTGCATTTCGCCATCTACGAGATGTTTTTGGTAGGTGAATGGGAGGTAAATGCTTGTTTCATGATGCCTTCATGTCATCATTTAATTGATTTATATTGATTATTTTGTGATTTTAGAAAATGAGAATTAATACGGTAACGGTTTGAATGATTATTTGCGGCGTGTGTCACACTTAATCAAATATAATCTTGTTGTGATTACTTTTGATTATTAGAGTGATTGCAACAACAAACCCTGGGCGTAGCGTGCGTTCAGAGATTCCACCTTCTGGAGTGTGTTATGGAGATTCTCTACAACATCTTTACCGTTTTCTTTAATCAGGTGATGACCAACGCCCCTCTGCTGCTGGGGATCGTGACGTGCCTGGGCTATATCCTGCTGCGTAAAAGCGCCAGCGTGATTGTAAAAGGTACGATTAAAACGATTATCGGTTTTATGTTGTTGCAGGCAGGGTCCGGCATTCTGACCAGTACCTTTAAACCCGTCGTCGCGAAAATGTCTGAGGTTTACGGCATCAACGGTGCTATCTCCGATACCTATGCCTCTATGATGGCGACCATTGAGCGGATGGGGGAGGCCTACAGCTGGGTGGGCTATGCCGTGCTGTTAGCTCTGGCGCTGAATATTTGTTACGTATTGCTGCGGCGCATTACCGGTATTCGCACCATCATGCTGACCGGGCACATCATGTTCCAGCAGGCGGGGCTGATTGCCGTCTCTTTCTATATCTTCGGGTATCCGATGTGGACGACTATTATCTGCACGGCGGTACTGGTGTCTCTCTATTGGGGCATTACCTCCAACATGATGTACAAGCCGACCCAGGAAGTTACCGACGGCTGCGGATTCTCCATCGGACATCAGCAGCAGTTCGCCTCATGGATTGCTTATAAGGTCGCACCTTATCTGGGGAAAAAAGAAGAGAGCGTTGAAGATCTTAAGCTGCCAGGCTGGCTGAATATTTTCCACGATAACATCGTTTCCACGGCTATTGTAATGACCATTTTCTTTGGTGCGATCCTGCTCTCCTTCGGCATCGACACCGTCCAGGCGATGGCGGGAAAAACTCACTGGACGGTGTATATCCTGCAAACTGGTTTTTCGTTCGCCGTCGCTATTTTTATTATCACTCAGGGCGTGCGTATGTTCGTCGCCGAACTTTCCGAGGCGTTCAACGGGATCTCCCAACGCCTGATCCCTGGTGCCGTGCTGGCGATTGACTGTGCGGCGATTTATAGCTTTGCGCCGAACGCCGTTGTCTGGGGCTTTATGTGGGGCACCATTGGCCAGCTTATCGCTGTCGCTATCCTGGTGGGCTTCGGCTCTTCCATCCTGATTATTCCGGGCTTTATTCCGATGTTCTTCTCGAACGCGACTATCGGCGTCTTTGCGAACCACTTTGGCGGCTGGCGCGCGGCGCTCAAGATTTGTCTGGTGATGGGGATGATTGAAATTTTCGGCTGCGTCTGGGCGGTGAAGCTCACCGGTATGAGCGCCTGGATGGGCATGGCGGATTGGTCAATTCTGGCGCCGCCGATGATGCAGGGCTTTGCCTCTATCGGCATCGCGTTTATGGCCGTCATCATCATTATTGCACTGGCCTATATGTTCTTCGCAGGACGCACGCTGCGTGCTGAAGAGGACGCGGAAAAACAACTGGCAGATGCTTCTGCTCAATAAGGAGTTTTGACTATGACCGTACGTATTCTGGCTGTATGTGGCAACGGGCAAGGAAGTTCCATGATCATGAAGATGAAAGTGGACCAGTTTTTGACTCAATCAAATATTGATCACTCAGTGAACAGTTGCGCGGTGGGTGAATACAAAAGTGAATTAAGCGGCGCGGATATCATCATCGCCTCTACTCATATTGCCGGGGAGATTACTGTCTCCGGCAACAAATACGTGGTCGGCGTGCGCAACATGCTATCGCCTGCGGATTTTGGCCCAAAACTGCTGGAAGTGATCAAAGAACATTTCCCACAGGATGTGAAGTAAGGACGCCAAATGAAATTACGTGATTCGCTTGTCGAGAATAACTCCATTCTTTTGCAGGCAGCTGCCAGTACCTGGCAGGAAGCCGTAAAGCTAAGCGTTGATTTATTGGTGAAGGCTGACGTGGTTGAGCCGCGCTACTACCAGGCCATTCTGGATGGCGTTGCTCAGCATGGGCCCTACTTTGTGATTGCGCCCGGTCTGGCGATGCCGCACGGACGACCGGAAGAGGGGGTTAAGAAAACGGGCTTTGCGCTGGTGACGCTGAGGAAGCCGCTGGCTTTCAACCATGAGGATAACGACCCGGTCGACATCCTGATCACCATGGCGGCCGTTGATGCCAATACCCATCAGGAGGTGGGCATCATGCAGATCGTCAATCTGTTTGACGATGAAGCGAATTTCGACCGTTTACGTGCCTGCCGCACCGTGCAGGAAGTACTGAATTTAATTGATAACGCCACGACGGCGGCCTTCTAAAAGGAGCATCAAATGTCATTACCTATGTTGCAGGTTGCGCTGGATAATCAATCAATGTCTTCCGCGTATGAAACGACACGCCTGATTGCCGATGAAGTGGATATTATTGAAGTTGGCACCATTCTTTGTATTGCCGAGGGCGTACGCGCCGTGCGCGACCTGAAAGCACTCTATCCCCACAAAATCGTGCTGGCGGACGCCAAAATTGCCGATGCCGGCAAAATTCTCTCTCGGATGTGCTTTGAAGCGCATGCCGACTGGGTGACTGTTATCTGCTGTGCAGATATCAACACCACCAAAGGTGCGCTGGATGTGGCGAAAGAATTTAACGGTGATGTACAGATCGAACTAACCGGCTACTGGACCTGGGAGCAGGCGCAGGAATGGCGCGATGCGGGCATTCAACAAGTGGTTTATCACCGTAGCCGCGATGCGCAGGCCGCTGGTGTAGCGTGGGGGGAGGCGGATATCAGCGCCATCAAGCGCTTGTCCGACATGGGCTTTAAAGTCACCGTTACCGGCGGCCTGGCGCTGGAAGATCTGCCGCTGTTCCAGGGTATTCCGATTCACGTCTTTATTGCCGGTCGCAGCATTCGCGACGCTGCTTCCCCGGTAGAAGCTGCACGGCAGTTTAAACGTTCTATTGCCCAGCTATGGGGCTAAGGAGCGGTTATGTTGTCGAAAAAAATTCCGCTCGGCATCTATGAAAAGGCGCTCCCTGCCGGGGGACGCTGGCTGGATCGTTTGCGACTGGCGAAAAAACTCGGTTTTGACTTTGTCGAAATGTCGGTGGATGAAACTGACGCTCGGCTGGAACGGCTTGACTGGAGCCGGGAGCAGCGCCTGGAGCTAGTCAATGCGATTGCTGAAACCGGGGTACGGGTGCCCTCTATGTGCCTCAGCGCCCACCGGCGCTTCCCGCTTGGTAGCGAAGATGACGCGGTACGGGCGCAGGGGCTGGAGATTATGCGCAAAGCCATTCAGCTGGCGCAGGATGTAGGCATTCGGGTGATTCAGCTTGCGGGTTATGACGTTTACTACCAGGAAGCCAACAACGAGACGCGCCGTCGTTTCCGGGATGGCCTGAAAGAGAGCGTCGAAATGGCGAGCCGCGCGCAGGTGACGCTGGCGATGGAGATTATGGATTACCCGCTGATGAACTCGATCAGTAAGGCGCTGGGCTACGCACACTACCTGAATAATCCGTGGTTCCAGCTCTATCCGGATATCGGCAACCTGTCAGCATGGGATAACGATGTGCAGATGGAGCTACAGGCCGGGATGGGTCATATCGTGGCGGTACATGTGAAGGATACTAAACCCGGCATCTTTAAAAACGTCCCGTTTGGTGAAGGGGTCGTTGATTTCGAGCGTTGCTTTGAAACGCTCAAACAAACCGGCTACTGCGGACCCTACCTGATTGAAATGTGGAGCGAAACGACCGACGATCCGGCAGCGGAGGTGGCGAAAGCCCGCGATTGGGTGATGGCGCGGATGGCCAGTGCCGGGCTGGTGGAGGCGGCATAATGCAAAAAATTAAGCAGCAGGTTTTTGAAGCCAACATGGATTTACCGCGCTACGGCCTGGTGACCTTTACCTGGGGTAACGTTAGCGCGATCGATCGCGAACGCGGGCTGGTGGTAATTAAGCCTGGCGGTGTGGCCTATGAGACGATGAAAGTGAACGATATGGTGGTTGTGGATCTGCAGGGTAACGTGGTGGAAGGACGGTATCGTCCTTCTTCCGATACCGCCACCCATCTTGCGCTCTATCGCCGCTATCCGAGCCTTGGCGGCGTGGTGCATACCCACTCGACACACGCGACGGCCTGGGCGCAGGCCGGGCTGGCCATTCCCGCGCTGGGAACGACCCACGCAGACTACTTCTTTGGCGATATCCCCTGCACCAGGGCGTTGAGCCCGCGGGAAGTCGAAGAGGCTTATGAACTGAACACCGGGCTCGTGATCATCGAAACGCTGGGCGAGATAGACCCGCTCCTTACGCCGGGGATTGTGGTGTATCAACACGGACCTTTTACCTGGGGTAAAGATGCGCACGATGCGGTGCATAACGCGGTGGTGATGGAAGAAGTGGCGCGGATGGCGTGGATTGCTCGCGGAATCAATCCGCTGCTCAAGCCGATCGATAGCTGGCTGATGGACAAACACTTTATGCGAAAGCACGGACCAAATGCCTATTACGGGCAAAAGTAAGTCATGTGCTCCGGAGCCATTCATCTTGATGATGAATTAACCGGTCTGCTCCGGAGCCATTTTCGTATCGTTGGCAAACGCATGCCAGCAAGCGTCCGTTCACAAACTATCGCTTCGGCGAAAACGTCGAGGCGATGGCATTAAGACTTCACCCCGTGACGGGGCGAAGTCAAAGAGTCGGCTATTAGCGATAAATGGCTGCGCTGGCATGAATCACGCCGTTGCTTTCCGGTTCGTGAATCAGGATCGGCTGAAAATATTTTGCGCCTTGCGCATCGCTCAGCTGATTAAGTGCCCGATCGGCCTCTTGCTCAGTCGCCATATTATGGTTGATATAGATAACGCCCAGGCTCTGCACATCGTCCATGTTGCGTGCCTGGCGCCCATCGATTTTGATGGCTGCGAGCGCGTTGGCGCTCAGTAAAAGCGCAGCCAAAGCGGCAATGATGATATATTTCATACTCTACGCTCCTGACGTTCTGTCGGCCATGCTGGCGTTAAATCCGGGATCCTCCTGGGTTACCGATAGCTCTGATATAAGTGTAATCTCTGGCTACCGTGGGTATCGCGACCATTTCTGATGAAGTTGTTCAAAAAAGTGTCGCTGGTGCCGTTGATTAATTTTAAATCACTGACTTAGCGCGGCTTTACCGTTAGTGCGAATTATTTGCGCAATTTGCTTGTCTTAAAGGGGCGGCGAAAGTAGAATGACGCGTCAATTTTTCGGCCGCCCTTTAACACGTTCCTTGCCTCCATGGGCCGCGGCTGACCCAGACAGGAGGCTGAATAATCCGTAAGGAGCAATTCGATGCGTCAT
>ERZ1106922.265-NODE-265-length-21500-cov-13.822150_pt1 | contig 21500 bp, 16 predicted proteins | sample MGYA00403656_ERZ1106922 | MGnify/ENA primary metagenome ERZ1106922 (study PRJEB35170, sample SAMEA104062453) | human gut metagenome | biome: human gut; feature: human-associated habitat; material: faeces | place: Denmark | collected 2012-10-12 ... | reverse complement strand
GGAGGGAAAGTCCAAGAAAACGATGCAGAGCGGCGGCACGCAAGGCACGCCGCCGCGAACATTGTTGTCTTGAATATAAAGACCCCAAGCGCGGAGCGGCTCTCCGCGCTTCCGTTGGCGTTCGGGCTTTGCCGAAACATACACGCGGGAGCGTGTTTGTTGGAGGCAAACAATCGGCCCGACCTGTCAGCGCCAGTTCTCCGCCCATCCATCTGGTATGACGGAGGGGGCGGTCAGGGGCTGGGTGCTAAGCCAGCCGTAGAAGGCCTCGGAGCCGACGGTGGTGACGTTCGTAAGGTCGGTGCCGCCGCGCAGGCTGATGGTGTAGTAGAAGGCCTTTTCGCCGATGGCGGAGCCGGAGGCGAAGTCGGCGTCGAGCACGTTGAGGCTCATGCAGTTCTTGAAGGCGGAGTCGCCCACTTCCTTAAGGGAGAGGCGGGAGTCGTTGCCCGTGGTCACGGTCGTGAGCGCGGTGCAGCCGTCGAACGCGCCCGAAGGGATGGCGGTGACGAGCGTGGAGATGTTCACGGTCTTGAGCGCCTTGCAGTTCTTGAAGCAGTCCTCGCCCAGGTCGATGTAGGTACCGCCGATGGTAACGGACGTGATGTTCCCGCAACTCTCGAACGCGCCCGCGGCTATGGCGGAAACGGGAAGAGCCGTGTCGTGGCGGGTGTTCACGGACGAGCCGGCGTCGGCGTACCAATAGGTGGATTCGGGCAGGACTATCTCGCCGCTCGTGAGACGGCTCTTGTAGCCCACGTCCAGAGTGAGGGACTTACCGTCCTCGCTGAGCGTGAAGACGTACTGGGAATAGGGGTCGCTTTCGGGGGCGCCCTGTTCCTCGCCGCACGCCGCGAAGGCCGCTATGCAACCCGCGAGCAGGCAGCTCACGAGCAGGAATATCGTTATCCGTTTTTTCATACCGTATATTTTAGCACATATGCGGCGCGCTGTCAATCTTCTGCGCGCGGTACGGACATTTTACGGCGCGCGATCATGCGCACGCCCGCGATGCCGCCCGCGATGCCGCCAGCGATGCCCGCGACGATGAGCAGGGTCGCGGCGAAAATGCCCGTCATCTGCGCCGCGCCCACCGTCACGCCGAAGAAGTCCATGTCCAGCGTGAAAGCCTCGCGCAGAGCGCTTTCGACGGCGGGAGGCGCGCCCGAGCACAGTTCGGTGAGCGCTCCGCCCGAGAAGATGTTGCGGAACACACCCGCGGAGTAGGTGCCGGGGACGAACAGGACGATGTATTGCACGGCGGTCGGGAAGGCCGAAACGGGCATGTACGCGCCCATGAGAAAGCCTATCGCGGCGCTGACTATGCCCGTGAACGCCGAGTGCGCGTTCGAAGAGCGCAAGGGCGTGCAGACCAGCGTGCTGATCATGGCGGCGGACAGCGTGCTCATGGCGGTGATGCCCACGGCGGCGAACACGTCGCCCGCGGTGAGGTACCAGCCCGTCGCGGCGGCGAACACCAGGCACACCGCCAGCACGACCAGCGTTATGCCGAACGTCACGACGCAGTTGCCCGCGAAGTACGCCGCGCTCACCGTCATGCGGCGCACGGGCGTGACCAGCACGTCGGACAGCGTGCCTTTCTCGCGGTCGGAGATCATGACGCTCTGCGCGGAGAAGGACACCGTCACGCAGGATACCGACACCACGCCCGCGATCATCCAGCCGTTGACGAACGCTCTGAGCGCGCCGTCGTCGTAGGACAGGCCCTGAAGCGCGCTGCTCGCCGCGTCCAGCTGCACGTCGCCCAGAAAAAGGAAGTACAGCAACAGCACTATGAGCGGCGCGAGCAGGGAGAAGAACACCCCCGCCCTGTCGCGCAAAAATATCTTGCAACAGCGCGCCGTCAGCCCGCCGAACGCGCGCGCGTCCGAAGCCAAACGTTCTTTCATACCCATGCGTCCCCTCCTTCGCCCGCGCGCTTGCCCGTCACGCTCAGGAACACGTCGTCCATCGTGCCCTTGATGACCTCGAAGTCGGACGCGTCGTCGCCCAGCGCGCCGAGCAGCCGCACCGCGTCTTTGGGCTCGCGCAGCGCGAACACGTACCTGCCCGAGTCGAACTTCCCGCCCTTGGAGCCGAACAGCTTGTCCAGGCGCTCCGAGCGCGGCGCGTATACGAACAGCGAGTCGCCCGCATACCGCGTTTTCAGCTGTGCGGGCGTGCCGTGCGCGACGCACTTGCCCGCATCTATTATCGTCACTTCGTCCGCGCGCTCCGCCTCTTCCATGTAATGCGTGGTGAGGAGCACGGTCAGCCCGCTCTTTTCGCGGAGAAGGTCCAGCGTTTCCCAGACCGCGCGGCGGGTCTGCGGGTCCAGCCCCGTGGTGGGCTCGTCCAGCACGAGCAGTTCGGGCGAACCGATCAGAGCGCGCGCCACGTCCGTGCGTCGGCGCTGTCCGCCCGACAGCCTGCCGTACCTGCGGCCGAGCAGTCCGCCCAGCCCGAGCATCTCGGACAGCTCGTCCACGCGCACGCGCGCCGCCCTGCCGCTCAGGCCGTACAGCCCCGCGCGCAGGACGAGGTTCTCGCGCACGGTCAGAGCGGGGTCGAGCACGGAGCCCTGGAACACCACGCCCAGCGAGGCGCGGACCTTGTCGGGCCGCGCGGCGACGTCCTGCCCCGCCACGATCACGCTGCCCGCGTCCGCGCGCAGGAGCGTGCATATTATGTTGATGGTGGTGCTCTTGCCCGCGCCGTTCAGACCGAGGAAGGCGAAGAGCGTGCCGCGGCGCACGTCGAGATCGATGCCGCGCACCGCGCGCACCTCCCCGTAGCTCTTGATCAGCCCGCGTATCTCTATCATGTTATTGCACGTTCGTTCCGTCATACTCGCATTATACCACATTTCGCGCTTCACCGCAAGCACAAAACGCGTCCTCACGGATATTTATGTCGCGGCGCGCGCAAAAAGACCGACGGCGCGAGCCGTCGGCCGATATCGGTGTTTCGATCGTCGTTTGGTATCTAGGTTCCCCGGCCCGCTCGCGCAGTCAGACGCGGGACGCGCCGCCGTCCTCGGGCGAGCGTTCCTCGTCGTCCGGGCGGGCGGCGGAACGCGGCAGAGCGTTGCGGCGGGTCAGCTTGTAGGCCAGGCAGAACAGCAGCGAGGCCGTCGCGAAGGTCAGGTCGTAGCACAGCAGGTACACGGGGTACGGCAGAGCGCGGCGCACGTCGCCGATGACGGGGATGTCGGTGGTGCCGGTGGAGGCGATATAGAACAGGTCGACCGTCCCCGGGCCGAACGCGCCGTTGATGACGGCGTTGAGGACGATCGCGATCAGCTCGAGCGAGAGGAAGGTGACGAGCGACCACACCCACGCGCGTATGCCTATCCTGCCGCGCGACCACACCGCCAGCCACATCCCGATCGCGACCATGCAGCCGTGGTGTATCATGGTCTGCACGCACACGCCGACGAGGGAGGTATCGAACACCTGCCCCGCGAATATCATGACCGCCAGCCCCGCCACGAGCGAGAAGGACGAGAGGTAGACCAGCAGTCCGTCGCGGAAGCGCCCGGGTCGGAGCGCGCCCGCAAGTATCATGACGAACATGGGCGTGGTGCAGAACTGGAAGGGGAACGCCACCCACAGATACCGCCACTCGCCGCCCGCGCGGCTCATGACGAGCTGTTTGTAGCATTCCAGAAAGAGCAGCACGCAGCCCGTCGCGACGAGCGCGACGCGCACGGTGCGTTCGCGGGCGTCGTGCGCGAATATGCACAGCAGCAAGCCGACCACGAGCGCGGCCGCGAAAAAGGACAGGTGGAAAACGCCGTACGGCCGGATCGCGAATATCTCCGCGCCCGACGCGTCGGTGAACTTCCACGCCACCGCGTCCGCTATCTTTCCCATGAATTCGGCCATTTTCCCCCTTTTACCCCACCCGACATTATTATAACACCGTTTATTCCAAAATACAATATGTTTTTCGGACAAAAGTGCTTTCGTGTTAAAAATAACACAATACGGACCGTCGCGTACACAGAAAAGTATACATATTTATCCGTTCACGCGGTTGACAAACGCCCGCGGGCGGATTATAATTTGCGCGGAGGGGAAAAACGGGAGCCTGAACATGGAAGAACGCGAGCATATCGGACTCATGGCGCGGCTGAAGAAGCTGTTCGCGCCCAAGGACCTGACACGGGGCGATATAACCAAGGTGATATTGTCCTTTTCTTTTCCGATAATACTTTCCTATCTGTTCCAGCAGATATACACCATAAGCGACGCCGCCATCGTGGGGCAGACGCTCAGCGCGGGCGAGGTCGCGGGGGTGAACGACACCACGTCGCTGGTGTTCATCTTTTTGCAGTTCGCGTTCGGTTGCAGCGCGGGGTTCTGCGCGGTGACGGGGCTCAAAGTAGGCGCTAACGACGTGGAAGGCACGCGGCGGTCACTGGCGACGCAGTTCGTGCTGTGCGCGGCGCTGACGGTGGTGCTCACGGTGGCGAGCATACTGCTCATCGATCCCATGCTCGCGTGGATAAACGTCCTGCCCTCCTCGGGCGTGGTGTACGAGTCGGCGAGGACGTACTGCCTCATCATATTCGCGGGCATAGGCGCGCAGATGTTCTACAACTTCATCTGCTCCTTCCTGCGCAGTCTGGGCGACTCCTTCACTCCCCTCGCCTTCCTCATATTCTCCACCCTGCTCAACATCGGTCTGGACCTGCTGTTCATCATAGCGTTCCGCTGGGGCGTGGCCGGCGCGGCCGTCGCGACCGTGGCGGCACAGCTGCTCAGCACCGTGGCGTGCATCGCCTACACCTTCATCAAATACCCCGACATGCGCCTGCACATCGCCGACTTCCGCCTGACGCGCAGGGACGTGTCCGTCCATCTCCAACAGGGCATACCGCTCGGCCTGCAATTCTCCGTGCTCGCGATAGGCATCATCGTCATGCAGAGCGTCGTGGTGTCCTTCGACATCGTGGGCGGGGGCATGACCGAGGTGAACGCCGCGCAGAACGGCTTCGGCGCCGCCAACAAGCTCAACAACTTCATGATGACGCCGCTGAGCGGTCTGGGCGTGGCGATGACCAGCTACGCCGCTCAGAACCTGGGCGCGGGCGAAACGAAACGCGTGCGCGCGGGCACGAACAGGGCGCTCGTCATCATGCTGATATTCGCCGCCGTGCTCGCGGGGCTGGGCTGTCTGTTCACGATAAACGGCGCGTATCTCTATCTCTTCCTCAGCGCGGACAAGATAACCGCCGAGACCGTGCGTTATGGCAACACCCTGCTCTACACCGACTTTTCCATGTACTTCTTCCTGGGCGCCATATTCGTGGTGCGCAGCTGCGTGCAGGGCATAGGCAAGTCCGCCTTCGTGCTGGCGGCGGGCGCGGCAGAGCTGGTGGCGCGCATAACCGTCTGCCTCGTGCTGCCCGCGCTCGTCAACGGCGGCCCCATCGACGCGGGCGCGAGCGAGCTGTCCTTCTTCGCGCTGTGCGCCGCCGACCCCATCGCGTGGGTGGCGGCCGACCTCGCCCTGCTCACGCCGTACATCCGCAACATCCTGCGCTGCGACTACTCCTATCTGGACCACGCCGCGCAACGCGCCGCCCGCCGTGCCGCCCGCCGCGCCTCCCGCGCCGCCAAGTGACAAAAGCGGCATAAGTAAGCAAGCAAACGGCACGATACGCAAGCGCGGCAGGACGCGCGAGTAGACGAGTATCGTTGACTTTACCGCGCGTTTACCGTATAATGGGAACAGACATATTCGACGCACGGGGGTCCGGGGGAAAAGTGCGGGTACTGAATTTCCGACCTTTTCTTTATATTTTCGTGAGCACGGCGATCGGCATAGCATCCATGTCGGTCGCTTGTTTTCTTACGCCTCTCGGCGTCGCGCTGGCGGCGGTATGGGCGGCGGTCACGTCGGCGACGCTCATATACGCGTTGGCCGGGCGGGACGGCGTGCTCATCGCGGCGTCCGTCGTGGCCATCGTCGTGACGGTGGCGGCGGGCGCGCGGTTCGCGATAACGGTCAACGCGGAGCCCGCACTCGACGAGGACAGGACGTACGTCATAAGCGGTCGGGTGACCGAGCGTCACGTCTACTCGGACGGCGAGTTCAAAGCGACGCTGGACGACCTGACGGTCAACGACACGCCGCTGGACGGGCGCATCTCCCTCACGATATCCGAGGCGGGCGAAGAGTACGGGTACGTGGACTGCGGTTACGTCATCGAAACGGAGGGACGGGCGCGTTACAGGGACATCGTGCGCTCGGACGGTATCGACGCTTCGGGCGTGCGTTCGGGCGTGACGTACAACGTGTACGCGGACGCGGAGGACGTGCGGGAAGTGACGCCGGGCGACGCGGGCTTTCTCGAAAGTATGCGCGCGGCGTTGCACGACACGCTCACCTCGCGCATGGGCGCGGACGCGGGCGAGATAGCCTACGGCATGATCGCGGGCGACCAGTACGCGCTGGACGAAGAGGTGCGCGAGGACTACTCGCGCGCGGGCATCGGGCACGTACTGTCCGTCAGCGGTCTGCACATCGCGCTCATATCCGCCGCGCTCTGCAAGCTGCTGTTCGCCGTCGGGCTTCCCCGCCACCCGGTCGGTATCGTCAGCACGGCGGTGCTGGTGCTGTACGTCCTTTTCACGGGCGGGAGCCCGAGCGCCGTGCGCTCCTTCGTGATGTGCGCGGTGGTGATGTGGTCATACCTGCTCGGGCGGGCGGACACTCTCAACTCACTGGGGCTGGGCGGCACGATATGTCTGTGTCTGTCGCCCTTTTTCCTGTTCGAAACGGGGTTCGTGCTGTCCGTGTCCGCGGTGTTCGGGCTGATAGTCTTTACCCGCCCGATGTCGAAAGCGTTCGCGCGCGTCCTGCCCAAGCCCGTATCCGACGCACTCTCCGCCTCGCTGGGCGCGCAGCTCGCCATCACGCCCGCGCTGGCGATATACTTTTCACGGGCGTACCTGTACTCCTTCGCGGTCAACGCGCTCATGATGGGAGTGCTCTCCGCCTTCTTCACGCTGCTGGTGGCGGTACTGCCCTTCGCGCTCATACCCGCGCTGGGCGGACTGCTCGTGCCGCTCGGGTTCGGCATAGACGTCATAACGTCCGTCTGCTCCTTCGTCGCCGATCTGCCGCTGGCCGAGGCGGTGTGGATAGTGTCGCCCGCCGTCATGCTCGTTTTGCCGCTGATGTTTTTCATCTCGCGGTTCTTCCGCCCTCCGCACAAACGCGTCGTGAACTGTTTCCTCGTCGCGGCGTGCGCGGCGGTGTGCGTGCTGTCCACCACGCCCGTGCGCGCCGAAAACGCGTTGCTCGCGGCGGGCGGCGAGAGCGCGGTGACGGTGGTGTGGCTGGGCGGCGAACAGTACGTCGCGGGCGACTTCGAAGGCGGCGACGTGGTGAGCACGCTGGACGAAGCGGGAGTCGCGGGAGAGTGCGTGGCGCTCGTGGAACGCATGAGCCACGCCGCCGCGGAGAACATACTCGAGCTGAACGAACTGCGCCCCGTCGGGCGCGTGGTGTTCGCGGCCGCGGGCGGGTACGACGGCGTGTCCACGCTCATAGCCTCCGGACTGGACGTTGTGGCGGCGGAAACGCATTACGGGCCTTTCGCCGTGGCGCTGTCGGAGGGCGAGGCGCGCGGCTGGCTGCTGGACGGCGACGGAACGACCGTCTATATCACCTCGGGCGACGCGGACGCGACCATCGCGGGGAGCGCGGACGTCGTGCGGTCGCGCACGGCATACGCCCGCGCGGAAGGCGCGCTGTACGTCACAGCCCGCGATCACGGCTCGCCCTCCGTGCTCGCTCTGCCCTGGGGCGACGAACTGACGCTGGCGCTCTGACCGCGAGCGGCGCGGGAGATAAAGAAAATACCGCGCGGCAAGCAGAAGAAAAACGTGTCACGCGGCAAAGCGAAAAAAGACGCGTCACGCGGTTGACAGACGCGCGCGTCGTATATTATAATAAGTTCCAACCGAAACGCGCGGACCGAGCGGCGACGCTCAAAAGCAGTGGGAATCGGGGTGAGAATCCCCGGCAACAGCCATTACCGTATACGGCTCACGGCCAAAGTCGGATGACCTGCCCGCGCGCGAAACTCGGAATACGATCCTCGGGCAAGGGAGGATACGCCCGTCACCGCGCAACGCGCGGTCTTGATGACGTGCTCTTTATTGCCCGACGGCATTAAGGAGGACTTTTTAATAATGACGAAAAACAGACTGCGCGCGTTTGCGGCGGTCGCCCTCGCGCTGACGGTCGCGCTGGTGACGATGCTCACCGCGTGCGCCACGACCGACGACGGCAAGTTCCCCGACGGCGCGGAGATGACGCTGGTCGTGGCGAGCACGCCCGAGAAAGTGTATACGGTGGATCTGGCGGGCATGGACAAGGGCGTTTCCCTGCTGGACGTGCTGGACGCCGCCGACGTGGACCACGAGGTGTCGGGCACGGGCGAAATGACCATGCTGACCGCGGTGGGCGGCCTGCGCGACCTGCCCGACGGCACATACATCTACATATACACCTCGGTGGAAAAGGACTTCGACGTCGCTTACGGCAGTACGGTGGAGTGGTCGGGACACACCCTCACCAGCTCGGGCGTGGGCGCGGCGTCCATGACGATGGAGGACGGCTGCATCGTCTACATCGGCACCATAGTCTACGGATAATAGAAAACACACATACGGAGAAAAGAAAATGATCGCAAGAAAGATGGCCGCGGCGTTACTGACGGTGGCGCTCGCGGCGTGCGCGTTCGCGTTCGTCGCCTGTGACGACCCCGCCGACGCCGAAGACGAGAGCACGTCCGTGCGCGTGGTGATCGCGGCGGACGAAACGGTCGCGTACATCGCGACGGCGGACGAGCTGCCCCAAGACTACGTCGCCACCGACGTGTTCGAGGCGCTCAATCTGGACTACAGCCTGAACGGCAAATGGCTGGTGTACGTGGACGAGCTGGTTCCCGACGGCGAACGCGACTTTCTGATGGTCTACACTTCCGTCGCCGCGGAGGGGCGCACGGCGGACGAAACGAAGGACTACCACGGCAGGACGCTCTATTACTACGACGACCTGGGCATAGACGAATTGCCCCTGGCGCCCGGTTGCGTCATATACGTGGAACGCGGCTATTATTGAGCCACTTTGAAGCGGGCGCGGAAACGCCCTCTTACGGAGACGAATGAACGATAAAGCAAAAAAAGTCGCGGCGTTCGGCGCGCGGGAGATAGCCACGGCGGCAGTCGCCACGGCGTTGCTCTCGGGCGGGAAATGGGCGCTCGCGGCGATACCGAACGTCGAGGTCGTCACCCTGCTGTGCGCCGTCTACGGCTACACGCTGGGGCTGACGGGACTGGTGGCGGTCTATGCCTTCGTCGCCATCGAAACGGCGATATGGGGCTTCGGCTCGTGGGTGCTGACCTACTTCCTGCACTGGCCGCTGGTGTGCGTGTCTTTCCGACTGCTCGCGCTGGCGCGCAAAGAGCCGGGACGCATACTGCCCACTGTGCTCGCGTTCGCTCTGACGGTCTGCTTTTCCCTTTCGTCCTCCCTGGTGGACGTCACCTTCTTTTTGGGTTGGGAGGATCTCCCCGCCCGCTTCGCAGTCTATTACCTCCGCGGCATACCTTTCTACGTCGCGCAGGTGGTCTGCAACCTCGTGCTATTCCCCACGCTGTTCCCGCCGCTGGTCAGAGCGTTGCGCCGCGTTCGCGCCCGCCGCTCGCCCTGACCCGTCGCGTACATCGCCAAACGCCCGCCGCTCACGTGGTACGGCGGGAACACACACGGCAAAGGGGTGCAAGCGTTCGGTCAGAACGCCGCGTCACAGAGATAGCCATATATAAAAAAACAAATATAAACAGATCGTATAAAGATCGTATATAAACAACACCCGCCCGTGCGTCGATACGCACGGGCGGGCTTTATCATGACTTATTATTTTTTATCTTCCTTCTTCCCCGCCTCGCCTTCGGGCTTGGCCTGGGGTGCGGGCTGCGTGGCCGGTTGCGGCTTGGCCTGCGGCGCGGGTTGGGTCGCGGGTTGCGGCTTGGCCTGCGGCGCGGGCTGAGTCGCGGATTGCGGCTTGGCCTGCGGCGCGGGTTGCGTGGCCGGTTGAGGCTTGGCCTCGGGCGCAGGTTGAGTGGCCGGTTGAGGCTTGGCCTGCGGTGCGGGTTGTGTAGCGGGTTGCGGCTTGGCCTGCGGCGCGGGTTGTGTCGCCGGTTGAGGCTTGGCCTCGGGCGCGGGCTTTTCCTCGGGCGCGTTAAGGTGCGGGGGCTTCACGCACAACGTGCAGAGTTTTTCGAATATGAAGTCGGCGACGGCTTCCGCGCCGTAGCGAGGGAGCAGAGCGTCGGCGCGCGCGGCGTAGGGCGCGAGTTTTTCGGGATGGGCGGCGAAGTCGCGCACGGTGTCGGCGGCGCGGACGGGATCGGGCACGTACAGGGCGCTGCCCACCGTCTTGACGTAGTAGTCGCGTATGCCCGCCTCGATGGGCGTGATGCACTTGGTGATGACGGCGGGGATGCCGAAGAACGCGGGTTCCGCCATGGAGTTCGCGCCGCTCTTGCCCACGAAGAGGTCGGAGGCGGCGACGAGGCTGAGCATCTCGTCGGTGTAGCCGTACACGCGCAGATCCACTTTATCCGAAGTGCGCAGCGTTTTGAGTTCCTTTTCGCCCTCGGAGTTGGTGCCGCACACGGCGAGCACGGTCAGGGGGACGTCGGAGTCGGCCAGCGCGCGCACGGTCGCCACCAGCCGCGCGACGCCGTAGCCGCCGTCCGCGAGCACGACGACGAAAGCGTCCTTAGCTATGCCCAGTCTTTCGCGTATCTCGTCTTTTTTGCCGCGCAGGGCGTAGGCCTCTTCGCGTATGGGGTACGGCAGGACGGTGACGTTGCCGCCCGCGTACATACGCTTGCGCACGGCTCTTGCCCTGCCCTCTTCGGTGGTCATGATGAAGTCGTTCACGTCCACGTTGAACATTCCGTTGGAGTACGCGTCGGGGCAGAGCATGACGGTGTAAGGCCGCGTGCCGCGCTCCTTGTCGATGTAGTAAGCGCTCGCCCAGTGCGTGGTGAACACCAGGTCGGCGTCCAGCGCGCGCAGCAGTTCGACGGCTTTCTTATCGGCGCGGTAGCCGTGGTTGAGCATGCCCACGACGTACTTGCGGGAGAGCACGTCCCCGAACACGGCGTTCATGGACATGCAGAACGTGCCGTAGAAGGCGCTCCTGCCCTGCATGCGCACGTTGCGCGCGAAGCCGTCCTCCACGGCGCGGAGATCGGGATCGCCCGTGTCCTCGTAAGGCCACGACCGCACGACGTCCACCACGCCGCCGTATTTCTTTTCGAACACGTCGCACACCGCTTTTTCGGGTACGATATGCCCCATGCCCGCCTCCACGAAGGTGAACACCACGCGGGGCTTGCGGCCGACGACGACGGGAGTGCGAGACAGCAGTTCGCGGCGGCGGCGTTCGAGGTCGGTCTCCGCGAGCGCGAGGAACATCCCGTAGATGAGCTGTATGTTGGTGTAATAGAAGAAGTTGTCCAGCAGTGACAGTCCCAGCACGGCGGCGGGGACGAGAACGAGGAGCAGTCTGCCGGGCGTGAAGCGCGAGAACGCGGTCTTTATCAGGTCTTTGAGATGTATGACGAAGCCTATCGCGCCCACGACGCCCGTCGCGCCCAGTATCTCCACGCCGAGGTCGTGATACATGTTGCTGTACATGTTCCCCACGGCGTGCTCGGGCGGAACGCCGCCGTCCGCGAAGCCCACGCCGAACACGGGCGAGGACAGGAAATCGGATATGCCGTCCGCCCAGCGTCCGAAACGGCCGTTGTCCGACTCGTCGAAGCGCAGGAAATCGAACACGCGCGCCGCGAGGTCGGGGATGTTCTCCCAGCCGTAAGAGAGCAGCACCATGCCGCACGCGACGAGCGCGCTGCCCACGACGACCAGCGTGACGTAGCGGTTGTATACCCTGTTGGGACCGCCCACGCAGCAGACGACGAAGCCCGCTATCAGCACGACCGCGCCCACGACGAGCGAGGTGCGCGCGCGCAGGAGTATGACCGCGGCGTACATCACCAGCGCGGCGAAGTATGCCCACGAGCCTTTCCTGGCGGAGTACGCCACGTACATGGTGGCGGGTATGAGCGTTACCAGCACCCCCGCGATCATGTTAGCCACGCCCCAGCCCAGCACCATGTTGGCCTTATTGAGGTCGACGAGCGCGCCCGCGTCGTCGAGTATGAGCAGTTCGCCCGCGAAGTGCAGTTTGAGCGCGAGCGCGAGCACCTCCGCGGATATCATCAGCCCGAGTATCATGCTCACCTTGCAGACGTAAGGCAGCATGCCTTCCGACTTGTCGCTCATGCCCAGCGCGATGAAGTACACGATGACGATGCCCACCGCTTCAAGCAAGCCGTAAGCAAGGTCGACGGGCTGCCACTTGGGCGAGAACGCGCCGTTGAACAAAAACCCCACGGCGAGCGCGAGCAGACCGAACGTGAACACGCCGCGCGCGGAGAGCGAACGGCGGAGCGCGCCGCTGCGCACCAGCCGCCAGACGAACGCGACCGCGATGATCGCGCAGCACACGACGATCTGCACCAGTCCCGCCGGCTCGAAAAACGCCGAAACGTCCTGCGTGGCGGTCTCCGTACCCAGCATGCCGTCCCCGCCTATCGCGAAATAGGTCATGAGGAGAGGCACGGCGAACACTTTCACGTCGTCGTTGAAAAGCGCGGCGAATACCGCGAAAATAACGTAGATATAAAATACGGGCAGGTACGCGGCCATACCGAAAGTACATGCGAGCACGCCCAGCGCCGCATATACGATCGGGAACCACATGGTCTTTTGCCATCGTACCAGTCCGCCGATAAATCCGTTAGATTCCCGCAATGAGTCCAGTTTATCCATTTAATACCCCGGTATCATCCATCCCTGAGGATACGCCGAGGACCTGAGCCACGGCATACCACTACTTAATAATAATATTTTCCGCCATGTAAGTCAATACAATTTCCGAAAATTTCCGTTTAAGGATAAATTTTCATACAGTTATCACCGTATACGGATACACGTATCGCCCTATCGCGTTCGCGGCGCGCCCGAAGCGCGCTTTGCGCCGTCCCGCCGCGAAAAAGCCCCCGCAGGCGTCCCCTGCCCGCGCTCAGCCCTCCGCCGCTCTTCCCCGCGCGGCAAGACCCGACGGCCGCGGAAAGCATGACAAAACGGCTCCCGTCCGTTAAGGACTGCGGAGCCGTCGGATATCGGTGTTTGATGCGTCTCGCGACGCCGCCCGAAGCGTCAGATACTAAGGCTCGTGAACTCGGACAGGGTGTTGCGGAACTCCATCATGGCGACCTGGTAAGGTCGGTCGGTCATGAGGTCCACGCCCGCATCGCGGAGTATCTCGTAAGGCGATTTCTTGCCGCCCGCTTTAAGGAACTTGTCGAAGTAGCGCGTGACGGCGTGAGGGTCGTCGGACAACAGCGAGTCGGCGAGCGTGACGGCGGCGGTCAGACCCGTCGCGTATTTGTACACGTAGAAGGCATTGTAGAAGTGCGGTATGCGCGCCCATTCGTAGCGTATCTGGCGATCGTGTACGACGCCCTTGCCGTAGTACTTTTTATTGAGCTTGAGGTACGCCTTGGACATGGAATCCACGGTCAGCGCCTCGCCGCGCTGTTCGGCGCGATGAGCGTACAGCTCGAACTCGGCGAACATCGTCTGGCGGAAGAGCGTCGTGCGGAACATGTCGAGGTAGTAGGACAGCAGGTACTTGCGCACGCGCTTGTCCGTCGTCGTTTTGATGAGGTGTTTGAGCAGCAACACTTCGTTGGTCGTGCTCGCCACCTCGGCGACGAATATGCTGTAACCCGCCTTGTTGTAGCACAGCGCGTTGTCCGAGTAATAGGAGTGCATGGCGTGGCCCAGCTCGTGCGCGATGGTGAATATGTCGTGCGTGGTGCCGGCGTAGTTGAGCAGGACGTACGGCCCGCTGCCGTAAGCGCCCCAGCTGTACGCCCCGCCGCGCTTGCCCTCGTTCTCGGGCACGTCTATGCGGCGTTCGCGGCGCATCATCTCCAGCCCCGCGCGGTACTCCTCGCCCAGCGGCGCGAGCGCGTCCAGCACGATGGAGAACGCGTGGTCGAAGTCGGTGCCGAGGTCGGCGCCCTCCACGAGCGGCACGTACATGTCGTACATGTGCAGGTCGCCCAGCACCAGTCTGCGGTAGTCGACGTATTCGTGCAGCGAGGGCAGAGCGTCCTCCACCTGCGCGATGAGCTTGTCGTACACGCCCGCGGGCACGTCGTCGCCCGATATGGACGCGGCGAGCGCGGAGTCGTAACCGCGCAGAGCGGCGTAGATGTTGTCCTTACGCACGCTGGCGGAATAGCACGCCGCGATGGTGTTTATGCGCTGTTCGTACAGCGCGTAATATGCCTGGAACGCCTTTTTGCGCACGGTGCGGTCGGGGTTCTGGAGCAGGCGCGAGTACGTGCCGTGAGTGAGCGGTACGCGCTCCTCGCCCGCGCGCACCATGGGGTGCGGCAGGTCCACGCTGTCTATCTTCTCGAATATGTCGCGGAAAGAGCCCGTGACCTCGCCCATGCGCGCGAGCACGTATTCCTCTTTCTCGCCCAGCACGTGCGGCTTGTTCTTCTTGATGCGTTCCAGCGTGTAGTCGTAGTCCGCGAAGGACGGGTGCGCGATCATGTAGTCGAGCTGCTCGTCGGTGAGCGACGTGAGCTCGGGCTCGACGAAGCTGAACGCCGCGCTCATCTCCGCGCTGAGCGTGGTGGCGCGCTGAGCGAGCGCGACCGCCGACGCGTCCGCGCCGTCCGTGTGCATGAGCATGGTGGCGTACACGTATATCCGCTCCACGCTCCGACCCAGCTCGTCCGCCATGCGGAACACCCTGAGCGCCATTTCGGGATTGGCGAGCTTGCCGCGGTAGTCGTTCACCTCTTTGAGCGACATGCGCGTGCGCGAAAATTCCTTTTCCCACTCCTGTCTGTCGGCGAAGATATGGGAAAGATCCCAGGTCTCCTCCTGCCTGACTTCACTGCGTTTCACGTCTGTCCTCCTCCCTTCCGACCGTTCCGCGCTCAGTTCTTGAGCGAATGCAACGGCGCGGGTATTATGCCGCCGCGGAGCACGAACTCCGAGCTGTCCACGTCGCTGACGGGCATTATGGGCGCGCTGCCCAGCAGTCCGCCGAAGCACACCTCGTCGCCCACGCCCTTGCCGGGCACGGGTATGAGCCGCACCGCGGTGGTCTTGTTGTTGACTACGCCTATGGCGCATTCGTCCGCTATGATGGCGGAGATGGTCTCCGCCGTGGTGTCGCCCGGTACGGCGATCATGTCCAGACCGACCGAGCACACCGAGGTCATCGCCTCCAGCTTGCTTATGCTGAGCTTGCCGTTCCTGACCGCGCGGATCATGCCCGCGTCCTCACTGACGGGTATGAACGCGCCCGACAGACCGCCGACCATGCTGCTGGCCATGACGCCGCCCTTCTTGACCGCGTCGTTGAGCATGGCGAGCGCCGCCGTCGTGCCGTGACCGCCCACCGAGGACAGACCCATGACTTCGAGTATCTCCGCGACGCTGTCGCCGATGGCGGGCGTGGGCGCGAGCGACAGGTCCACTATGCCGAACTTGGCGCCCATCAGCCGCGCCGCCTCTTCGCCGACCAGCTGACCCGCGCGCGTTATCTTGAACGCCGTTTTCTTTATGACTTCCGCGACCGTCGTCAGGTCCGCGCCCTTGCAGGCCTTGAGCGCCGCCGCGACCACGCCCGGGCCGGATACGCCCACGTTGACCGTGGCTTCGCCCTCGCCCAGACCCGTGAACGCGCCCGCCATGAAGGGGTTGTCCTCCACCGCGTTGGCGAACACGACGAACTTGGCGCAGCCGATGGCGTCACGGTCGGCGGTACGCTCCGCCAGCTCCTTGACCACCCTGCCCATGAGCGCGACCGCGTCCATGTTGATGCCGCTGCGCGTGGACGCAACGTTGACGGACGAACAGATCTTGTCCGTCGTGGATATCGCCTCGGGAATGGATTCCAGGAACTCGCGCTCGGCGTTGTTCATCGCCTTGTGCACGAGAGCGGAGTACCCGCCCAGAAAGTCCACGCCTATCTCCTTGGCGGCCTTGTCCAGCGCCCGCGCGATGCCCACGTAATCGCCGCTCGCCGCGCCCACGATGGACACGGGCGTGACGGACACGCGCTTGTTGACGATGGGTATGCCCAGCTCGGACGACAGCTTCTCCCCGACCTTGACGAGGTTGCCCGCGCGTCGCAAGACCTTGTCGTAGATCTTCTTCGCGGCGCGCTTGCCGTCGCTGTCGGCACAGTCCAAAAGCGAGAGCGACAGCGTTATCGTTCTCACGTCCAGGTTCTGGTCATCGACCATCTTTATGGTTTCCAATATGTTACCTGTATCTATCATCTTCTTTTTTTGTTTCGCGCCGGTTGTTTGCCTCCAACATACACGCTTCCGCGTGCATGTTTCGGCAAAGCGCGAACGCCAACGGAAGCGCGGAGAGCCGCTCCGCGCTTGGGTCTTTATATTCAAGACAACATCATTCGCAAAACGCTCCGCGTTTGCTCTGTGATGTTTTCTTGGACTTTCGCAGTCGCTCCGCTCGTAGCCGCTCCGCGACTTTTAAAAGGTCGTCGGCGCGGCAGAGCGCGCGCCGACTTCCGCATCGAGCCTTATGCGCATTGCGCCGTATAACGGCTTACTTGCATAAGCCGCATCGCAAGCCCGTTCGCGTGATGCGGGGCAAAATTAGCCGTTGCTTTTGTTTACGGCGGAGCGTGGCGGGGGTTTCGTGGGTCTTATTGACGGCGTGCGTGAGCGTGCCGTCTTTTTTGTGTGGCAAATGTTTTGCGTGGGGCGGAAGTGGTGCGGCTCATGTGGTCGGGGTGCGCTTTGTTTGCGGTCGTGGGGCGGAACGGCCGTTTCGGGGCGGTTTTGAGCGAAAAACGAGTGAAAAAACGCGCGTTCGTGCGCTTTCGGGCGACGTTACGGGGCGGGGCGTACAATTTAAGTCAAAAAAAAAGCAATTTATGCGGGATGCGTTTACAAGCCGATGTTAACGTGCTATAATCAAGCCACAACAGGACGGCAGAACATCCTCCTGAACATCATCACCATCACCATCATCTTATCGGCAGGGAGAGACCATTGGGTCTCTCTTTGTCGTTATGTTCGTTTTCCGCCTTTCCCGCGCCTTGTGCTTGCCTTTTGCCGCGCGGTGTGCGCTCAAAAGCGCGCGTATGATCGTGCGGGTAAGGTCTTTTGTCGTTTTCGCGCCTTGTGATCGCCTTTTGCCGCGCGGTGCGGGGTCTGCGCTCTGACGGGGCGTTATGCGCGTGTTGCGCTTTTTTGTCTGTTGCGCGGGCGCGCGGCGGGCGGAAAAGGCGGCGAAAACGGCGCGGCGGGCGGGAATACGGGCAAATGCGCATAATTTACTTGCAATCGGCATGATATAATGCTATAATTACGGTATCATATGCCCGACCTAAGTATATTATCAAGTGAAGCAAGCGCCCCGCAGAACGTTACGGGCGGGGCAGACCTCAACATTTTGTGGCTGATACTGCCCATAGTGTTGTTGCTTTTGCTGTCGGCTTTGTTCTCGGCCGCGGCCGAGGCGTACTCCCTCGCGAGCAAGACGCGTCTGCGCGGGGACTCCGAGGAGCACGTCAAGCACGCCGACAAGGCGATCGCGTTGCTGGAAAAGGGCGAACGCACGGTATATTCGATGATAGTGGGAGCCACGCTTTCGGATATCGTTCTTACCGTGCTTCTTGTCGCGCTCATGATAGCCGTGATGCCGAGCGTACCGCTCGCGTGTCTTGTGGCGGCGGCGGTGGGCGCGCTGCTCGTACTGCTCGTGGGCGAGGTGTTGCCGCGGACGTTCGTGCGCAACGATCCCGAGCACGCGGCATGCTCGTTGCAGGCGTTCACGCGCGTGGCGCGGGTGTTGCTCACGCCCGTGACGGCGCTTTTCATGGGCTGGAAGAATCTTCTGACCGCGACGTTCAAGCTGGGCAAGGGTAAAGGCATAACCGAAGAGGATCTGGTAACAATAGTAGAGACGGCGGAGAGCGAGGGCGAGCTTGACTCGCACGAGAGCCGGCTCATCAAAAACGCCATCGAGTTCGAGGATACGGACGTACGCGACATCATGGTCCCGCGCGTGAGCGTGACCGCCGTGGAGGACACGGAGTCGCCCGACGACGTCGCGGAGGTGTTCAGGCGCACGGGTTACTCCCGTCTGCCCGTCTACCACGACACCATCGATTCCGTCGTGGGCATCCTGAACGAGAAGGATTTCAATCTGGTATATTTTACGGGGAAGGACAAGAGCTTCGCAAGCGTGGTCACGCCGTCCGTGACGGTAGCGCCCACGATGAAGATCTCCGCCGTACTGCGTACGCTCCAGCGCGCCAAGATGCACATGGCGATCGTGGTGGACGAGTTCGGTGGGACGGCGGGCGTCGTCACTCTCGAGGATATAATCGAGGAATTGGTGGGTGAGATCTGGGACGAGCACGACGCCGTTCAGGAAGAATCGCTTAAACGCATCGGCGAAGACGAGTACGTCGCCGGCGGGTTCGCGAACGTGTTCGACGTGTTCGAAAGATTGGGGGTGGAAGCCGGGGAAGACTTCGACGCTACCACGATAGGCGGTTGGGTGACCGAGGAAATGGGCGCCATTCCGCCCGTGGGCGGGAGCTTCCGGTATGAGAATGTCGTTGTAACGGTCTCCAAGGCCAACGCCAAACGCGTCCTCGAGGTCAGGATCAAGGTCCTGCCCAAGGCGGAGGAGACCACGGGCGAAAGATAAAGAGGGGTCTTTCTCAGTGGAACTTTCCAGAATCATGGTGGCGTCTTCCCGCGAGGGAGCGTCCGATCTCTACTACCGCGGTGGCGAAGCGGAAAACGGCGCGTTGTTCGTGGGCATCGGAAAGAGCGTGGATCTCGGCACGTTCTTTTCTGCCGTGGACGCGCAGCTCCTGCTTGAAAAGACGACGGTGCGCCGACTGACGCTCCGTCTGTTTTTCGATGGCGAGATCTCGGCGGAGCTGGTGCGTTACGTACCCCTGCCGGGGCGGCCGCGCGGCGGGAAGCTGGATTACAACGCCTACGTGCTCGCGCGCGTCGGCGGCAGGAACGGTCTGCGCGCGGAGGCGGACGTCGCGGGCGGCGGCATCATCGCCCTGCGTTTCACCGCGACGGCGGATACATATTTCTACGGCGGGGTGTGGGAGTGCGACGACTCCTGCGCCGTTCGTGACGTGTCGCTCGGCGTGGTCATGTGCACGTTCCGCCGCGAAAAGGACGTGCTCCGCAACGCCGCGGAGCTGGCGGAGGTGTGCGCCGACCTCAAGGGCACGGACATATTCATCGTGGACAACGGCAGGACGCTGGCGGAGTCGGATATGCCGCCCGGCGTGCGGCTCATACCCAACCGCAACCTGGGCGGGAGCGGCGGTTTCGCGCGCGGCATGCTGGAATGCCTGGACGCGGGCAAGACGCACTTCCTGCTCATGGACGACGACGTGGTGTTCGAGCCGGACTCGCTCCGCCGCACGCGCGCGTTGCTGTCCGTCATGCGCCCCGAGTTCGCGGGCTGCGGGCTGGGCGGCGCGATGATGACGTTCGAGCGCCCCGACGTGGTGTTCGAGAACGGCGCGGAGGGCGGGCATCTCACGCTGCGCTTCCCCAAACACAACATCGACGTGGAGTCGCCCGGCGGTCTGCTGTGGTGCTGCGCGTTCGAGCGCACCGTCAATTACGCGGGCTGGTGGTTCTTCGCCGCGCCCGTGGACATGATCCGCACTCACGGTCTGAACCTGCCGCTCTTCATCAAGTACGATGACATCGAGTACGGCCGCCGCACGAGCGGGGATTATTCCATAGTCTACACCATAGGGCTGGGCATCTGGCACGAGGCGTTCGACCGCAAGATGAAGCCCTATCTGCGCTACTACCTCATGCGCAACAGTCTGATATACTACGCCATTACGGGCGAACATGCCTATCGCCGCACCGTGGTGCGCGCCACCGCCATGTGTCTGCGCGATCTGTTCCGCGACCGTAAGCAACTCGACTACGTCTACGACGGCGTGGACGACTACCTCAAAGGTCCCGCGTTCCTGCTGAAAACGGACGGCGAGGCGCTCAACGACAGCCTGCTCGTCGGCCCGCGCAAGCGCAGGAGCCTCATCGCGGGCGCGTTCGGCGTGATCCGCACGTTCTTTCGTATGCTGATCAAAGGCAGGCGGGTCGCGGAGGAGTACCGCATGGCGCGCGAAGACCTCACGAGCGCGGAGAGCTGGCGGGAACGCCTGGGTCTGCCGCCCGCCGAAGAGGAGCGCGAATGAAGACGGCGATAATAGTGGCGTATCACATACCTCAGCCCGTCGTTCTGCGCGGGGAGGACATCCTGCCCATACACGTGGGGCGCGCGCTCATGCCGCCCTCCTCTCCCGATCGCAAGTGGTTCGAAGAGAACATGCGCGGGGACGACGAAGGCGACAACATCTCCCGCCAGAACCCCATGTACAACGAGATGACGGCGGTGTACGAGGTGTGGAAGAACATGCCCGAGTACGACTGCGTGGGACTGATGCACTACCGTCGGCACTTCGTGTTCGACGCCCACACCGACAGGAATTACTATTCCGTCAAAAAGATGCACCGCGATTACCTCACGCGTAAGCTGCATTACCGTCCGGGCGTGGTGGAAGAGATAATGTCGGACGAAAAGTCCTTCGTCTGTGTCGCGCAGGACCGTAACAAGACGGTGCGCGAGCACTACACCCTCGCTCACGGCGCGCTGGGCATCGAGCTGACCGAGAACGTCATCCGCGAAAAATTCCCCGAGTACGGCGACGCCGCCGCGCGCTACTTCGACGGCCGCACCGAGTACCTCTACAACATGTTCATCATGCGCCGCGACGTGTTCGAACGCTACTGCAAGTTCGTGTTCGGCGTGCTCGCCGAGGTCAAGAACGTCGTGGGCGGCCGGCTCTTCCTCTCCGAACGCATCACGGGCGTGTTCATGACCAAACTGCTCGACGAGGGCTACAAAGCCGTGCGCCTGCCCGTCATGTTCGTGCTCGACCGCCAGTCCCTCGCCGACGCCATCCGCGAGAGTCGCCGCAACCTCAAGCTGAACAAGATCCGCGACGGCGGCTTCCACGGCCGCATCTACGCGCTCAAACCCCTGTTACGCAAGCTCCTGCCCGACCGCGTGTTTTCGTGGTATTACAACAAGTGGAGCAAGAATGATTGATAAAAAAAGAGAGCGGTATTCCGCTCTCTTTTACTGTTCTCATGTTAGGGACGGCGTATAGCGGCACTGTGAACGGCTACGCTCTCGCTCGTGTACGCCATTGTACACGTCGGTCGCCTGTTGCCGCCCACATCACCCCTCTGCGCCGTCCGCGT
>ERZ1106922.264-NODE-264-length-21600-cov-33.757670_pt1 | contig 21600 bp, 18 predicted proteins | sample MGYA00403656_ERZ1106922 | MGnify/ENA primary metagenome ERZ1106922 (study PRJEB35170, sample SAMEA104062453) | human gut metagenome | biome: human gut; feature: human-associated habitat; material: faeces | place: Denmark | collected 2012-10-12 ... | reverse complement strand
AATACGAGTGGCTCAAAAAGAAAATATTGATGGCTCTAAAACATTGGAATATTCAACATACTGATATTATTAGTATTAAGTATGTTCCTAAAACCGGAAAAAATAAAGGAACAGAATATGAACAATTTTATAAAGGAACCAAATTTAGATTATTTACATGGCTTAAGGATGTTACAGAAATTAAAAATGAAATGTGGTGTAAAAAGGATTTGCAGGGAACATTTTGGGATGGATTTAATTTGAATAATTTAACAAAAGAAGGTGGTATTGAGTTTCCTAATGGAAAAAAACCTGAAGCACTTATTTCTAGAATAATTAATATGTGTACTTTAGAAGGCGATTTAGTTTTAGATTCTTTTTTGGGATCAGGCACTACAGCTGCTGTTGCTCATAAAATGAATAGAAATTATATTGGAATTGAAATGGGAAATCAGGTTTATACACATTGTAAGATTAGATTAGATAAAATTATTGATGGAACTGATTTAGGTGGAATTACAAAAGAAGTTAATTGGAATGGTGGAGGTGGATATCATTTTTACGAATTATCTGAATCTTTATTTACAAAGCATCCTATTTTAGGATTTTATCAAATTAATCCCTCATTTGATAATTTAATGTTTAAACAAGCAATTTGCTTTGTTGAGGGCTATACGTATAAAGAAAATGGTCTATTGCATGGATTTTCATCTGAAAAGCACTTTATACATATTACAAGAGATTTTGTTAATGGTGAATATGTTAGAGAATTAATCAATAGTATCTCTGATGATGAATCTTTAACTATCTATACTATGAAGTATCAATCTGATTTAAGATTACCTGATAATGTAGAAATAATTGATATTATGAAAAACATTTTACCAAAATGTGTTAAATTAAAGGAGGAATAAAAAATGAGAAGTGATGTCACAAAAATATCTTTAGCAATGAGTTTAAGAACTCCACAAGAGGAAGCTTTAAATGTTTTAGATAAAATATCTTCAAATTGTAGTTATCAAATAGATTCAATTGATACAATTGCTAGAGTTGCTTCTGATAATTCTTTATCACAAAAAAATATTTCTTTTGATTTTAAATTCCCATCTTTTTGTTTTGATATGACAACAGGTATTGGTAAAACAAGATTAATGGGTGCTTGTATTTACTATTTATATAAAACAAAAGGTTACAAACATTTCTTTATTTTGACTCCTGGTAATACTATTTACGATAAATTAAGAATGGAAGCTTTACCTGATAATAATAAATATTTTTTCAAAGGACTAGAATCCGTTATTGGTAATCCAAAAGTTTATGATGGAGAAAATTATCATAGATATAAGTGGGTTAATTCAGATAATGATAATACTGGTGGTTATGGTGATGATATTGAGTTATTTGTTTTTAATATAGGTAAAATTTTTAATAGTAAAGATAAAAATTTTGAATTTCATGAATATGATGAAACTTTGGGTGCTTCTTTTTCTGAAATTTTATCTAAATACAATGATTTAGTATTTTTAATGGATGAGGCTCATAGATATTATGCTCAAGCATCTATGAATGCAATTAATAATTTGAAGCCAATTTTAGGATTAGAATTTACAGCAACTCCAAAGAAATATAAAAATGTTATATATTCTTATGGCTTAAATGAAGGAGCTGGTAGATTTTTGAAAATACCTGTTGTTTTAGGTAGAACAAATATGTCTGGATACTCAAAAGATGATATTGAGCAAATGAAAATTATTGATGGCCTTACCCTTCATGAAAATAGGAAATTATCTTTAGAAAGATATTGTAATGAAAATAAGCTTCCTTTAGTTAAACCAATTGTTTTAATTGCTTGTCGTGATACTGAACATGCGAAAAAAATTCATAAATTAATTGAAGATGATTCTTTTTTTGATGGAAGATATAAAGATAAAGTTATGGAAGTTCATTCTAAAATAAGTGGTGAAGAATCAGAAGAGAATATTAAGCAATTATTATCTATTGAAAGTACATCAAATAAAATTGAAATTGTTCTTCATGTTTATAAATTGAAAGAAGGTTGGGATGTTAACAATCTATATACAATTATCCCTTTGAATGCTGCTAAAAGTGATATTTTAGCTTTACAAACTATTGGTAGAGGATTACGCTTACCATTTGGCAAAATTACTGGTGATGAAGAAATTGATACATTAGATATTGTTGCCCATGATCATTATCGTGAATTATTAGATGATATAAAATCTAATAAAGTGTTTAGAACAAAAAATTTAGATGAAGATAATGAACCTAGAAAGCAAGTTGTTGTTCAATCTCTTTTTGACGATGATGAATTATCTTTTATTGAACAAGCTATAAATTTCAAAAAAAATGATATAAATGATATTAAGACAATTGAAAATCTATACGAACAATATCAAAAAACATTTGCTCCTAAAATTAAAGTGACTGAAACTAAAACTGTTAGAAATTTATTTAATTTAGATGATAATCAAGATAGTTTATTACAAGACAATAATGAGGATTCATCATCAAATATTGAGATTAAAACCAATAAAGATAAATTTACTGGTCAGAAAAAAATTAAAACAAAAGAAGAATTTATAAAATCTCTTTCAAGGTATAAAAACTTGTTAATCTCTACTCCTAAGATTCTTGTTACACCGACATCTAAAACTGAGATAAAGTCTTTTGAGTTAAAAAGAAATATTATTGATTTTGACATAGCTGCATCTAAAATTGAAAGATTCGATGCTATAAATAAAGAATTACTTGATTCTATTGATGCATATACCTTGATTGATGAAAATCCGAAAAACACATTAGCCTGTATGCTCTTAAGTATGCCTGAATTATCTCCAGATGATGCAGATTTTATTCTTGATATGGTTGAACAATACTTAAATTTAATTGGTGGTACATTAGAAGAACAACAAAAAATAGTGAGACGTTATGCAACTTTAATTTTTAATGATATATCGACTCAAATTAGAAACAATATAGTTGATAAATTGGAATATACATATCATGTTCAAAAAGATATTATTACATTTAGCAAAGGTATAAAAAATATTAAACAAGATGGAATTTTAAATATTAATAAACCTTTTGATGATAAGAAAAATATACATAAATATGTTTTTGAAGGTTACAAAAAATCGTATTATGATAAAAATAGCTTTGATAGTAATACTGAAAGACTCTTTTCTATTATTTTAGATGATGATGCTGAAGTTTTGAAGTGGATTAGACTTGAACAAAATCAATTAGGTATATTTTGGAAAAATGGACAATATAACCCAGATTTTCTTGTTGAAACACCTACAGATAAATATGTTATAGAAATAAAAGGTGCGGATGAAAAAAATAATCCAGATGTTATTAGTAAAGCTCGTGAAGCAATTAAATGGTGTGAGTATGCATCAAAATGTGATGTCGATAATAAAAAATGGAATTATCGCTTAATTACAGATGATAACGTTAGTTTGGGAAATTCATTTAAATATACTATTGGATTAGCTAAGATTTTTGATTAAGAGGTGGTTTTGTGAGTAATGCATTTTTAGAATCAGAAGTTAGACAAAAAATTATTGAAGCAATAAAAAAAGATTTAATGGGACCATATGAAGAAAATGAAATTTTATTTGGTCGTCCTAATGTTGAGTATATTACTGGAATATTATCACCTGATAATAATGATTTAAATTATGATGACATTGATGAAGTTGATTTTGTAATAGATGACAATCATGATAGTAATAAACCTGAAGAAAATGAAATTGAAAAAGATGAAAAAAAATTGATTAATACAACATCAATTGGTTTAAGCTTCTATGTTGAGAAAAATACTAAAATAATTAATGTTCATGCATCTTGGGGTGAATATATTTCTAAAAAAGAAGAAATTCAATTAGATGGTTTAATAGATGAAAATTCTACTGTCAATAAAAAAGAAGTTGTTAAATATCAAAGAGAACAAATGAATGAAATTATTGATTTTGATCTGTCAAAAATTGATAGGAAAGCATCCAAAAAATTTACTTCTAATATTGAGATTTCTATTTTAAAATATAATCTTAAATCTAATTATTCTTTGGTTAGTGTTTTTTTAACAAATAAAAAGCCTTATTCAAATGATGTTTCATCTTATATGTTTCAAGTTAATCTTGAAGTTAATTGTAAGTCTGGATTTATTTCGGAAAGTTTTGCAAGAAATAATTCATATGAAGATGAATATTTTTATATTGAAAAGCCAATTTTTGCTAGAGGAAGAGGCTGTGCTGCAACTTGGATTAATGATGATTTAGAATGTCATAAAATATCATCTTCATTTATTCCTGAAGAAGAAATTAATAAAGTGAGTGCTGACTTTGACGAATTTGAATCTAATTTCTTCTCGTCTTTAAAATTTTCAATTTCAAAAAATAAATCAAAAAATATCTTGGATTTAAAATATTTTGCTTCAAAATATAAAGAATGGATTGATAAACTAAAAGCTAGTCCTAAAGTTAAGTATTTTTCTAATAATTTAAGTCACTTTTATGCCATAATTGACAAATGTCAAAAAGCGCATGATAGAATATTAGAAGGTATTATCGAGATTGAAAATGATGAAACTTCATATAAAGCTTTTGAATTAATGAATAGAATTATTTATACCCAAAATGCAATAAAAAGATATTCAAAAGAACATTCAAGAATTGATTGTAGTTTAGAAGATTTTTTAAAGCCTGATGAATTACAAGTTGACGATTTTTCTAAATCAAAAAATAAATTTTGTTGGAGACCATTTCAATTTGCTTTTATTCTCCTTAATATAAAAAGTATCGTAAATCCATCTTCTAGTGATAGAAAAACTGTAGATCTTCTATATTTTCCTACTGGTGGTGGTAAAACAGAAGCATATTTAGGCCTAATGGCGTTTACTATAGCCAATCGTAGACTAAGAAGAAATTCGATAAAGGATTACAATCTTGATGGTGGAGTAACAATTATTTTACGTTATACACTTAGGTTATTAACAACACAGCAAAGAGATAGATTAACTAAAATGATTATTGCGGCTGAATATATTCGCTCAAAGAATCCATCATTATTAGGAAATGAGAGAATTTCAATCGGATTCTGGGTTGGTGATTCTGTAGTATCTAATAATTTTATTGATTTTAAACCAGATAATGTTGGTGATACAACAAATTCTGAAAAGAAGAAAAGAATTGCAGCTAAACAATTGCCAAACTGTCCTTTTTGTGGTAAGCCTTTGAATTATTATTCAATTTATGATGATAAACATTCTCAAACAGAAAATTCTTTTGTTTTTGATGTTGAAAAACATGAATTAAAAGTTTTTTGTCTTGATAAAACATGTTTTTTTACAAAGTATCCTAGCAATGGTGTTCAAAATTCTCTCCCTATTTATTTAGTTGATGAAGAAATTTATAGTAAATGTCCTACTATCGTTTTGGGTACTGTTGATAAATTTGCAACTTTACCATGGAATGTAAAAACTAATTCCTTATTTGGAAGAGTTAATAGAAAATGTGATAGACATGGATACATTGCTGTTGGTGATACTCATGCGAATAAACATAATGCTACTAAAGAATTACCGCAATCATCTGTTATAACTGTAAAAAAATTCTTACCTCCAGAGCTTATTGTTCAAGATGAATTACATTTAATTACTGGCCCTCTTGGAACTATTTATGGTGGCTATGAAACTTTGATAGAAAAATTGTGCTCTTATGAAATTGATGGTATTGAGATTCAACCTAAGTATATTGTTTCAACTGCAACCATAAAAAATGCAGAAGAACAAATTAAATCATTGTATGGAAGAACATTTTTCCAATTTCCGCCTTCTGGACTAGAATCTTCAGATTCATATTTTGTTAGAGAGGTTCCTCTTGAAAAATCTCCTTTTAGGAAGTACTTGGGCATTTGTGCAAATGGAAGTTCTATGAAAACTACTTTATTAAGAACATTTGCAGCTGCTCTTCAAGAAGTAAAAAATTTAAGCTTAGAGCCGAAATATGCTAATGCAATTGATCCTTACTATACTTTGGTGGGATATTTTAACTCTATTAGAGAATTGGGAGGTGCTGCTAGATTATTAATAGATGATATTCCTGATAGAATAAAGCGAATTTGCAAAATGCATAAATATTCTAATCAAAGATATTTAAAAGAAGGTAACAAATTAGAAATAACTTCTAGAATTTCATCTGATAAAATCAAGGAAGAATTAGATTTGCTTGAAACAAGTGTGTATAATGACAAATCTCATTGTATTGATACCGTAATTGCTACTAATATGATTGCTGTTGGTATGGATGTTGATAGATTAGGATTAATGTGTGTTTTAGGACAACCTAAACAAAATTCTGAATATATTCAAGCTACAAGTCGTATTGGTCGTGCTCATCCAGGATTAGTTATAACTTTATATAATCCTTATAGACCTAGAGATTTATCTCATTATGAGAATTTCACTGCATATCATAAGCAATTGTATAGATATGTAGAAGGTACGACTGCTACTCCATTTGCAGCAAGAGCAAGAGATCGTTTTTTACATGCTCTAATAATTATTGCAATTAGATTATATTATGAAAATATGTCTCAAGAACCTAAAAATATTACTTTAATGTCTAATGAAGAAATAGATGATGTTGTAAATATAATTGTTAAGAGAATAAGTGTTGTTGATCCATCTTCTGTTTCTGAAGCTAAAAATGAAATAAAGTATTTTATTGATGAATGGAAAAATATTGTTACTTGTGGCACAAATATTGTTTATTCAGGAAAATATAAAGAAGATGTTGTTAGATTAATGGTTCCGTATTCTGAAAATCATAAAAGCACAGAAAAAGGAACTTTACAGTCCATGCGTGATGTAGATCAAAATAGTGGATTATATTTGTATAAGGAGGATTAAATCATGAGTAATAGAATTGGCGATGCAAGACCTAGTCAAATAATTACTACTTTTGGACCTGGTTCTATAATTGATGCAAAGAAAGATTGTTTAACTATAACTGATATTAACTATTGGCCTAATAACGGCTTTAAAATTACTGATTCAAGATTTGCATCTTATATGGGAGTTGATTATTTTATGGTTCCTCCAACTGGCAATCAGTTTAATAGTGAAGATATTCCTGTTGTCCCATTTCCGGATATCCATATTTGCACGAATCAAAAATGTAGTAAAATCTTTAGCTTATCTTCAAATTTACAAAATGAAAAATATAAAGATTCGTATTTAAAATATGGACCTAAGTGCCCTTTTTGTGGATATTCTTCTTATCCGTCTAGATTTGTTCGTGTTTGTTCTAATGGTCATTTAGATGATTTTGATTATTCTGCATGGGTCCATAAAGGAAAAAAATGTTCAGGAAATTTAAAAATGTTTACAACTGGTTATACTTCATCTTTAGGTGATATTATAATTGAATGTGAATTATGTCATGCAAAAAAATCATTATCAGGGATAATGAATAGTGATAATAATGCTACACAGTGTACATGCAGTGGTAAACATCCATTTAGACCATCTTTTATTTCAAAAAAATGCACTTCTAAAATGTTTGTGTTGCAAAGAGGTGCTTCAAATGTATATTTTCCTGTAATTAAAAGTGCTATATCAATTCCACCTTATATTGATAGCCTTTATGTTAAAATTGATGGGAAAAGGCGTGAACTGAATACATTTAGAAGCATTGCTGATATTCTGCCTAATACACCAGAACATATTTTATATGATAATTTTTTTAAGAATGATTGTTCTTATAATGAATTTGAAAAAGCTTTGAAAAATATTGAGAGTGGGGTTAAGGATTATTTATCAATAAAAGAATCTGAATATAAAGCTATAATTAATCATAATGATCCTGTAAATAGAAAAAGCCCATTAATTTTTAGTGCTGATGAAGACCCAGTTCCTAGTATTTTTGTTCCTTATTTTTCGAGAATAATTAGAATAAATAGATTAAGAGAAATTGTATGTCTTAAAGGATTTACTAGATTAGATGCTCCTGATCCAGAGGCAGAAGAACAAACAAACATTGTTCATTTAAATAGTAAAGATGGATGGCTTCCTGGTGTTGAAATCCATGGTGAAGGTATTTTTATTGAATTTGATAAAAATGCAATAAATAAATGGATTTGTAATTCAAAAGTATCATCTTTTGATAAATATATGAAAAAATTATATAATGACTATTGTTATCGTAATGGTTGGACCTCAAATAATTCTAAGGGTGCTTTATATATGTTATTACATACATTTAGCCATTTACTCATTAAAGAAATGGGAGATAAATCTGGCTATTCAACTTCTTCAATTAAAGAAAGAATTTATTGCTCAAATGAAATGCATGGTATTCTTTTATATACTGGCTCTTCTGATAAAGAGGGATCACTTGGTGGTCTTGTTGAATTAGGTAAGCCAAATAAAATTCAAAATATAATTAAATCTGCTTTTGAAAAAGCATTAATATGTACTAATGATCCGGAGTGTATGTTAAATCCTATAAATGATAATTTAAATATTTCAGCATGTCATGCTTGCTGCATGATTTCTGAGACCGCTTGTGAAAATGGTAATCGATTATTAAATAGACAATTTGTTGTTCCAATCTCTGAAGATGATGATATTGCATTTTTTAAAAATTTGGTTAAAGATATGTGTAATATTGAATAATGAGTAAGTATAGTTTATCAATATTACAAAATGCAATTGAAGATTATTTGGATATTTATGAACAACACTTGCCAGAATCAAAAGATAAACTTATTAATAATTTTGTTAAAGAGTTCCCATCTCTTTCGTATTCAGAAGCTAACTCTTTAATTGAAATTTTATGTAACATAGATGAAAAAAGAAATTGTGAAAAGATTGATCTTTCTGTTACAACACCACATAGTTTTTCAATTAAAGCAAATTCTACAGCTGTTACAATGGAAGATTTATTAAAAAACGCTGAAAGAAGTATTTTAATAACTGGTTATAGCATATCTGATTATTTTGATGATCTAATTGAAATTTTAATTTATAAAATTCAGCAAGGAATTTTAGTCAAATTATATCTTAATGATTTTGAAAATAAGAAAGATGTGTTAGATAAGCTATTATTATATAAAGGAAAATTTTTAGAAATCTATAATTTTAATAAATCGAAAAATTCTATTGATGCTTTACATGCAAAAGTTATTTCTGTCGATTTTAAAAAAAGTTTGATTACGTCAGCAAATTTATCATTTAACGGATTACAAAGAAATATTGAAGTCGGATCAGTAATTTCATCAACAAGAATTGCTAAAAACATTGAAGATATGTTTTATAAACTTTATAAAATGAAAGTATTTTCTAAAATTTAATTTAATGCGAGGTGCTAAAATGCCAATAAATGAATACGGAATATATGTTAGAGCATTAAGAAAAAAGAATAATCAAAACCTTAATGATATGGCTAAGCTTATGGGTGTATCTATATCATTCCTATCAGCAATGGAGGTTGGGACAAAAACAATACCTCTAGATATTGCGGATAGAGTAGCTAAAATTTATAATCTTACTGATGAAGAATTAATTGATTTAAGAAATAAAATTGATTTATCAAATAACCGAATTCATTTATCACTTGAGAATATGGATGAAGAGCATAAGGATATTTCTCTTGCATTTGCTAGAACAATTAATACAGCAAGTCAAAAGAAATTAGAAGAGCTTCGTAAATTGTTATTAGAAAGTGATGAAAAATAATGTATTATAAATGTACGTCTACTTCAAAGAAAAAGCTTAGAGATTTAGCTAAGAAGATAAGAGCACATTATAATATTAAAAATATAAGCTTTCCAATATATCAAATTCTTGAGAAAAATTTTGATGATGGAACATTAATTTATGAAGTGGTAGAAGAAAATGATAAAAGATTAGGTGAAAATGAGCTTTCTCTTTATTTGCCTGACTATCAAAAAATGCTTATAAAGGAATCGGTATATCTTGAAATGTTAAACGATATAGGCCGTTCAAGATTTACAATAACACATGAATATGCTCATTATGTGTTATTATTCTTATTGGGCTTTAAGGTTGAACAAACAGCTGAAAAGCCTGAAGCATATTGTAATCCTGAATGGCAGGCAAATACACTTGCTGCAGAATTACTATGTCATTATGAAGAAACTAAGGATTATACATTGAATGACCTTATTACTAAATGTAATATTTTAGAGGAATGTGCAATTATTATTTTAAAATTAAGAAATAAGCTTCAATTGGAAGGTAAAATATAATGCTTGCCCTATCAATGTATGAAGAATATCTTCTAGATATCCTAGAAGGTAAAAGAGATTGTGATGTTAGGCTTTATCCTACAAATAGACGAGGAAGAATTGCATTACGAAAAAGTAAAACAAATTTAATTTATGGCTATGTTGAATTTATAGAAGTTGAGCAAATAAGCTATGATGAATATATTTATTGGCATATAGGTAAAGTCTATTCATTAGAAGATGCAATACAATCTATAGAATATAACAATAGCTTAGGTCAAAGAAAACTAAAAATAGCATATAAATATAAATTTATAAATCCTATTTTATTCAATATTCCAAAGAAAATAACAATATTAAATAAAACTGGTTCTTGGATTGAATTTGATGAAAATCAAGTCCAAGATGGTTGTTTACAACAAAAATTTTTTTAAATTAAGAAAGGTATTAAATAAAAATGGATTTAAATTTAACAGAAAAAGAAGTCACTTTATTAAAGCATTTATTACAAGAAGAAATATATACAGTAGAAGATATGGCTTCAACTGCTGATGAAGTAGATAAGAAAGAATTGGAAGTTCAAATCACTGTAATGAAAGCTATTATTGCAAAGCTTCAATAATAAATATAATGCCTTAGATTCATTTATTTCTAAGGCTTTTATTTTACAAAATTACTACTAGAGCTGGGAACGTTCCATTTTTGACGCTTACCTTATATCAAAGAATTTAGCTGAAGCTTTAAAGTGAAGCTCAAAGCCTATTGAGCGGTATCCGTAGAAGTATCCTCTTTAAATCTTAAAATAGTACTATCGTTTTTAATTCCCTCAGCATTGAAAAATTCTATATTGTCATATGCATATAATCAGCTTATTTCTATCTAAAAGTATATCATAAATAGCAAAAAGGGATTAAAAACTTTAATAAAAGCCCAAAATTTGCTATAATTTTTGATAAGAGGATGTTAGAATGATAATTTATCAAAATACAAAAGGTGGCTTTGTTTCTGACGTTAGAACGGGCTACATCGCTGATACAATAGAAAATGAATTTAAAAAGCATAATCTTTCACATTCTAATTTAGCTGAATATCGTTCTTGGTCAAATTCACTTCTTTACATGAGAAATGTCTTAGATGATAATGATATTTCTGATGAATGTAAAATTGCAATTGAATATCAAATCCCTCTTACAGCAAAAAGAGTTGATTTTCTAATTGCTGGTAAGGATGAGAAGAATGATAACAATGTTGTTATCGAGCTTAAGCAATGGGAAAATTGTAAACCTACGCAAAGCCCTGATGTTGTAAAGGCCTTTACTGGTGGTGCAGAAAGAGCTGTTGCTCATCCATCCTATCAAGCATATTCCTATGCTAAAATTATTGAAAACTTTAATGAGGATGTCTACAAGGAAAAAATAAGCCTTAATCCTTGCTGCTACCTACACAATTTTAGAGAAGAAAATAGAGCAAATGTTGATAATAATCTATATCATGACGCAATTAGCCTTGCACCTGTCTTTTTTGCAAGGGTTACGGATAAGCTTCGTAGCTATATTAAAGGTTACATTAAGAAAAAGGATGATTGCGACCTTTTAATGAAAATTGAAAATGGTAAGCTTAAGCCGGCTAAGGCCTTACAGGATAGTCTTGCTTCAATGCTTAAGGGAAACAAGGAATTCTATTTAATTGATGAGCAAAAGGTTGCCTATGAAATAGTAAGAAGATTAATTGATAAATCCTTAAGAGAAATTGATAGTGCTACTGGTATTAATAAAAAATATACGATCATTATCCAAGGCGGACCTGGTACTGGAAAATCGGTGGTTGCTATTCAGCTTTTATGTGATTTAATTCAAAAGGGTAGATCGGCTAATTATGTAACAAAAAATTCGGCTCCAAGAAATGTTTATTTTGAGAAGCTTAAAAAAAATAATTATAAGAATAGCTATATTAAAAACTTATTTAGAGGATCAGGCTCATACTTTAACGTTGAAAATAATTATTTTGATTGCTTAATTGCAGATGAGGCTCACCGTTTAAATGCTAAATCAGGAATATTTCAAAATTTAGGTGAAAATCAAATTAAGGAAATTATTCATGCATCAAAGGTATCTGTTTTTTTCATTGATGAAAATCAAATTGTTACCACTGCAGATATTGGTTCAATTGAATTAATTAACAAATATGCCAAGGAAGAGGGAAGCTCTGTTTATTCAGGGGATGAAATTAATTTGGTTTCACAATTTAGATGTAATGGCTCTGATGGCTATCTCGCCTTTTTAGATAATTTACTTGGAATTAGAGAAACTGCTAATACAAGCTTAGATATTGATTATGATATAAAGCTATTTGATAGTCCTAGTAAAATGAGAGATGCCTTAAGAGAAAAGAATGCGATTGACAATAAATCAAGAATGCTTGCTGGCTATTGCTACAGATGGATAACTAAAAATAATCCTGATGGAAATGATTATGATATAAATCTTGAGGATGATTTCCATGCCAAATGGAATTTTGAAAATACCACAACCTGGGCAATTGATGAAAATTCGTTTGAGCAGGTTGGCTGTATTCATACATCTCAGGGTCTTGAATTTGATTATTGTGGTGTAATCATTGGTAAGGATTTATTTTATCAGGATGGAGTTAAGACTGATTTCATGCAAAGAGCTAAGGGTGATAAGTCAATAAAAGGAATTAAAACAACTAAGAATTATGACTTAGCTGATAAAATTATTAGAAATACCTATAGAACCTTATTATCAAGGGGTCAAAAGGGCTGTTATGTTTATTGTGAGGATAAGGCCTTGCTTAAGTATATGTCTAAAATGCTTAATAAGGAGATCATTAAGTAAAATGGATAGATTAGATAAAACGTTACAAAGAATAGATAAATTTAATTTAGATAGAGATTGGAATCAATTCCATTCCCCTGAAAATTTATCTAAATCAATTTCAATAGAAGCAGCTGAGCTTTTAGAATGCTTCCAATGGAATGAAAATAATTATGATTTAGAGACGGTTAAGGAAGAACTTGCCGATGTGATGAATTATTGTCTTCAAATGGCTCTAGTATTAAAGCTGGATCCTATTGAAATAATAAATAAAAAGATTGATAAAAATGAAAAGAAGTACCAAGTTGAAAAGGCAAAGGGAGTTTCAATTAAATATAATAAGCTCTAAGAGAGATGATTTAAAATCATTTCCTAATAAAAGCCATATAGCTTTTTAAAAATTATTTCTAAGTTTGAAGCTTTTTAATTTTTTTAAACATGTTTTTATGCCTCGTTATTTTTCTATGTGGCTTCTATTAGGATTAGTATTTTTCTTTTAGTTAAATCCATTAAAATTGCACCAAGCGGAGCAGTAACTAAAATAGCAATTACACTGGCAGCTAGAACCAGCTGACCACATTCTAGGCCCTCACTTAAAGCAATGGCTCCAATTGAGGCCTGAACTGTAGCTTTAGGAAGATAGGATACAATAAAGAAAATTATTTCCCTAAGCCTATATTTCTTACCAATAAGGCTTAAGAAAACACCAATTGATCTAAAGGCTAGACCAATTAAAATGAGAAGGAGAATGCTTAAGCCTTCAATTGAAAATACTAAATTTAATTTAACTCTAGTACCTACAAGGACAAATAGTAGTATTTCAAAGGCGCTCCATAAATGATTATAGGAGCCTTTAATTTCTTTTAAATCCTCCATTTTAGTAGAAATTACAATACTCATAATAATAATTGCAAGTAAGGATGAAATACTAATATAAGCCTTTAAATATGCCTCAAGCCAAACTAATAGGAATGATACACCTAGCATGATAATTACCTTAATAGTTGAGTTTGTATTTAAAAACTTAAATAAATAAATTAGACCGATACCAAAAACAAGTCCAAGAAGAATTCCTAAAAGAATACTTGATGGAATTTGTAGAAGTGATATAAAATTAAATTTGCTTGTCCTTAAGGCATTTAAGCAAGCGTAAAATAAGATAATTACATAAATATCATCACAAGAGGCTCCCGCCATGATGATTTTAGGAATATCTCCACCTTGCTTATTTTCTATCATTGTAAGCATTCTTGGTACAACAATAGCTGGTGATACCGCACCTAGTACACATCCTAAAAGAAGAGCCTCAAGATAGGAAATATTAAGGAGTAAGGGTCCAAAAATAGTAATGCCTATTATTTCAAAGCTCGCTGGTAAAAAGCACATAAGAATTGCAGGACGTCCAATTTTAATTAGAGTTTTAAAATCAAGGGCTAGACCTGATCTTGTTAAAATAATAATTAAAGCAATTTGCCTTAAATAATCTGATATTTGCTCAAGGCTTGGATCAATAATATTAAGGAGGCTACTACCAAATAAGATTCCAATTAACAAATAAAAGATTATTTTGGGGATTTTTATTTTTTCAAATAAAATTCCCCCAATTATCCCTACGAAAAAGATTAAAAATAAGCTTAAAAACATAATAATCATTCCCTTCATAAAAAAAGCTGATAACTCCATAGTAAAAAAGCTATAGACGTCATCAGCATAATAGCGGTTTTGTTAAATAACAAGGAAGAACATCATTTCCTAAATATTTACTTTTCGTAATTTTAGCATTTAAAATAATTTATTACAAGTAGTATTAGAAATTTTAATTAAAAGACTTTAAAGTCTTAATATTTTTAATAAAAATTGTTGATAAATCAACAAAAAGTGCTATAATTTAAAAAAAGGTTAGGTGTTAAAATGGATAATCGCTTTGAATGCTTTTCAAGCTATATATCATCAATATATAAAAATATTCAAAGGCTTAAGGAGCTTAAAATAAAGGAATATGGACTAAAATCAATTCACGTTATGTGCCTATTTTATTTAAGACATTATGAAAATGTTACAAATTCAATGCTTGTAAAGCTTACTAATGAGGATAAGGGGGCTATTTCAAGGGCTTTAGCATATTTAGATGAAAATGGATATATTTCTTGTGACAAGAAATATAAATCAACTATTTTGTTGCTAGAAAAGGGAAAAGAGGTAGCTGAATACATTGATTCTGAAAGTGATAATGCTGTTTCATTTGCTGGAAATGCTTATAATGAAGAGGAAAGAAAATTGTTTTATGATATGCTAAAAACAATTAGTGAAAATTTGAACATTTACATAGAGAAATTGGAGAAATAAAATGAATATATTATTTAAAATTTATTGTCGTACCTATCAGCTATGCTTTAAGCTAGCCTTGCCGATATTACCATATCGTGATCCTAAAATCATTGATAAAATATCTAACATTAAGGATGTAATTAAAGAAAATAAGAAGCAAAAGCCTATAATTGTAACTGATAAAACAATAAGTAAGCTTGGCTTAGCCAATGATTTATTTAAAAGCCTTGATGAGGCTAATATTAGCTATGTCGTTTATGATAATGTTGTAGCGAACCCTACAACCGACAATGTTAATGAAGCCCTAAGCCTTTATAAAAATAGTGGCTGTGACTCGATTATCGCCTTTGGAGGAGGATCACCCATTGACTGTGCTAAGGCCTTAGGTGCCTTAGTGGTAAATCCTAAAAAGAATTTATCTAAGCTTAAAGGAATATTACATGTTAGAAAGAAAATTCCAATGCTAATTGCTTGCCCAAGCACGGCAGGTACTGGCAGCGAAACGACACTTGCTGCGGTTATTGTTGATTCTAAGACAAGACATAAATATGCAATTAATGATTTCCCTTTGATTCCAAGCTATGCTTGCTTAGATGAATCAGCTTGTATGACTCTTCCTGATGCTGTAGTAGCTCAAACGGGAATGGACGCTTTAACTCACGCGATTGAATCCTATATTGGAAGAAGTGGAAATAAAAGGACAAGAGAGGATGCCCTTGAGGCTATTAAGCTTATTTTTGATAATCTTTTAATATCCTATAATGATAAAACAAGAGAATCAAGAAAAAATATGCTTATTGCCGCTCATAAAGCAGGAAGATCCTTTTCTAAGGCCTATGTTGGCTATGTTCATGCTTTGGCTCATGCCCTTGGTGGTAAATATAATACTGCTCATGGTCTTGCCAATGCGGTTATTCTACCAATCGTTTTAAGAGAATATGGTAAGAGTATCTATAAAAAAATGAAAAGGATTGCAATTTATTTAGGCTACGCTACAAAATCAACTGATGCTAAGGAAGCCTGCAATCTTATAATTAATAAGATTGAGGAATATAATAGGATTTTAAATATTCCAGTTCATTTAAAGGGAATCAAGGACGAGGATATTAAAATGATGGCAGCTTATGCCTATCATGAGGCTAATCCTCTTTATCCTGTTCCAGTCCTTTGGTCTAAGGAGAAATTAGCCCAAATGTATAAGAAAATAGGTGAAGAAAGTGCAGAATAATATTGATGAGCTTATAAATAATCATTATGCCTTTTTTAAAACTAAAAGGACCCTTGATTATAAATATAGAATTTTATATTTAAAAAAATTATATAAGGAAATCAAAAATAATATTGATTTAATTAATGAAGGCCTGTATAAGGATTTAGGTAAAAGCCCAAGTGAAGCCTATATGTGCGAAACGGGGCTTGTGCTTAGTGAAATTACTTATATGCTAAAGCATATTAAGAAATTTTCTAAGCCAAGAAGGGTTAGAACTCCTCTTGCTCAATATATTTCTAAAAGCTTTGAGCTTGCAAGCCCATATGGAGTTGTTTTAGTAATGAGCCCTTGGAATTATCCTTTTTTACTTAGCCTAGACCCAATAGTTGAGGCTGTAGCGGCTGGTAATGTTGTTTTACTTAAAACCAGTGAGTATTCACCTAATACTAATAAGGTTGTAAAAAGAATTATTGAAAATGTTTTTCCTAAGGAGTATGTATCATGTGTTTTTGGAGGATATGAGGAAAATTCTTTATTACTTCAAAAGAAATTTGACTATATTTTCTTTACGGGAAGTAAAAAGGTTGGAAATATAGTTTACCAAAGTGCTTCAAAATCAAATACTCCTGTAACGCTTGAGCTTGGTGGTAAAAGCCCTTGTGTAATTGATGCTAAATGTAATTTAAAGCTAGCAGCTAAAAGAATTGTCTTTGGTAAGCTTCTTAACCTAGGACAAACCTGTGTTGCACCAGATTATTTTTTCGTACATAAGAGTATTAAAAATAAATTTATTGATTTAGTTATTAAAGAAATTAAAAGACAATTTGGTGATAATCCAATTGAAAATGCAAGCTATGGGAAAATTATTAATTTAAATCATTTTAGAAGAATTAATAATTTAATTGATAAATCAAAGGTAATTTATGGTGGAAATATTGATGAATCAAGGCTTAAAATAGGACCAACAATAATGGATCATGTATCATTTGATGATAATGTAATGAAGGAAGAAATCTTTGGACCAATTTTTCCTATAATTGAATATGAAAGCCTTGATGAGGTAATAGGCAAGATAAATGAAGGAGATACACCTCTTGCATGCTATATTTATTCTTCAAATAAAAGAAATATTAACAAGCTTGTAATGGAAGCTGAATTTGGGGGTGGATGTATCAATGACTGTATCATTCACCTTGCATCAAGCTATTTACGCTTTGGTGGCTTCAAGGAAAGCGGAATAGGGTCATATCATGGCTTTAATGGCTTCCAAACCTTTAGTCATTATAAGAGTATTGTCGATAAAAAAACTATTATTGATCTTCCTATGCGCTATCAGCCATATAAGAAGCTTAATGATAAGCTTGTAAAGTTCTTTTTAAAATAATATTTAACTAAAAGGATTTAAAAAATTATTTTTATTATTTAACAAAATATTAAATTAAATCTTTTTAATAGCTTAGATTATAAATATTATAGATTTGGTACAACAAAGAATTTGGTTGATTTACCCAAAGCATAATCAATTCAAAAGCAAATTGCTTATGGTGAGTATATAAAAAGCTCAAAAATTGCAATCAATGATATAAGAAATAATAGAACACAAAATAGAAGAAACATTTTATTTAAGAGATAATCCTTTTGCTTTTGATATAGCTTAAGGATTTTTTACTCTCAATGATTTTCTTTTGAGTAGTTATTTTATTATCAATGAGTTTTAATAACTTAATGTTTCTTAAATCATCATTAATAGGCAATTTGACCTTTATATTTGATATTTTTGCCAAAGAAAGATTTGGTTGAGAATCAATTGACTTTGATCCATTTATCATATTTTTTATAATCTTAGATTGCAAATAATAACTAATATAGTTTACATATTCTTGCTTCTTTAAGCGAATTATTGCAAGTGCTTGGTTTGTTTTTGCAGGTAATATTTTTATCTACAACATACATATTGCCTAAAGCACCGACAATTGAAAACAATATATCATTTTCCATCAAGATACTACGTTTTAAATATCCTGTATGTTCAGCAAAACTAATATGAGCTAATTAAGTTAGATTAATATTAGATAAATCACTAATAGATTTGATTTTAATAAAATTAATTTCTTAAATTGTAAAATTTTTAGGAGTGGTCCCTTTTGTAATCAACTCACATATTTTCGATAGTTTTACTTTTCTCAAATCAGGAACATTTTTGCTAAATAATCTTAAATCATTTAAATAAATCATTTAATTATTACAATGTATTTGGGCTATTTTGTAGGTTAAATTAATGGAAAAAATAAAATTTAAAGAAGTTTTTGAAGTTTGGAAGAAGGAAAAGAAAATGTATGTTAAGCTATCAACATACTCAGCATATTGTTTATTATGTGAAAACCATTTGATACTAGCATTTTGAGAAGTATACGATATTACTGAAAAATTAGTACAACAATATGTTCTAAATGAATTTAATAATAGGTCAAATGAAAAAAAATTAAAGATATTTCGATTGTTTTAAAAATGATTTTAAGGTTTGGAGTGAAAAACAATATGATTGATTTTCATCAAATTGATATAAAATTTCTACTAATCATGAAAAGAAAAACATTGGAGTTTTATCTAGAGATAATCAAAGAAAATTGATGGATTATGCTCATGAAAATTTTACTTTTAAAAATTTAGGTATATATATATTTGCTTATGTACGGGAATGAGAATTGGAAAACTTTGGGCTTTATGGTGGCAAGATATAGATATGGAAGAAGAGTTAGCAGCTGATTATAAATTACATATAAAATTATTAAAAAAATATAGTATTATTCTATACTTTTTTCTCGTTTTGTTGTATAATATAAGTAAGGAATGGTGGCATTTTTATGTATAAAAGATCTGATTTTACTAAAAAGTATTATAAAACAGGCGAAGTTGCTAAAATACTTAATTTAACTATAAAAACAATTCAAAATTATGATCATAGTGGAAAACTTAAGTTTATTAGAACTACTACCAACTATAGGCTTATGACACGTGAAGATCTTTTAGATTATCTTGATAAAGAAGGAATGCTTTGTGATATTTCACTAGAAAAAAGAGATGTTATTTATGCAAGAGTGTCATCAAATGAGCAAAAAACAAAAAGTGATTTAGATAGGCAAGCCATGTTTTTAATTGAAAATGTTGATAATTTGATTAACCCACTTGTTTTAAAAGAAGTTGGTAGCGGTTTAAATGATAAGCGAAAAAAACTAATGGAATTAATTAATCTAGTATGCAATGATCAAGTTAGAAATATTTATGTAACATATAAAGACAGGTTAACAAGATTCGGATTTAATTATTTAGAAGAAATGTTTAAAAATCATGATGTTCAAATTGTTGTTGTTAAAGACAAAAAAGAAGAAAAAGACGTTAAAGAGGAATTGGTTGATGATATGATGTCACTGATTGCTAGCTTTTCAGGCAAATTATATGGCATGAGAAGTAAAAATAAAAAGGAGAAATAAAATAATGGATGATATTAATAATTTAGATGATTTAAAAAAAGTCGCTTCAAATGATGTTATACTGAAGTGCTTTACTGAATTTTTTATGGAAATATATGGAGAGTATAATAGTCATGATAAAAATTTTATATGCAATTATCAAGTTAAAAAAGGAAATATAACGATTGCAGAATTTACAAATAAAGAAGATGCGTTATTATTTATTGAAGTTTATCAAAATCAAGATAAACGAACAAAATGTAAATTAATTGAAAATACAAATAATTTGGAGTAGAAAATGGAAAAACAATTTACCATAGAAACAAGACTAGAATTACAAGAAGATGCAGTAAAATATTTAACGGAATATGTAGTTTTTTATAATGAGATTAGTCGTAAGCTATGGCAAATTGTTCGACTTTCTAATTTTAAAGAGCTTTATACAAGAAGTGAATTTAATACATATGCTTGTAATAAATATAATATCTTAAAAAGAACAGCTAATTCAATTTATAGTGATTTAGCAGGCAAAAAGAAATCATTATTAGAATTAAAGAAAACTGAACTTTCAAATAAAAAAATAAGATATAAAAAGTTTTTTAATAAGAAAAATGAATTAATTAATAAAATAAATAAACTAAAAGAAAAAGTAGCTTTAAACAAATCTAATGAAAATGAATTAATTAGATATAGAAAGTATAAGCATAAATATTATTTTATATGTAATAAAATAAATAATCTTAAACAAGATGTTGAAAATCTTGAAAAAGATATTAAAAATAAAAATATTAAAATATCTTTTGGAAGTAAGAAATTATTTAATGCTCAATATAATTTAGAGGCTAATGGATTTAGAACACATACTAAATGGAAAAATAATTATCATAAGAAAAGGGATAAAAATATTTATTATCTAGGTTCTAAGGATGAAACACTTGGTAATCAGTTAGCACAACTTGATTATGATATTACTACTTCTAAATTCACATTAAAGCTTAGAAAAGAGAAACAATATTCTAGTGAGTCAAAATATTTAAATATTTCAAACATTGATTTTAAATATATGAAAGATGAATTGATTAATATAATCAATGATCATAAATCTAATCAAACATTATTACCATTATCTTATAGAATATATAGGGTAAAAAATAAGTGGTATTTACAGGTTATAATTACTACTATTGTAGAGAATTATGTAACAAGAAAAGAATATGGCGTAATAGGATTAGATTTTAATAATGGTTTTATTTCATTTAGTGAAACAAATGAATCTGGAAATTTAATTAAAGCATTAAATTATCCACTTAAATATCATGGATGTGGCAATAAAGCATTAAATGAGATGCTTAATACAATAAATAATATTGTTACTTATGCAAGAAGTGTAGGAAAAGATATAAGTATTGAAGATTTAAAGTTTGATTCAAAAAAAGCTAATTCAATAAAATCAAATCAAAAAAATGAAAAGAAATATAATAAGATGATTCATACTCTTGATTAT